>Ga0213868_10000340_pt1 | contig 44158 bp, 35 predicted proteins | sample PICome_9_FD_160087 | JGI IMG/M metagenome (GOLD analysis project Ga0213868, IMG submission 160087) | Coastal seawater microbial communities near Pivers Island, North Carolina, United States - PICO127 | ecosystem: Environmental > Aquatic > Marine > Coastal | place: USA: North Carolina...
CTTTTTGTTGAATTGATCCAATGCCAATTACAACTGGTATTCTCATTTTTTACCTATACCCCAGTAGTTATATCCTGCAAATTTTGGAGTGCTGGGGATGTACATCTTATCTAATGACTCAAATGAGAAGCCTGCATCTGTGATAAGTTTTTGGATATCTCTATTAAGATGACATCCTCCTGCTATTTTGCCCCAAAAAGGATCTATTCTATTTTGCCACTTTGATATTTTCTTATCTGGAGCTAGGCCATGCTCACAAAATATTAACCTGCCATCATCTTTTAAAACTCTCCACATTTCTTTATTAGCTATCGCAACATTAGGAATAGTGCACATAGTGTAAGTAACGAGAACAGTATCGAAAAAATTATCTGGGTAGGGGATTGATTCAGCACTTCCAATAACAAAATCGATAGAAGTTTTACTATCATTTGCTAACTCTTTAGCCAGTTCTATAAGCTCATGTGATGGATCGATTCCAATAACTTTATCTATTTTATCTGAGTTGTAAAAGGGTATATTAAGACCAGATCCAATTCCAATATCTAACACCTTACCTTTAGCTAAAGGAACAACCTTTTGTCTTTGATAATTTATTGGCTTAGAGCCACAGGCACAGTTTAAAAATTTTGGAAGTATATATTTGTTATATAGGCTCAATACTAATCTTCAAGTTCATGAAGTGGCATAGCTGCTGTATTAAAGCCAGCATCTACATAAGTAATTTCACCAGTTACTCCGCTTGCATAATCCGAGCAAAGAAAGGCTGCAACATTCCCAACTTCTTCTGTAGTTACGGTTCTTCCTAATGGAGCTCTCGCAGAATGCTGGCTTAACATTTTTCTAAAGTTTTTAACGCCTGAGGCAGCTAAAGTTTTAATTGGTCCTGCCGATATAGCATTAACTCTTACACCATCTCTTCCCATTGATGCTGCAAGAAATCTTGTATTAGCTTCTAAGCTAGCTTTAGCTAGACCCATAACATTGTAGTTAGGCATTGTTTGCATAGCACCTAAATACGTAAGTGTTAAAAGAGCAGAATTATCATTTAGCATTGGCTTCGCTGCTTTAGCAAGAGCGGTAAAACTATATGAACTTATATCATGAGCAACTTTAAAACCCTCTCTTGTTGTAACATCAACAAAGTTGCCTTCTAGCTGATCTGCCGGAGCAAAGCCAATAGAATGCACAAGTCCATCAAAAGAGTCCCAGTGTTTCTTAAGCTCTTTAAATGAGTTATCAATTGACTCGTCTGAAGAAACATCAGATTCTATTAAGATTGAAGATCCATAGGATTCAGCAATTGGTTTTAGGTTCTTTAGCAATCTTTCATTTTGATAAGTAAACGCTAGCTCAGCACCTTCTCTATGCATTGCTGCTGCAATACCTGAGGCAATAGAGTATTTATTAGCCAATCCAGAAATTAGTATTCTTTTATTTTTTAGTAGCATGTTATTTTATCAATATGTTAATAGGACACAATTGTAAAAGATAATTCGCCAATTTCTTAGCTTATTTGTTCATAAACTTTACTAAATTGATCATACGATTTATTTATAATTATTTATATTTTTTGTTAATGGGTAAAAAAAGATACAAAAATTAGTAGTAATTTGCATAATTTATATGTCACAATTGTCCAGCTTAGTTATAAGGCCTTGTTTTATGGGTTTTATAAACTAATAATTTAATTTTAACTACAGGGGAAATGTATGTTTAATAAAGATAAGTATGTACTAGCTTTTCTATTAAGCTTTGCTTTCATCGTGCCAGCTGTAATAGCTCAAGATGAAGACGATAGTGATGTAGAAGATGTAGTAGTCACGGGTTCTCGTATTGAGAGTTCAGAATTCACAGGTGCACAACCAGTTGTCGTAATTACTCAAGAGTCAATTGCAAGAACAGGTGACCTTGGGATTGCTGAAGTATTAAGAGATTTACCTATTAATATAGCAGGTTCATTCTACGAACGTTCAGGTTCATCAGCTGGATCACAGGCTCAAGTTAGTCTGAGAGGTCTTGGAGCTGGTAGAACTCTTGTTCTAATCGATGGAAGAAGAATACCTGGATCACCAAAACTAGATGGAGCTTCAGCTAACATAAACATGTTACCTACTGCTGCAGTAGAAAGAGTTGAGATTCTTGCCGATGGAGCATCAGCTGTTTACGGTTCTGACGCTATTGGTGGTGTTGTTAACGTTATTACTAAAAAAGGTTTTGACGGAATGACAATATCTGGATCAATTGGTCAACCTGACCTACCTGGTGGTGAAGAGGAGAAATTCTCAATCGTTGGTGGTGTTACTGGAGATGATTCTTCAATTACATGGTCATACGAGCATTCACAAAGAGATATTATTTATCTAACAGACAGAGAATATACTGCTGGTAGAGCTCCTACTGATGATAACTTCAGTACTGGCTTCAGCGTATCTTCATATGCATGGAACTATATTCTTAACGAAGATGATCCAGCTAATGGTCTTGTAAAAGGTCAATGGTTACCAGCTGCAGAGTGTGGCGGTGATTCAAGATTCTTACAAGATGGTAAAACATACATCTTAGGTGCTGCACCTACAGGTGGACTTGATGCTAACTACTTATGTTCATTTGATTACACTCAAATAATGGCTCAAGATGCTGGTAAGAAAAGTGATTACTTCACTGTAAACTATGACAAAGAGCTTGGTAACGGAAATAGTGCTTATGCACAAGTTGTTGCTTCAAGACAAGAAACATTTGGTAGATATGCTCCACCAGCTGCTTTCATTAACCCATACCCAGCAGGACTTGCTAATGTAAGAATTCCTGCTCAAGCAGATGGAACACCTGAAAGAGTTGTTACTCTTAATGTTCCAGTTCAGTTAAGAAAAAGATTTATCGAAATTGGGCCTAGGGCTTCAGCAGATACAGACTGGACAGGTAATGTTGTTGTTGGCTTCACTGGCGAAGTTATGAATGACTATACTTGGGATATATCAATGCAATGGCATATTGCTGATTACCTAACAAATGACTGTTGTTACCTTCAAAAACCTGAATACACAGAAGCTGCTCAAGCTTTTAAAGACTCAGGAACATTTAGAGGACAAGATTCTTTATTCCATCCTGATGTTGTAGCTTATTACACATCATCACCTTCAGTGACATCGCATTCTCAGTTCAGAAGCTTAGAATATACAATCGGTGGTCCATTAAAAATGGTTCCAGATACTGATTTTGTAGCTGGTGTTCAGAGTGCTGAATATAACTATGAAAATATTTATGACAAGCAATCAGAAGTTGGTAACGTTGGTGGTTCATCAGGTAACTCTTCTGCTAACTCAAGAGATTACACAGCTTTATTCTTTGAAAGTAAAACATCTTTATTAGATGGTGCTGGCGAATTATCTGTTGCAGTAAGAAGTGATGACTACAGCGACTTTGGTAAAAATACTTCATGGACTGTTAAAGGTTTATATGATGTTATGGACGGCCTAACACTCAGAGCTTCAGTTGGAACAGGTTTCCGTGCTCCAGGTCTTGGTGATCTAGCTGCTAATACTACATTCAGTGCTGATAGTCATACTGACTATGTTAAATGTGCTGCTCAAGGTATTGCTAGACCAGATTGTCCTAGTGAACAGGTTAATACATATATTTCAGCTAACCCTAATCTAGGGCCTGAAGAGTCAGAATCAACCAATTTTGGTGCTATCTATACAATGGGTAACCATTCAGTAGCTGTAGACTGGTTCTCAACTGAAATTGATGGAGTTATTACTACTATTACAGTTCAGGATATTATTGATGCCTCAATTCTAGGAGCTAGTTATTCTGCACAATTAACATCTCAAGGTGCTTATTGTGAAAGACTTAATGGTCAAGCAGACGCTAACTTACAACAGTGTTTCCGTAACCCAATTAACGGTAACCAAGCATCTACTTCAGGTATAGACCTTAAATATAATGGTTTATATGAAACTGCAGTTGGTGATTTTGATGTTAACTTTAGTACAGTGATTATGGATGAGTATGAATCAGAAGCATTCTTTAATGGTCCTGTTGTTAACTATGTTGGTCTTACTTCAGTTCCTGAAATGAGATATTCAGTTGACGTTGGTCATACATTAAGAGATCTACCTGAGCTATATCTCAGTATTCAGTATGATTACATTGATGAGTTAGCTAATAACACTGATGCGAATTACAATCCGGAAGGAACTGTTGATTCATACAGTCAAGTTAACTTAAGAGGTGTTTATACTGTTCCTGGTGTTGATGGTCTTGAACTTTCAGTAATGATAAGAAATCTTACTAAAGAAGATCCACCATTAAACACATCTGGTGACTTCAACAGACAGATTCATTCTAATCTAGGAATGCAAACTATTGTTGGATTTACTTGGGATCTATAAGAACTAATCTTAATTGATTTAAAAAGAGGGCTTAGGCCCTCTTTTTTTTTCTCAATTTTTTGATAAATGCTATAATTAATTTATGAGTATATTTATAAAAAAGCTAAGAATTAAGTTTGCTAAAAAGATAATAGCTTTAACTTCAAAAACGACCGTAAAGGTTATGAATGTATTTATGAAATATAAAGTAAATAAATAACTCATACCAATCATATAATGAGATAATTCTGCATTTGGGGCTATAGCTCAGCTGGGAGAGCGCTTGCGTGGCACGCAAGAGGTCGGCGGTTCGATCCCGCCTAGCTCCACCAATTTTTTAATACGTATAATTTTTACATTTAATTTATACATTTTTTGATATAGTAGTCATATGAAAATAGGAGTTCCAAAAGAGATTAAAAACAATGAGTTCAGAGTTGCTTTAACACCAACCTCAGTTCAAATTTTAGTTGATCAATACCATGACGTTTATGTCCAAGCTTCTGCTGGCAATGGTATCGGTTTTACAGATGAAGACTATATTAATTCTGGTGCTATTATCTTAAATACAGCAAAAGAAGTTTTTAATTCAGCTACTTTAATTGTAAAAGTTAAAGAACCTATGCCATCAGAGTTTAAGTATTTAACTAAAGATCATACTTTGTTCACATATCTTCATTTAGCTGGTGAGCCCAAACAAGCTGCTGATTTAATCGCAACAGGCGTAACAGGTATTGCTTATGAAACTGTAACAGCTGAAGATGGCTCTATGCCTCTATTGGCTCCTATGAGCGCCATAGCAGGGCAGTTAAGTGTAATTGTAGGCTCATATCATCTATTAAAGCCAAATCAAGGCATGGGGACTCTAATTGGCGCATTTGCTGATATTCAGCCAAGAATTGTTACAGTTATTGGCGCAGGTATTGCTGGGACTGAGGCAATTGATAAGGCTATTTCAAATAAGGCGTATTTAAAAATTATAGATTTATCTGAAAAAAGGCTTAATGAATTGGAAGCTATTTATGGTAATAAAAATGTTGAATATATACTTTCAACAGAATCAGCTATCAATGAGGCAATAAAAGATTCTGATTTAGTTATTGGGGCTGTTTATGTTGTTGGCAAGCAAGCACCTAAAGTCATTAAAAATAGCATGCTAGAGAATATGAAACCAGGAGCGGTCATGGTAGATATATCTATAGATCAAGGTGGATGTTTTGAGTCTAGTAAGCCTACAACTCATGATGAGCCAACTTATCTTTATAACGGAGTATTGCATTATTGCGTTACTAATATGCCTGGAGCTGTACCACTAACTGCAACAGAGGCTTTAAATAAAGCCACTTTATCTTATGTTCTTGAACTAGCTAACAAGGGAATTGAATTGGCCTTGAGTGAAAATATTCATTTAGCAAATGGTTTAAATATCAAAAATGGTGAGATCGTTCATGATGCTGTAAGAGACGCTCTTGCTTCTTAAATTATCTAATTCTTTAAAAGGTATCTTAATTTTAGCAGTACTCCTTGTTCCGTTATCAGCCTCAGCTCAATATAAAAATACTAATGGTATAGCTATAGATAAACCTTTCTCTGATTTACTTAAATGGCAGAGAAACCAAGAAGACCCTGAGACCATAGCCATTGAAATATCTTCTGAATGGAAATCATTTGATTTATCCAAGGAAGATAATTATTCAATATGGATCGGACACTCAACCTTTTTAATTAAAAAAAATGGTTTAACCGTCCTTACCGATCCTATATTTTCTAAAAGAGCATCTCCATTTAAAAATTTTGGTCCCAAAAGGCTTATCCCCCCGGCAATAAGTATTAATGAACTTCCAAATATTGATGTAGTAACCATTAGTCATAATCATTACGATCATCTTGATATAAGCTCACTGGAATCTTTATTTAAATTAAACCCTAGTGTTATTTTTTTAATTCCAATGGGTGATAAGGATATTTTTGATAAAAAAGGTATCAAAAATGTATATGAGTTTGAGTGGTGGCAATCAAAAGTTATAAATAAAATGCAATTTACATTTACACCTGTGCAACACTGGTCTGCTAGAGGTCTTTTTGATAAAAATGATAGTTTGTGGGGTGGTTGGTATTTGCAATCTAGTGATTATGGTATTTATCATGCTGGTGATACTGGATATTCAAAAGATTTTATTAAAACAAAAGAAAAACTAGGCTCACCTAAATATTCGTTTATTCCAATAGGAGCCTATGAGCCAGAATGGTTTATGGCTGCTAGTCATGTAAATCCTGAAGATGCAATTCAAATAATGCTTGATTTAGAATCTGAATATAGTTTTGGAATGCACTGGGCAACCTTTACACTTACTGATGAAGATACAATTGAACCTCAACTAAGGCTAAACAAAGCATTGCAAAAAGCAAATTTAACTAATTTTAGAACCCTTATTCCTGGGACATTTATTCGTCTAGAATAGTCACTATTTTGTAGTTACACTATGGAGTGTGAAATTTATAATTTTTTAATTTAAGGAGCGATTTATGTTTAATCACATTATGGTAGGGGCAACTGATATAGAGGCATCTAAAAAGTTTTATGACGCTACACTCGGAGTATTAGGAGCAAAGCCAGGATATCAACACATTGGACATAATGGCGTTGTTAGATATATGTATTTCCTAGATGGCGGCACCTTTATGATAACTGAGCCTTTAGATGGTAATGTTGCTACTCATGGTAATGGCGCAACTATTGGCTTTAAGGCACCAGACACAGAAACTTGTGATGAATGGCATAAGGCTGGAGAGGAAAATGGTGGCATTACTTGTGAAGATCCTCCAGGAGTTAGAGAGGCTGGTGGCATGAAAGCATATTTGGCTTACCTAAAAGACCCATCAGGTAACAAGATTTGCACTATGATTAACTTGAAATAGTATTCATCTTGCTGGCATTATGAAATTATCTATTTATTACATTGATGCGTTTACAAATTCTTTATTTTCTGGAAACCCAGCTGCAGTAATTTTTTCTAACCTTGATAATTCAAAGGTGATGCAAAATATTGCTGCAGAAAATAATCTTTCAGAAACAGCATTTATTAGTTATAGAGATAATAAATATTTTATAAGATGGTTTGCACCAGAGTGTGAAATTGACTTGTGTGGTCACGCAACACTTGCTTCAGCTCATGTATTTTTTAACTATATAAACAATGATACTGATATATTTGAGGTACATTCGAAACGAAATGGTGTCCTTAAGGTATTTAAGAATGAAGATGCTCTTTATTTAGATTTTCCTACAGATCAACTTTTTCCATCAACTCAACATAATGAAGTCTTTAATTCAGTTGGGATATCTCCCATAGATCTTTACGAGGGTAGGGATGATCTGTTGGCTATTTTTGAAAACAAATCAGATATTGAAAACTTAAATCTTAATGTCGAAGCTATAAAAAAAATTGATAAAAGAGGTCTTATTGTAACTGCTCCAGGCGATGACTGTGATTTTGTTTCTAGATGCTTTTTCCCATCAACGGGTGTTATTGAAGATCCAGTTACTGGTTCAGCTCATACATCTCTAATTCCTTATTGGAGCAAAAAACTCAACAAGAACAAGCTTATTGCAAAACAATTATCGAAAAGAGGAGGGGTTTTATTTTGTGAACATAAAAACGATAGAGTCCACATTGGAGGTAATTCAGTTCTATATTTGAAAGGCGAAATATTTATTTAATCTTTTTGCATTTTAGGTGTTGACAATAAAATTCATAGGCGTAATATTACTAGACCAACTTGATTCCGACTAACGATCAACTGCAGACGGGAAGTAGGGAGAATCGAAGAGGTAGAGCCCATAGGGTGAAAGCGTTTATAAGAGTCGGCGATAAAAAAGAGCTTATAAACCCACCAAGATTTCAAGAGAAAGAAATCAAGGAGCTAGAGAAAATCTCACTTTAGACCCCTAAGGAACTCGAATTAAAAAGACAGAGCTAGCCTCTGTTTTTTTTCGTCTGGAGTTTCTACCCTAGGAACTTAATCATTACACCTGCAGCAACAGCAGACCCAATAACGCCAGCAATATTTGGACCCATGGCATGCATAAGTAGATGGTTTTGGGAGTTGTATTCTAAACCTACTTTATTAACAACTCTTGCAGCCATAGGAACTGCTGATACGCCAGCGGCACCAATAAGAGGATTTATTTGATCTTTGCTAAATAGGTTCATAATTTTTGCAACAATAACTCCAGATGCAGTGCCTATAGCAAAGGCAATCATACCAAGAATAAGTATTCCTAGAGTTTCAGGAGTAAGAAATTTATCTGCAGCTAATTTAGAACCCACTGCAAGCCCTAGAAAAATAGTAACTATGTTAATCAATGAGTTCTGAGCAACATCACTAAGCCTATCAACAACAAGTGATTCCTTCATAAGGTTTCCTAAACATAGCATACCCAGAAGAGGTGTTGCACTCGGAAGCAAAAGACCAACAAGCAGCAAGAGCATTATAGGAAACACTATTTTTTCAGATTGTGAAACATCTCTTAACTGAACCATTGATATCTGTCTTTCTTTTTGAGTTGTAAGGGCCTTCATTATTGGCGGCTGTATAAGTGGAACAAGGGCCATGTATGAATAAGCAGCAACTGCTATAGCGCCAAGAAGCTCAGGTGCTAATATAGAAGAAACATATATAGCAGTAGGACCATCAGCTCCTCCAATAATGCCTGTTGCGGCAGCCTGTTTTAATGTAAATTCAATTACCCCAAAATAATCTAAAGTAAGAGCACCCATCACTGTGGCAAAAATACCAAACTGGGCTGCAGCACCCAGAATGAGTGTTTTAGGGTTTGCTAGAAGGGGACCAAAGTCTGTCATAGCACCAACACCCATAAATATCAAAAGAGGAGCAATTCCTGTGCCAATTGAGACTTCATAAAATGTATACAAAATACCTGGTTTATATCCAAGATTTTGAGCCTCGTTATTTATAGCAATCAAATCGGTATATGAGACATCCTTTAATGTCATCGCAAGATCCTGATTTGAGCTAAAAAATTTTTCAAGTATTATTCCAATATGATCAGAATTATTGAGATAAATTAATTTTTCAATGGGGCTTAGCGCAAGACCAATTTCTGGAATATTGGTTAGGATTGCTCCAAACCCAATAGGTAGAAGAAGTAGTGGCTCAAATTTTTTGTTTATAGCCAAGTAGAGCAAGAGAAGACCAACAAAAATCATTATTGATTGATTAAATGTCAGACTAAAAATCCCTAATGTGCTTATAAAATCAAAAAAACTCATTACTAAATTACCTCAAACAAAGGATCGCCAACGTTGACCTTATCCCCATTACTAACAAATACATTAATAATACTACCTGCATGAGGCGTTTTTATTGTTGTTTCCATTTTCATGGCCTCCAGAACAATGACAGTATCATCTTCTTTAACATCATCTCCTTTGCCTTTAATAATTGAGAATATATTGCCACTAAGCGGCGCTCTAATAATTTCACCATTTTCTTTTTGATGATTAGGACTATCAGTAATTTCTTTTGTGCCATGACTTTGATTAAGTATTTCTGGCTTGTCAGTTTTAGAATACTTAACCATGTAGTCCTTACCGTCTATAGATACATTATAAAAATTATCTTCTTTAGTAGTGAATTCTAATGGTGGCTTTTCAAAATAATATGTATTATCGATATTTTCAAAAAATTTAATACCAACCTCTGGGAAGAGGGCATATGTCAAAATGTTTTCTTCAGTTTCTTCGATAGAAATTTTCTTCTTGCTTATTATTTTTTTGAAAGACTCTTTTGTTTGATTAAATTCATCATTACCTAAAAGATTAGCAGGTCGACATGTTACTGCTGAATCACCCTTAAGGATATTTTCCTGAAGGTCGACATCTACTGGGGCAGGGGTTGCTCCATACTCTCCTTTTAAGAGAGCAGCAGTTTCTTTGGTGATTGTTTTATACCTTTTACCACTAAGAACATTTATGACAGCTTGAGTCCCTACAATTTGTGATGTTGGAGTTACTAATGGTATGTAACCTAGATCAGATCTAACTTTTGGTATCTCATCAATAACCTCATCAAATCTATCAATTGCATTTTGTTCTTTTAATTGATTCTCAAGATTTGTTAACATACCTCCAGGAACTTGCGACGAAATTATTCGAGCATCAACTCCTCTAAGAGAGCCCTCAAACTCAGAATACTTTTTTCTTATTTTTCTAAAATGTGTAGCTATTGGAACCAGGCTATCTAGATCAATATTTGTATCAAATTGTGTCTCTTGGAGAATACCTACAAGTGTTTCTGTTGCAGAGTGACCGTAAGTCATACTCATTGACGATATAGATGTGTCAACATTATCTAAACCAGCCTCGATACATTTAATCGCAGTTGTTGTAGACATTCCGGTTGTTGCATGACTATGAAGATGAAGCGGAATATCAATTTCTTCTTTCAGCTTTGATACTAGATCAAACCCAACATATGGATCTAATAGACCAGCCATATCTTTTATTGCGATTGAATGACAGCCAAAGTCCTGAAGGCGATGTGAAAGATCAACCCATGTTTGAAGATTATGAACCGGGCTTGTTGTATAGGATATTGTCCCTTGCGCATGACCATCAAATTCAATAACAGCTTTTAATGCTGTCTCCATATTTCTTGGATCATTCAATGCATCAAATACTCTAAAAACATCCACCCCATTTAATTTAGCTTTTTCAATAAATTTATAAACAACATCATCTGCATAATGCTTATAGCCTAATAAATTTTGGCCTCGTAATAGCATTTGCTGAGGCGTATTAGGCATATTAGATTTAATTTTTCTTATTCTCTCCCATGGATCTTCTCCTAAATACCTAATACATGAATCAAAAATTGCTCCACCCCATGATTCGACAGACCAATAACCAACTTGATCCATTTCATAAAGAATCTTTTCCATATCTTCATATCTTAATCTTGTTGCAAGCAAAGACTGATGAGCATCTCTTAATACAACGTCAGTAATACCAATTTTTTTTGAAATCATAATTTAAACTCTCTTATTGATTTGATTGATTATCCTCATATGATTATCAGAAATATTTGAAGATTCTGAGTTCTTATCTTGATTGGATTTTATATCAGGTAAATCTCTAAATATTAGAGACGAAAGGTTGATTAATAAAATTAGCAATCCAAGAAAAGTAAAAACAGTCATCATGCCTGTGAGCATGAGGTCTAAACCTTGTTCTATGACTAAGAAAAACTCCATATTAGGGAATGGTTGTGAAAAACAAAATAATTATAACAACAAATGAATGCAACATATATGGAAATATTATACAATAATACATATAATAACTCATATATGTAAATAATTTACATTATATTAATAAGAATAAGTTTATGAAAATTGCTATAAATGGTTTTGGAAGAATTGGAAAAAATATTGCTAGGCACTTAATTGCTAACAATTATTTATCTGCCCATGGTGGTGATCTAGAACTAGTTGCAATAAATGATCTTGGAAGTATTGAATCTAATGCTCATCTTCTTAAGTTTGACTCTCTTCATGGCCAAATACCTAATAATATTTCTTCAGATCCTAATGAAATTCTTGTTGATGAATCATCTATTAAATATTTCTCTCAAAGAGACCCATTAGACTTACCATGGTCTGATTTAGATATAGATATTGTATTTGAATGCACTGGTATTTTTACTGATAGAGATAGCGCTCAGAAACATTTAGATGCAGGCGCTAAAAAGGTTCTTATTTCAGCGCCTGCCCAAGATCCTGATAAAACAATTGTATTTGGAGTTAATCATGAAACTCTTTCAAGTGAGGATAGGATTATATCGAATGCATCATGTACGACTAATTGTCTTGCTCCTTTGGCTAAAGTGATTAATGATAACTTTACTTTAAAAAGCGGCTTAATTAATACTATTCACGCAAGTACAAATGATCAAAGCTTATTAGATGTTGCTCACTCTGATTTATACAGAGCAAGAGCTGCTTCAGCATCAATAATTCCGTCAAAAACAGGTGCAGCAAAGGCTATAGGATTAGTTATTCCTGAACTTGAAGGCAAGCTTAATGGAATGGCAACTAGAGTTCCTGTTTTAAATGTTTCTTTGTTAGATATGACTTTTGAGACTGAAAAAAAATTCTCTATACAAGAATTAATCGATTCAATTATTTTGGCATCAAGTACTAGTATGAAAGGTGTGTTGTCTATTTGTGATTTACCTTTGGTAAGCTCAGATTTTAATCAAAATGATTCATCCTGTATATTTGATCTCAACCATATCTACCAAATTGGTAATCAAACTAAAATATTAGCCTGGTATGACAATGAGTGGGGATTTTCAAAAAGAATGCTTGAAATGAGCTTATATATTAAAAATCTCTCAGAGATTTCTTTAAAAGAAATTGCATAAAGCTAAAAACATCTTCATTGGCACTGCTTTATGTATTAATATGCTTACGTTATGAACTTCACGCGTACTAAAATTATTTGCACAATAGGGCCAGCCACGCAGGATATTGGCTCACTTAGGCGTTTAAATAAACATGGTATGAATGTTGCTAGGATAAATATGTCTCACGCAACACACAAGTCTGCCAAAGCTGTAATAGATAAGATTCATAAAATTAATAATGATCCAAAATTTAATTACGGAAAGATAGGAATTCTATTAGATACACAAGGTCCTGAAATTAGAACTGGCGATACGGAACTGACGATGGATTTAAAAGTTGGTGATGAAGTGACACTTACTGTTAGAGACCAGGTTGATGTAGAAACCTCTTCAATAAAAATTAATTACAAAGATTTAATCAAAAGTGTGAGTGAGGGATCAAAAATATCTGTTGATAACGGATTAATTAATTTTAAAGTGCTATCCAAGGATGAGGAGACATTGCTTTGCAAGGTTCTTGATGGAGGAAAACTAGGTTCTAAAAGGCATGTAAATCTTCCTGGCGTTAGAGTTAATCTTCCATCAATAACATCCAAAGACCTTGATGATATAGAGTTTGGAATGAAGAATAATGTTGATTTCATAGCTTTATCATTTGTTAGAGATAGTGAAGATCTAGAAAAGCTTCAAAAAATACTAGATTCAAAAAAATCCAAAGCAAAGATAATAGCAAAAATTGAAAATCAAGAAGGTTTGGATAATATTCATCAAATAAGTAAAGCTTCATGGGGCGTCATGGTTGCAAGGGGAGACCTTGGTATTGAAACGAGTTTAACTGACCTACCTAATATCCAAAGAAGAATCATGCATGCTTGTGCAAAATGGGGGAGACGATCAATAGTTGCTACTCATCTGCTTGAATCAATGATTGAGAACCCAACTCCGACTAGAGCTGAAGTAACAGATATTGCAAATGCAATATATGAAGGTGCTGATGCAATAATGCTTTCTGGAGAAACCAGTGTCGGTAAGTATCCTATCGAGTGTGTGAAGTTTTTAAAATCTATTGCTTTGAAAACTGAAAAGTTTAAAACGTTGGGGTATGAAAAGAGTTTCTCACCAAATTCAGATTGGCAGCATATTGGCCTAGCAGCTAAAAATTTAGCTGAATCCATTGAAGCTGATGGCATTATTGCTATAACAAGAACTGGTAAAACAGCGCAATATATATCTAACTCCAAGCCAAATGGGATACCTATATTCACTTTCACCGGCAATAAAAAAACATTAAACCAATTAACTCTTGTTGGATCTACTGAATCTTTTTACCTTGCCAATCTATCCAATCACGAAAAAACTTTAGAAAATGTTTCAAAAATTTTAAAAAAATATTATGGCCGTGATGGAATGAAATTTATTATGGTTTCTAGTATTTTCTCTGAAGAACACTCTGAAGCTATTCAGATTATAAATATATAAAATGTTTGATACTTTTCTAGAAAGCACAATATTAATGTTTGTTGCTATAGACCCAATTTCATTGGTACCAATTTTTGCTGGTTTAACAACCGGGCTAACAAAAGATCAGGTAAGATCAATATACATAAGAGCATCCGCAGTTTCACTTATGGTTTTGTCTTCATTTTGGTTATTTGGTAATGCAATTCTTGATGTCATGAATATCAGCATGGATTCTTTTAGAATTATTGGTGGATTATTTTTGATAGTGATAGCTTTCCAGATGGTTTTTGAACAAAGGCAAGTTAGAAGGCAAAATACAGCTGACACCGCGATTGATGATGAAACAATTAAATCTATAGCTATTTTCCCTCTATCCATACCCTTAATAGCTGGGCCTGGAGCAATGGCAACTAGCCTTCTATTATCAAAAGAATCCTATGTTAATTTAACTGATGCAGCTATATCTTATTTACCTATTTTAGTTGTTATTTTTATGGCAACTCTTGCTATGTGGCTTTCATCAAAACTAGCTTCAAAATTAGGACCAACTATTATCACAGTTGTTCAAAAAATATTTGGTTTACTTCTTGGCGCACTTGCAATTGAATTTGTTATAGAAGGAATAAGAAATTCTTTTAATTTAGTCTAAAAATGCATAAAAATTCATTATATATACACTCTCTTTTATCAAAGGCTATAAAAAATAAAGGCTTTGCTTCATTTATTGTAAGTGGAGGCTCAAGTCCTATTAATATTTTCCAAGATCTCAATAGATCAGATCTTGATTGGGCCAATATAGAAGTCAGTTTGGTTGATGATAGGTCTGTTGATATGCATCATGATGACTCTAATGAAAAATTATTAAATGAAAAATTATTAGTAAATAATGCATCTGATGCATCTTTTGTATCTTTAAAATCAGAACCATCTAGAGTTTATAAGATAAATCAACCATATGACTTAATGTTATTAGGAATGGGGGAGGACGCTCATTTTGCATCATTATTTCCTTCTATGATTAAGTCAAATATAGAATATTTTAAAATTGATTCTATGCCTGAAATAATTTATACCCAACCGATGGGGAATCCGCTTCATGAGCGCATTAGCATGAATCTAGCCATGATTTTAAATTCGAAAAGTATTATTTTATTGGTTTCTAATTCCAAAAAGTCTGATTTAGTAACAGAGGCCCACACCAACAAAGATCTACCTTTATATTATTTATTAAATCAAAAATTAGTTGATGTTAAGATTTTAAAAACTTACTAGACTCTTGTTTTTTCTATATTTTTAATTACTTCATCTTTTCTATCGTCAAATCTTTTTCCAAATCTTGCCTGAACTGTAGCAGATAAAATATCAATAATTGCTAAATGAGCAAGTCTTGAGGTCATAGGAATATGAAGATTATTTTCAAGATGTGTATGAATATGAAGGACAACATCTGAAAGTTTTGCTAGAGGAGAATTTTCTGAGGTAAGAGCAATTGTTTTTACCCCGTTCTTTTTTGCAACTTTAGCAGTTTCAACAATTTCAGTTGTTCTTCCAGTGAAAGAAATAAGTACTAATAGGTCTCCTTCCTTCATCATAGATGCAATCATCCTTTGATTAATATAGTCGGTATGAGCAACCACAGGCACACCAAATCTAAAAAATTTATGTTGAGCATCTAGCGCAACCGGGCCTGATCCACCCAAACCAAAAAAAGTAATGCTTTGAGCTGAGGCCAAAAAATCTGTAGCTTTATCGATTGCTACAGGGTTTAAGTTTTGTCCAACATTTACAATTGTAGATTGGATATCAGCCATAACTCTTTTAACAACTTCTGGAGTATCTTTGTCCACATTAAACCTATCTAACAAGTCATTAGTATTTGTTATTTCTTGGGCAATCTGTATTTTGAAAGCTGGATAACCATCAAACCCAAGTTTTTTACAAAATCTGTTAACGGTTGGTAGGCTGACCCCAGCATCACTGGCAAGGGATGTGATGGATTGATTGATAACTTTTGATGGATTGTTTAATACAGATAAAGCAATCCACTTCTCTGACTTGCTGAGCTTAATCTCACCATTTACTAGGTTATCTAAAATCATGTCCAATCATTATAGCTATATGTAAGTTATTTACAATATTCAACTTATGATGTGATTAATGTATATTTTTAACATCATCTAAAGTAAAATAGGATACTAAATTTTAAGAGGTAACTAGATTTGTCTAAAGACTTAGATCCAATTGAAACAAATGAATGGTTGGAAGCAATCAATAGCGTTATAAAAGAAGAGGGTATAGAAAGAGCCTCTTTTATAATGACCAAATTAGCAAAAAAATTAAATGAAGAAGGCGCAATACCTTCTTATAACTTGACAACACCCTTTAGAAATTCTATTCCTGCAAAAGATGAAGCTGCTATGCCAGGTGATTTATTTATGGAGAGAAGAATAAGATCTCTTATCAGATGGAATGCTCTCGCTATTGTTTTAAGGGCCAATATGAATGATGATGATTTGGGTGGCCATATCTCTACATTCTCCTCTGCAGCTACCTTATATGATGTTGGATTTAATTATTTTTTTAAAGGATCAGAGGGCCAACTTGAAGATTTAATCTACTATCAAGGACACTCTTCTCCAGGAATTTATGCAAGAAGTTTCTTAGAAGGCTATCTTAATGAAGAAGACCTAGATAATTTTAGACGCGAAGTAAAAAAACCTGGATTATCATCTTACCCCCATCCATGGTTGATGCCTGAATATTGGCAATTCCCTACTGTATCAATGGGTCTCGGGCCAATAATGGGAATATACCAAGCTCATATTATGAGATATATGTCTGCTAGAGGGCTTGTACCAAGAGATGATAGAAAAGTTTGGGTATTTTGTGGTGATGGAGAAATGGATGAACCAGAATCCAAAGGAGCAATTGCGCTTGCAGGAAGAGAGGAGTTAGAAAACCTAATTTTTGTTATTAATTGTAATCTTCAAAGACTCGATGGTCCCGTAAGAGGAAATGGAAAAATTATTCAAGAACTTGAGGGCTCATTTAGAGGAGCTGGTTGGAACGTTATAAAAGTTGTTTGGGGTCGAAAATGGGATCCTATTATGGCTAAAGATAAAGAAGGAAAACTTCAAGATATAATGGATGCTGTTCTTGACGGTGAACTTCAAAACTTCAAAGCAAAAGGTGGAGCCTATACTAGAGAAAACTTTTTTGCTAAAGATCCTAGCGTTCTTGAAATTGTTGAAGACTTAACTGATGAGGATATATATAAGTTAAATAGAGGTGGTCATGATCCATATAAAGTATATGCGGCATATCATAAAGCAGTTCATTCAAAAGGGGCTCCCACCGTCATTTTAGCTCTTACAACTAAAGGTTATGGTGTAGGCTCAAGAGAAGCTGATAATACAACTCATCAGGTTAAGAAGCTTTCAATGGAAAATATTAAATCCTTTAGAGATAAGTTTAGTATTCCAGTTTCTGATGATGAGATTGAATCAATACCCTATGTCAGACCTGCCGAAGATTCTCCTGAAATACAGTATTTAAAAAAAACACGTCAGAGCCTTGGTGGGTCAATACCAAGAAGAAGAAATACTTCAGAAGTTTTATCACCTCCAAATGATTTATCTTTTAGTAAGCTTTATGAAGGTACTGGTGAAAGAAAAATTTCTACCACAATGGCAGCGGTTAAAGTTCTCACTGATCTATTAAAGGATAAGGAAATTGGAAAAAGAATAGTTCCAATAGTACCTGATGAAGCTCGAACTTTTGGAATGGAAGGTCTATTTAAACAGGTTGGAATATATTCATCTGCAGGTCAAAACTATGAACCAGAAGATGCTGATAAGGTCATGTGGTACAAAGAATCAAAAGAAGGTGTAATGCTTGAAGAGGGCATTACTGAGGCTGGCGCTTTTTCAGCATGGTCTGCTTTAGCAACAGCTTATTCTAATTATGACTACCCAATGATTCCCTTTTACTTATTCTACTCAATGTTTGGTTTTCAAAGAATTCACGACCTAGCATGGGCTGCAGGAGATGCTCAAGCCAAAGGCTTTTTGATTGGAGCCACATCAGGTAGAACAACATTGAACGGGGAAGGACTGCAGCACCAGGACGGACATAGTCATATTTTATCTTCAACAATACCAAATTGCCTGTCATATGACCCTGCATTTTCTTATGAGGTTGCTGTAATTATTAAAGATGGAATTCAAAAAATGTATGTTGATCAAGAAAATTATTTTTATTACATTACAACAACGAATGAAAACTATGAACATCCAGCAATGCCCAAAAATGCAGAAGAAGGGATTATTAAAGGAATGTACAAAATACTGAGCTCTACCAAGCCTTTAATAAGGCTCCTAGGCTCTGGTTCAATATTAAGAGAATCTATTAAAGCAAAAGAGATACTATCAAGCTACAAAATAGAGTCCGAAGTTTGGAGTGTAACTAGTTTTAATTTATTACGAAAAGATGGAATGGAGGTTGAGAGGTTTAATCAACTAAACCCAAACTCAAATGAAAAAAAATCATATGTTGAGGCATGTTTTAGTGATAATGCTATTCCTGTGGTTGCTTCAACAGATTATATGCGTTCATATGCAGATCAAATAAGACCTTATATAAATGAAGACTTTACTGTCTTAGGTACAGACGGTTTTGGACGAAGTGATTCGAGAGAAATGTTAAGAGAATTCTTTGAGATAGATGCAAATAGTATTGTTAGAGCATCTGCATATTCTTTATATAAAAATGGAAATCTTGAAAAGTCTATCTTAGATAAAATATACAAAGATATTGGTATTGATTCAGCAAAAATAAATCCCTGGGAAGCTTAATGGCAGATTCATTAACAATAAACATACCCGATCTTGGTGAGGTTGAAGAGGCTGAAGTTATTGAGATATGTGTTGAGATTGGTCAGAAAGTAGAATCTGAGGATCCTATAATGGTCCTTGAGACAGACAAAGCTGCAATGGAAATACCAGCATCTGTTGATGGAATTGTTAAAAATATTAAAGTTTCTGTTGGTGATAAGGCTAAAACTGGAATGCCTTTTGTTGATATAGAAGTTACGCAACAAGAACAGCCTATCGAAGAAGCATCTTCTGATAACAAAGAAATTATAGATATTAATAAAATAGAAAATACTAAAGTCATTTCAGAAGAAGTTAAGTCAATAACACCTAACATACCCGATCTTGGTGAGGTTGAAGAGGCTGAAGTTATTGAGATATGTGTTGAGATTGGTCAGAAAGTAGAATCTGAGGATCCTATAATGGTCCTTGAGACAGACAAAGCTGCAATGGAAATACCAGCATCTGTTGATGGAATTATTAATGCTATCAAGGTCTCAGTTGGAGATATGGTAAAAACTGGAATGCCTTTTGTTGATATAGAGACAATTCATCAGAATAAAAATATTGATGAAAAAATAGAGTCTCATAAACTACCTGATTCTATAAAAGATATAGAAGAAAATAAATTAGCTGCAAAAACAGAAACCCAAATAAACAATAGAACAACTCAACCAACTAATTATCAAAATAGCTCGATTCACTCTGGCCCTGCCACAAGAAAACTTGCTAGAGAATTTGGAATAAATCTTAATGAGGTTAAGGGGAGTGGGCCAAGAGGAAGAATCTTAAAAGAGGATCTTCATTCTTATGTAGCTAATAAGTTAAATAATAATACTCAATCAGGATTTCAACAAACACAGCCAGATGTTGACTACTCTAAATGGGGCGAAGTGAAGATTGATAAGTTATCTAAATTTCAAAAAACTGCTTCTAAAAACCTTCATACCTCTTGGATTAATATACCTCATGTTACACAGCATGATGATGCTGATATAACAAGTCTTTTAGATTTGAGGAAGAAGCTTAATAAAGAACATCATCTTAAAGTTTCTCCTCTTGCATATATTATTAAAGCAACTGTTGAAACATTAAAACTCTATCCAATAATGAATACATCTTTAACAGCAGATCTATTAAGCATTGTTCAAAAAAGTTACTTTAATATCGGGATAGCAGTTGATACGCCAGATGGTTTAATTGTTCCAAATATTAAAAACACACAAGAAAAATCTATCCTCGAAATATCAGATGAAGTATTTAAATTAGCCAAACTTGCAAAAAATAGAAAATTAAAAGTTGATCAACTTAAGGGCGCGACTTTTACAATCTCGTCCCTAAGTGGAATTGGAGGGAAGTACTTTACACCAATTATCAATCCGCCTGAAGTTGGAATATTAGGTCTGTCAAAAACTTTTGATCATTTGTCTATGGAAGATGGTCAGTTAAAAGAATCTAAACAAATGCCAGTTTCATTATCTTATGACCATAGAGTGGTAAATGGAGCCTATGCTGCTAAATTTATTTCTGAGCTATCAAATCAACTTAATAAAATTCAATTTCTAGAGGAAGTCTTTCATGACACTTAATACGTTTTCTTTATATTTATTTGGTGGTACCGGAGACTTATCAAATAGAAAGCTTCTTCCAGCAATGTTTCGACAAGAAATCTTATCTACTTTTGATGAAGAAAGTGAAATAGTGGGTATTGGCTCAAAAGAAATCTCTTCAGATGAATATATTTCTATGGTTAAAGAATCATTATCCAATTATTTTCATGGTTTTGATGATCATGCTGATTCATGGGCAATATTTTCTAAAAGATTACGGTATATAAAATTAGACATTAATTCTGAAGATGATTGGATTAATTTTGAGAAACTACCAGAAGAAAGATCAGTTATTCTCTATTTAGCCACGCCTCCATTTTTATATAAAACGATATCAAATAATTTGAAATCTTATAACTTGGTAAATAAAAACTGTAGAGTTGTTGTTGAAAAGCCATTAGGAACTAATTTAGAAACTTCTAACGATATAAATGATTCATTAGCCCAGGGCTTCCAAGAGCATCAAATATATAGAATTGATCATTACTTAGGAAAAGAGGCTGTTCAAAATTTATTAGCTTTGAGGTTTGGGAATACGATCTTTGAAAGAAGTTGGTCTAATGCAGCCATTGATCATATTCAGATAACTGTTGCAGAAGACCTAGGTGTAGAAGGCAGGGGAGATTACTACGATGATACAGGTGCTTTAAGAGATATGGTACAGAACCATTTACTTCAAATACTTTGTCTTATTACCATGGAGCCCCCTGTCTCTATTAGCAGTGAGTCAGTTAGAGATGAAAAGTTAAAAGTACTAAAATCTTTACAGTCTTTTAATAAAGACAATATTAAAATTGACTCCGTTAGAGCGCAATATACTGATGGTATTTCAAAGGGCAAAACAGCCTGCTCTTATAATGACGAAGAGGGAGTTGATTCACTAAAAAATACTGAAACTTTTGTTGCTCTTAAAGTTGCTATTAATAATTGGAGGTGGGCCGGAGTTCCATTTTATATAAGAACAGGCAAGAGAATGAAATCAAAGTCCTCTGAAATTGTAGTCAGATATAAAAATGTACCACATAATATTTTTTCTGATCAAAAATCTCTAGCTCCTAATCAATTAGTTCTTAGGATTCATCCTGATGAAGGTATTGATTTAAAACTAAATACAAAGAAACCTGATGTAACTGGTTTTGACTTACAGGAACTTCCACTAGATTTAAATCTTCATGATTATAATGAAATTGGTCATCAAGACTGCTATGAGAGGTTGCTTTTAGATGTCATAAAAGGAAACACAGCACTATTTGTTAGAAGGGATGAAGTAGAAGCGTCTTGGTCTTGGATAGATAATATTATTAATTTATGGAAATCTGAAGACGTTCCAATGGAAGACTATATTTCTGGTAGCTGGGGCCCATCAAACTCAGATCTTCTATTAAAAAGAGAATATAGGTCTTGGAAAAATGGAAATAATAAATAAAAATGAACAGTAAAATTATTGAAATTCAAAAAAGAATCGAAGAAAGAAGCAAAACCTTAAGATCTGATTATCTTAATAAAATAAATCTAGCTTCTGAGCACAGTCAGTCTGCTAGAAAAAATATGGGATGTAGTAATATTGCCCATGCATTTGCTTCATGTGATAAAGCTCAACAAGGAGATGCTGCTGATGGTGCAGATGTCATAGGTATCATTTCTGCATACAACGATATGTTGTCTGCTCATGCACCTTTAAAAGATTACCCAGATGTAATTAAAGAATCATCATTAAAAAGAAATGCGATTGCTAGAGTTGCGGGTGGCGTTCCTGCAATGTGTGATGGAATTACTCAAGGAGAGCCAGGGATGGAGCTGTCTCTATTTAGTAGAGATGTCATTGCCTTATCAACAGCTGTAGGTCTTTCTCACAATGTTTTTGATGCTGCAATCTGCTTAGGTGTTTGTGACAAAATAGTACCTGGCATGGTAATTGGTTCATTAAGTTTTGGGCATTTGCCATTAGCATTTATTCCGGCAGGACCTATGCCAACTGGTATTTCTAATTCTGATAAAAACGAGGTTCGTAAAAAATTTGCTAACGGAGAGGTGGATAGATCTACTCTAATAAGTTCAGAGCAAGCTGCTTATCACTCATCTGGAACATGTACATTTTATGGAACTGCAAACACAAATCAACTTATTATGGAGGTTATGGGATTGCAGCTTCCAAGCTCCTCATTTGTTTCACCAGAATCAGATGAGAGACAACTCATAATAGATAGAACTGTTCAATCTGTTCTTAATTTAAAAAGTAAAGGCATGAAGACAGGTGAAATGTTAAATGCAAAAAGTTGGGTCAATGGAATTGTTGGATTGATAGCCAGTGGAGGCTCTACTAACTTGACTATCCATTTAATAGCTATGGCTGAGGCTGGAGGATTTAGTATCACTTTGGAGGATATGAACGAGCTATCTTCTATAGTTCCAACTATAACTAATGTATATCCAAATGGATCAGCGGATGTAAATGAATTTCATCAGGCTGGTGGCGTAGCAGCTTTTATAGGATCTCTTTTAGATGGAGGTTTTTTATTTTCTGATGTGGAAACACTTATTGGAAATGACCTAAATATTTATAGAAATAAAATTGAAATAAAAAATAATGAACTAGTTTGGGAAACCCCGGCTAAAATTTTAGATCAAACCATTATTAGAGATACAAATAACCCTTTTAATAATTCAGGTGGACTTAAATTAATGGAAGGTAATATAGGAAGGGGGATAATAAAAACATCCTCATTAAAATCATCCTCATCTATTATTAAAAGCAAATCACTTGTTTTTAATACCCAAGAAGATGTTCTTGAAGCTTTTGGACTAGGTAAGCTTAATAGGGACTGTATAATTGTGGTTAGAGGCCAAGGCCCATCTGCTAATGGTATGCCTGAGTTACATAAACTCACCTCGCCTTTAAATGTTTTGCAATCAAAGGGATACACAGTGGCAATTATCACTGATGGAAGAATGTCTGGCGCTTCAGGAAGTGTACCGGCTGTAATTCATATAACACCAGAAGCTAATGCTGGTGGGTTGATTGGCAAGATTAAAAATAATGATGAAATAATAATAGATATAAGTAATGGAACTTTCGATCTTCAAGTTGGCCAAGAAACGCTTAACAGTAGAATGTTATATAAAGCTTCAAATAACTCAGAAGGAATTGGAAGAGAGCTTTTTAAATCATTTAGAGAAAATGTTAAATCTGTAGATGCAGGAGCATCGATATTCTAATGGATGCTTTAAAACTAATAAAAGAGCTAAAAGTTATACCACTAGCTACTTTGACTTCAGAAGAAGAAGTTTTGGAAGTTTGTAATTGTTTAAGTCTAGCAAGTATTCCAGTTATCGAGGTAACACTAAGAGATGAAAGAGTTAAAAATATATTAAAATATTTTAAAAACTTTTCTAATATTGCTCTTGGCGTAGGAACTGTAAGAACTATTAATGATATAGATTTAGCATTAGAGTCAGGCGCTTCTTTTATTATTACCCCAGGATTTTCATCAACCTTATCAAGCTATGCTAAAAACAAAGATATATTGTTAATACCCGGCATTCAAACCCCATCAGAAATAATTCAAGCATCTGAAGCAGGTCACAAGATTTTAAAATTTTTCCCTGCAGAGCTTTCTGGAGGAGTAGAAAGATTGAATGCATATAAATCAGTTTTTCCTGATATTGCATTTATACCCACAGGCGGAATCAATGAAAATAACATAAATAGATATTTAAATTTAAAAAATGTTATTGCTTCAGGAGCCTCAGCGATGATTCCTGGGAATCTTGTTTGTAATAAATCTTGGGATGAAATTACTTCTAGGCTTATTAATATTAGAACAGTTGTAAATAAAGTATAAATCTATATTTTGGAGAGGGTATGTTTAATACATTAGATTGGATAATTGTTGGCACATATTGCTTGGGCATAATTTGTTTAGCTACATATGTTTCTAGAACTCAATCAGGAAAAGAAAGAAGTGCTGAAGATTATTTTCTTGCAGGAAGATCTCTTCCTTGGTGGGCAATTGGTGCCTCTTTAATAGCTGCAAATATATCTGCAGAACAAATTATAGGAATGTCAGGACAAGGTTTTGTTGTTGGTATGGCTATTGCAGTTTGGGAGCTTACCGCAGCAATTGCGCTTATAGTAATGGCTAAGTTTTTCCTTCCCTTATTCTTAGAAAAAAGAATTTATACTATGCCTCAATTTTTAGAACAAAGGTTTGATAAAAGAGTTAGCCTTGTTTTATCATTTTTTTGGCTTGTTATTTATATTTTTATTAATCTAACAACTGTTTTATGGTTAGGTTCTTTGGCAATAAGCACTCTAACTGGTTTATCTCTTACTATTGGTTTAATTATTTTAGCGATTCTATCCCTTGCTTATTCCCTGTCAGGTGGTTTAAAGGCTGTAGCAATGACAGATATTGTTCAGGTGGTTTTGCTTATATTTGGTGGTCTGGCAGTTTCCTTTATCGCCCTAGGAAAAATTTCTGAAGGCCAGGGAGTAATACAGGGTTTAAATATAGTCTATACAGAACTACCTGAGAAATTTGATATGATTTTATCTCCAGATAATCCATCTTATCAAGAGCTGCCTGGTATATGGATATTAATTGGGGCAGGTGTATGGATTGGGCACTTTGCTTATTGGGGCTTCAATCAATATATTACTCAAAGAGCTCTTGGTGCAAAATCAATTAAAGAAGCACAAAAAGGTGTCATGTTTGCTGCTTATTTAAAACTCTTAATGCCCATAGTTATAGTTTTACCTGGTATATGTGCCGCTGTACTTTTTCCAGTTTTAGAAAAATCAGATCAAGCCTATCCTACGATGATGTCACTTTTACCAAATGGTCTTTTAGGTTTAACTTTTGCTGCTTTGATTGCGGCTATAGTTTCCTCTCTAGCGTCAATGACAAATAGTATCAGCACTATTTTTACTATGGATATTTATAGATCTTTTTCTAAATATGAAGTGTCTCAAGCAAAATTGATTTTTATAGGAAGAATCACTGTAGTGCTATCACTTCTCATTGCTGTATGTGTTGCCCAACCTCTTCTTGGAAGTTTTGATTCTATTTTTCAATTCATACAAAACTTTACAGGGTTATTCACTCCAGGAATATTAGTTATTTTCTTGGTCGCTCTTTTTTGGAAGAAGGCTACTACACTATCAGTTTTAGTGGCAGCAATCTCATCCCTCATCCTATCTATTTTTATAAGTTACGCACTTCCAGACCTTTCATACATTCATAGAATGGGTATCGTATTCTTTATGTCTGGTTTTGGATGTTACATGACAGCACTTATTCAGGGTTATACCGACCAAGATAAGGCTATCAACTTAAAGGATATAGATTTTACAACTTCTAAGTCATTTAATATAAATACACTGATTGTTATAAGTATCCTTACTTTAATATATGGGTTTTTTTGGTAACCATAAAAATAATTTTTTAATAGCTATGAAACACTATTTATCCTTCTTATTTCTACTAATTATTTGCTCTTGCAGCAATGAAACTTCCTATGTTGTAGATAATTCTGAAGATGTTGATTGGGGTAATGAAAATCAATGTAATTTAGAAATTGATTATGAATTTATAAATGAAATTATCAATAAAATGACACTAGAACAAAAAGTTGGGCAGATAATTATGCCTGATTTGGATGAGGTCACACCAGAAGGTGCAAGATTGTATCAATTGGGGACTATTTTAAATGGAGGGGGAAAATTCCCTAATAAAAATAAAAACAGCACTGTTCTTGATTGGAAGAAATTAAGTAAAGATTTTTATAATGCATCACCAATAGTTGATGGGACTGTAGTACCTATTTTATGGGGAACCGACGCAGTTCATGGGCATAATAACGTTATAGGAGCTACAATTTTTCCTCATAATATTGGCCTTGGCTCAACAATGAACCCTTCTTTAATAGAGCACATTGGAAAAGTGGTAGCTAAAGAATTGCTATCAACAGGAATTGCATGGACATTTGCACCTACTATAGCCGTTCCTCAGAATGACTTGTGGGGTAGGACTTATGAAGGTTATTCTGAAAACCCATATTTAGTTTCTGACATGGGCAAAGCTATGATCTTAGGTCTTCAAGGTTATGAAGATAATTTCTTAGGCAATGACCATGTTCTTGCTACCGCTAAACATTTTCTTGGTGATGGCGGAACGGAGAACGGAGTTGATCAAGGTAATACTATTTTATCTGAACTAGATTTTAAGGAAACTCATGGCACTCCATACTATGCTGCAATCAACGCATGTATTCAGACCATTATGGCAAGCTTTAACTCATGGAATGGTGTAAAAATGCATGGGAATGAATACTTATTATCATCTATTTTAAGAGATGAGATGGGGTTTGATGGGTTAGTTGTTGGAGACTGGAATGGACATAGTCAAATTCCAGGATGTTCTAAAGAAAGCTGTCCTGAATCATTTAATGCGGGTGTTGATATATTTATGGCACCAGACGATTGGATAACCCTATACAAAAATACATTAGATCAGGTTATTTCTGGAGTTATTTCAGAAGAAAGGCTTGATGATGCGGTTAGAAATATTTTGCATGTTAAGCAGTTATTAGGTCTCTTTGATGGAAGAAAACCACATGAGTACCCATATAATTTTATAGGATCAGCTGAACACAAAGAGGTTGCTAGGCAGGCTGTAAGAGAATCTATAGTCTTATTAAAAAATAATGACAATATACTTCCCATAAAAGCTGGACAGCATATTTTGGTAGTAGGAGAGGCATCTCAGCAAATTAAAAGCCAAATGGGTGGATGGACAATAACTTGGCAAGGCCGCGAAAATAATAATAATGAGTTTCCAAATACTCTTAGTATTTATGAAGCAATAAGTAAGGAAGCAATTCTTAATAATAGTACTATTGAATATTCAAATGATGCTTCGTATGAGCAGAAACCGGACTTAGTGATTTTTGTTTATGGTGAAGACCCTTATGCAGAAGGGGATGGCGATAGGAAAACGCTTTTTTATATTAATCAAGATAAGAATTTTAATACTTTCATGAAGGATATTAGTGATCAAGAGATTAACTCCTTATCTTTATTTATATCTGGCAGACCTCTTGTTATTAATAAAGAACTCAACTTATCAGACTCATTTGTTCAAGTATGGTTGCCTGGCTCTGCTGTAGAGGGAATAACAGATGTGATTTTTTCTGATAAAAATAATAATATTAAGTATGATTTTAAAGGCAAGTTATCTTATTCATGGCCCAAATTATCAACTCAATCTAGCCTTAATTTTACTGATGATGGATACGACCCATTATTTAATTATGGATACGGCCTTACCTATGAAGATAGTGTTTTTATAGATCAAATTAATGCTGAAGAATCAATTAAAAGGCCCAATGAAATTACTGTATTTATGGGATCAGCTTATCCGTCCTATAGGGAGGTTATATCCTTTTATAACAGTGAAAAAAAGAAAATTTTATATGAGGGCATTAGCACTGATATTTTCATGCACACTCAATCAGGAATCAATATTTCAAAATTTGATTTTTTAAAACAAGATGATGCAAAGAAAATAATTTTTGGAAAAAATGAAATATCTAAATCTTGGGAAGTTACAAGCGGCTCATCTGAAGATCTTTCTTATATGACAAATGGAACCATTCAAATTATTTTAAGAGCTAATAATATAGCTAATAAGAGTATTTTTTTAACCCTTGGTTGTATAAAAAATGATTATCAAATTCTTATGTCAGGTAACAAAGATTGTTTGAAAACATTTGACATATCAGAATTTTTTAAAGAAGACAATTTGAATGAATGGCAGATATTAGACATACCTCTGAGCTGTTTAGAAGGAAATAAGTTTGAATTGTCTGCATTAACAACAAGAACTAAACTAGAAACAGAAGGTAATTGGGAATTCGACATACATTCTATTAAATATTTAAACCAACAAGGATATAATTCCTGCACCTCAAATATACGATCATATGAATAAAATTCTTTTAATAGATATTGGCGGAACAAACCTAAGATACGCTTATGCATCTGAAGGTCTAAAGTCTATTGAGAATTCAAAAAAAATATCACTTGATTCAGTTAAAAATTTTGAAGATCTTATTGGTGATTTAATCAATCATTCTGATGTTAAGCATCTTGTAATATCAGTAGCTGGGCCAAAAATGTACGGAACTATCTCCATGACTAATAGAGATATCTCAGTAAATGAAAACGACCTAATTTCAAAATTTAATTTAAATAGCTGCGATCTTCTTAATGATTGGGAATCAATAGGATTTAGTCTATCTGATATTGATGACAAAGAAATTAAATTTATAAAAGAAGGCAAGCCGTTTAATAACACAACTTTCTTTATAGGCCCTGGAACTGGTCTTGGAGCTGCAGTTAGTGTTGAAGGAAGATCTGTAATGGCTACTGAGGTAGGCAACACTACTGGGCTCACACAGCAGCTACTAAAAAATTATAATTTATCTTATGAGAGCAGCTTTACTACATTAGAGAGTGTTGTTTCAGGCTCTGCAATATCAAATATATTCAGCATTAAAACTGGAAATAATATTTCATCTGAAGAGGTTATAAAACTTTACAAAGATGGAGATATTGATGCTATCGAGGTGGTTGATGGATTTACAAAATCATTAGCCGAGGTCATCTCAGATTTAGCATTAACATTTATTAGTGGTAATGGTATTTATCTTGCTGGCAGCTTAATGAGAACTATCACGGAATTAATGGACAAAGACGTATTCATCAAGCAATTCTTAGACAATAAACTTCCACAACACAGAAAAATACTCGAGTTAATGCCAATTGGAATAATCAATAGAGAACATGCCTGCCTCCTCGGCAACTTAAACTACTTTAACAACAAATAATAAACAACTGACTTATGAAAAAACTTAAAGAGATTTATTTAGGTAGCTTGCAAAGCAAGTTTGGCAATAGTGATGTTGATGGGTCAGAGGTCGTTATAAATGGCGAAAATTTCTATAAAATATCAAATGTAAGTGCAATGCGTCCGTTTTTTATGAGTATAGTAAGCCCATTTAATCATTGGCTTTTTATATCAAGTAATGGAGCTTTATCTGCTGGAAGAAAGAATAGCAATAATTCTTTATTTCCCTATTACACAGACGACAAAATAACTGAATCAAATGAAATAACTGGAAGTAAATCTATATTTCATATTGTTAAAGATGATACATCTATTCTTTGGGAACCATTTTCTAATAGCCATATTGGTATATATGAGACTACTAGAAATCTTTATAAGAACCTTAGAGGTACAAAAATTATTTTTGAGGAAATCAATCATGATCTTAACTTAGAGTTTTCTTATCAATGGAATGTTAGTGATAAATATGGATTTATTAAAAAATCTAAATTAATAAATAAGAATATCGATAATATTAATATCAGAATCCTCGATGGAGTTCAAAATATTCTTCCTTGGGGGCTTGAGCAGCCAACTCAAAATAATACAAGCAACCTTGTAGATGCATACAAAAGAGGTGAGCTTGAGGTGAAATCAGGTGTGGGTATTTTTGCATTAAGTTCAATAATCGTAGACAAGGCAGAGCCAAGTGAAGCTCTCAAAGCCAGTGTAGCATGGTCATTGGGATTCAAGACATCACAGAAGTTATTGTCCTCCTTACAGTTAAAAAAATTTAGAGAAGAGGGCCTAATCAATCAAGAAGTTGATGTTAAGGCTGAAAAAGGTGCTTATTTTATTAATACTGAAGTTAACTTAAAATCTGGTGAAGAAAAAAAATGGTTGATATGTGCAGATGTAAATAAAACCTCTGCGGATATTATTTCTCTCTCAAATGAAATCACTAACAATAAAAATTTAGAACATGGCGTTGATGCTGATATACAAAACGCTTCCGATGAACTATACAAACTAACTGGTTCTTCAGATGGTTTGCAAACTAGCTCTGATAAAAGAAGAAATATTCGCCATTTTTCAAATACTCTTTTTAATATTATGAGAGGTGGTATTTTTGATGATAGCTATAATATTTGTAAAGATGATTATATTGCATACTTAAAAAATGCAAATCTAAAGGTTATTTTAGAAAACGCACTTTATTTACAAGCTTTACCAGAATCTTTTTCCCTTTTTGATTTACGAGATTTTGCTGATAAAACAAATGATACAAATTTAAAAAGATTATCTAACGAATATCTGCCCCTTAAATTTAGCAGAAGGCATGGCGACCCCAGTAGACCTTGGAACCAATTCTCTATAAACACTATAAATGAAATAGACGGATCTAAAGTACTTGATTATGAAGGGAATTGGAGAGATATTTTCCAAAATTGGGAAGCCTTAGCACATTCATATCCAGGCTTTATAGATTCTATGATTTTAAAATTCTTAAATGCAACAACCTTTGATGGATATAACCCTTATAGGGTTACTAAAGATGGGTTTGACTGGGAAACAATTGAACAAGATAACCCTTGGTCATATATAGGTTACTGGGGAGATCATCAGATAATCTACCTATTAAAATTTCTTGAGTTTATCGAATCTTATTATCCAAACAAACTTAATGATTATTTTCTTGATGAATCTTTTGTTTATGCAAATGTCCCATATAGGATTAAATCCTACGAACAGATTTTAAATGATCCAAAAAATACAATTGATTTTAATTATGAGAACGAGGATTTAATACAACAAAGAAGAGCCAAAATTGGATCCGATGGAGCGCTTTTATTCTCTCAAGAGAATAAAATGATCAAGGTTAATTTTCTAGAAAAAATTCTTGCAACACTTTTATCAAAAATGTCTAACTTCATTCCAGGTGCTGGAATATGGATGAACACTCAAAGGCCTGAATGGAATGATGCTAATAATGCATTAGTTGGTAATGGGGTATCAATGGTGACATTATATTATCTTCGAAGATTTTTACATTTTTTTGAAACCATTATTTATAACTCAACCTTTGAAAACGTTTCTATCTCTGAGGAGCAAAAAGAGCTTTTATCTTCAATAACTGCAGCGCTTCATTCTAATAGCAAGATATTCAAAAGCGATGTTAGTGATAAAGATCGTAAAAATGTCATGGATGCTCTTGGAAAGGCATCTTCTGTTTTTAGAGATAATATTTATAAAAATGGTTTTACGGGAAAAAAAATAGATATTTCAAAAAATGATTTGACTAGCTTTGTTCAGCTATCAATACAAAGCCTTGAGCACTCAATAAATTTAAATAAAAGGGTTGATGGTCTTTTCCATGCCTATAACTTAATATCAATTCATCCTAATAAAGTTTCAGTCTCCCATCTGCCTGAAATGTTAGAAGGACAAGTGGCTATTCTTAGTTCACAGTTTCTCTCTATTGAGGAAGGTCTTTCAGTTCTTGATTCATTAAAATCCAGTAATTTATTTAGGGATGATCAGTACAGCTATATTCTTTACCCTAATAAAGAATTACCAGGGTTTCTATGTAAAAATAATATTGATTCAACCTTAATAGACAAATCAGAACTTTTAAAAGCCTTGCTTAACGATAAAAATATGCAAATAGTGAACACTGATGCTAATAATCATTTCCATTTTAATGGTAACTTCCATAATTCACTATGCCTAAGAGAGGAGCTAGAAAATCTCCCAGAATCTTATGATGAGTTAGTCAAGAAAGAGAAAGACCTAATTCTTTCTATTTTTGAGCAAGTCTTCGATCACAAATCATTTACTGGAAGATCAGGAACTTTCTATGGATATGAGGGCTTGGGCTCTATATATTGGCACATGGTTTCCAAGTTGTTATTGTCGGTATTTGAAGTTACTAGAGATTCTATTGAGCAAAATACTGATTCAAAAATTACTGGCAGATTATTTGATCATTATTTTGAAATTAATGAGGGCATAGGTACTAATAAGTCACCTGCATTGTATGGAGGCTTTCCAACTGATCCATACTCTCATACACCTTTTGGTCGAGGCGTGCAGCAGCCAGGGATGACAGGGCAGGTAAAGGAAGATATTTTAAGCAGGTTTGGTGAGCTTGGTGTTTTGATCAAAAATGGAACTATTAGCTTTAACCCAACTATTTTAAAATATGAAGAATTTTTAAATGAAGAGAGAGTATTTAAATTTATTAATCTTAATAATGAGATAGTCTCACACACATTATTACCAAAAACATTAGGCTTCACTGTATGTCAGGTTCCTATTATTTATAAACTATCAACAATAATGAAAGTTAATGTTGTTTATAAGAGTGGATCTAATACTGAGATTAAAGGAAATAACTTAGGAAGTATTATTAGCGATTCTATTTTTAGAAGAAAAAATGAAATTGATAAAATAGAAGTATATATTAAGAAAAATTAATTTGAGACCACTTAACAATAAAACTACAAGCAAAACTATTTTTGTAGTATTTATATTAGCTATGGTCTTAAGTAGCTGTTACAGGAGCGATTTTGTTATGAATAAGTCTGCAAAAGATTTTTTAGGTGATGCTAATTACCCTGCTATATCCTATGGTGGATATAGACTCGAAAGCAGAGAGCTCCAACCAACTATAGAAGAAATTAAACAAGATCTGCTCATTTTGTTTGCTCAGGGTTTTAGGGTAATAAGAACCTATGATGTTCATCATAAATTTGCTGAAAATACTCTTGAGGCAATTCAGCAGTTACAAAATGAGATAAATGATTTTGAGATGTATGTAATGCTTGGAGCGTGGATTGATTGTAAAGATTCTTTCACTGATCATCCAAATCATGACGAGGAAGATATTGAAGGAAATCTTCGTGAAGTTAATGAGGTTGTAAGGCTTGCTAATATATATCCTAATATTGTAAAAATTATTGCGGTTGGTAATGAGGCTATGGTTCATTGGGCAACGAGTTACTTTGTAAAGCCCTCAGTTATTTTAAAATGGGTAAACCATCTTCAGAATTTAAAAAATACCAATCAACTTCCTTCTGATTTATGGATTACGAGTTCTGATAACTTTGCATCATGGGGCGGCGGTGATGCAAATTATCATAACGATGACCTTAATAAATTAATTAAAGCTGTTGATTTTATATCAATGCATACGTATGCGTTCCATGACACTTATTACAATCCTAGTTTTTGGAATATTAAATCTGATAGCTCTGATCTAGATAAGGTTGAAATTATTAATAAGGCCATGATAAGAGCTGTCGAATATGAATATCAGCAATACATTAGTGTTAAAAATTATATTTATAGTATTGACGACAGCAAGAAAATTCATATTGGTGAGACAGGTTGGTCTAGCGTTGCAACTGATTTGTATGGATCAGATGGAACTAAAGCTGCTGATGAATTGAAGCAGGGTATTTACTTTAATATGATAACTGATTTATGCGCGTCATTATCTATATCATGTTTCTATTTCTCAGCATTTGATGAGCCATGGAAAGATTCAATGAATCCTAATGGATCTGAAAACCATTTTGGGTTATTTACAGTCGATGGTAGAGCAAAGTATGCATTGTGGGACTCAGTTGATGAAGGCTTATTTAAGGACCTCAAAAGGCCAAATAAAATTATTAAAACCTTTGATGGTGATTTAAATTCTTTAATGGATACTGTTTATCTTCCCCCAGTAAATGAGGAGAATGGAAACTAATGGAAGCGTTTAAATCTATTATTATTATATTTTCTTTACTTTGTTCAGCTAATTTATTTTCAATAAACGTAAGTATTGTTGAAAACAAATTATTCTTAGATGGAGAGCCACTTTATATGAAGGGTATTTGCTATCATCCTGTTCCAAAAGGCTCAACAAAAAGAAATTTTTTAACACTTGAAGAAGATCTTGTTCTTATGAAAGAAGCAGGTATCAATACAATTAGAGTCTATGAGCCAATTGACGATATCAATGTTTTAAATGCAATTAATGATGCAAATATGAAAGTTGTTATTAGTTTTGGATATAACCAAAATGGTATATATGACATTATTTCAGGTACTTACATAGAATATGTTAAAAAATATTTAGATCATGATGCAATTATAATGTGGGAGCTTGGTAATGAATATAACTATAACCCGCAGTGGTTTGAAGGTGATATAGATAATTGGTACAGGGCTATGAATCAAGCCTCTATTAAAATCCAAACCATTGATAAAAATAGACTTGTTTCGTCTGCTCACGGAGATATTCCTGACAGTAATGCTCTTCAGCTTGGGTCAAGTATAAATATTTGGGGTGTAAATATTTATCGCTGGGATGAACCGGCCTCTGTGTTTGATGATTGGAAAGCAGTAAGCGATAAGCCAATATATTTTTCTGAAATAGGTAGTGATAGCTACATGACCAAATCAACAAATGTATACAAAATAGGCATCAATGAAAAAGCTCAGTCAGATGCTAATACAATAATACTTAATGAGATTATCGATAATGTTGCTTTTAATGAGGGTGCATTTATTTTTCAGTTTGCTGATGGTTTATGGAAAGCAGGAAACCCATCTATTCAAGATACTGGAGGTTCTGCACCTAATAGCGATGGAACACCTTATGACGGGACTGCAAATGAAGAATATTGGGGAATAGTTGATATTGATAGAAGAAAAAAAGACACCTTTTATGCAATCAAAAATATTTATTCTGAATTCAGATTAGAGGAAAGTTCTTCAAAACAATAAAGATATAAAAATATATATAATACACGTGAATAAATAGGGGAATTCATGGAAAAACATACAATTTCAGTTGGTCAAAAAATTGCATTTGGGCTTGGCATGCTTGCAAATCAAATGTTTCCAGCAGCACTAGGCATTTTTATTGTTGTTCTTATCAATGATTTAGGTTTTAATCCGCTTCTTTATGGTGTGATTGCTTTTATACCAAGATTTATCGACGCTATAACCGACCCTTTAATGGGTTTTATCTCAGATAATACTAAATCCAAATGGGGTAAGAGAAGGCAGTATGTTTTTGTTGGTGCCTTATTAACAGGCATATCATTTATTTCAATGTGGCAACTTTATCCAGAAAATGGAATAAATTTTAATTTTTGGTATTTCTTATTCTTTTCATTACTCTTTTATTTGGGAATTACTATTTTTGGCATTCCTTTTGTTGCTATGGGTTATGAGATGAGTGATGATTTTCATGAAAGAACTCAGGTAATGGCAATTGCTCAATTCATCGGTCAATTTGCATGGATAATAGTTCCATGGTTTTGGGTATTTATTTATGACCCTACAATCTTTGAAGATCCAGCGTCAGGATCAAGACAATTATCTATAATTGTAGGTATTCTTTGTACGCTTCTTGCAATTATTCCTGCTATTTTCATTAAGAGTAAGTCTTCACTAAATGAAAAAAATCTTGTACCTGTTACTAAAGAAAATATAGGAAAAAGCTTCACTAATACTTTTATTATTCTGGGCGATGCTTTTAGAAATATACCCTTTAGAAAGTTATGCATTGCAACGGTTCTCGTATTTGGTTCATTCCAAACCATTGCAGCTTTTTCATTTTTCATAATAGTACATTACTTATTTATGGGTGACGCCGGTGCTGCTGGTATCTGGCCCACCCTTCATGGAAGTATTGGAGCGACAATAACTACTTTTTTAGTAATACCTATTATTAGTCTTATGACAAAAAAATTTGGTAAACGAGATACCTTTCTTATATCTCAAGGCATTTCAATAATTGGATATATATTATTTTGGTTTTTATTTATTCCTGGTAAGCCTTATATGTTTCTTGTGGCTCTTCCTTTTTTCTCATTTGGAATAGGTGGACTGTTTACCTTGATGATGAGTATGACTGCAGATGTATGTGATTATGAGGAACTCCGAAACGGGTTGCCAAGAAAAGAGGGAACATTTGGAGCTTTTTATTGGTGGATGGTAAAACTTGGAGTAGCTTTGGCTGGATTATTTTCTGGATTAATTATGTATTATGTAGGGTTCTCAGCTGATGCGCTTTCGCAACCAGAAGGAGCTCTTACTGGCCTAAGATTAGCTTATTCCGGTATTCCAATCATAGGCACTTTAACAGCAATGTATGTCATGAGAGATTATGATCTTAATGAGAATAAAGCCTATGAAATCAAGAAGCAGTTAGAAACAAGACGTCAAGAGGAGAAATTAAGTGTCATTTAGAAATGAGAAACTTTTATCACTTTTGGGATCAAATTTAGATAACTTATCTACAAATGAGCTTAAAGAAAATGCATCCAATCTCCTAAAAGACCAGATACATGGAATTTGTTTTAGTTTATATGAGGATGATCAGAAGCCTGGAGATTTTGTTTCAGACGAACAAATTATTAGAAGGTTAAATATTATTAAACCTTATACTTCATGGGTTAGAACTTTCTCATCAAAAGATGATCATGGACGTATTGCAAAACTTGCAAAAAAGCTAGGGTTTAAGACTTTGGTAGGAGCATGGTTGAGTAATGATAAAAATCAAAATTCTGAGGAGGTCGATGCTCTTATTGATTTATCTAATCATGGGTTTGTTGACATAGCAGCAGTCGGTAACGAGGTAATTTATAGAGAAGAGCTCGAAGAAGATGAATTAATTGATTACATTAACCAAGTTAAAAGCAATATAGCAAATATACCCATTGGTTATGTAGATGCATATTATGAATTCAGGGATAGACCAAAAATCACTGAAGCTTGCGATGTAATCCTGGCTAACTGTTATCCATTTTGGGAAGGGTGTGCAGCTGAATACTCGTTACTTTATATGAAAGATATGTTCAGAGAAGCTAGCAAAGCTGCAAATGGCAAGAAAGTAATTATCACTGAAACAGGATGGCCTAGTGATGGTAGTGACTTATGGGGTGCGCATCCTTCCTATGAAAACTATTTAAAGTATTTTATAAATACTCAGCTCTGGTCAAAAGATGAAGACATAGATATTTTTTATTTCTCATCCTTTGATGAGTCTTGGAAGATAGATAGCGAGGGCGATGTTGGAGCTTACTGGGGTTTATGGAATAAAAATGAGGAGCTTAAATTTTAAATAGAAAGATTGAATTTCTTTTATTCTCATTTTACTATTTTTGTGTATAATTCAACTCTATTATGGCAGACAAAAAACAAACTAAAGTATATTTAATCCCTGAAGGCGAAACTCGTGATAGTCATACTTATCACTACACTGCGATTAAAACCAGGAAGTTTACTCTTGAAAACAAGAAGATGAGACTTAAGAAGTTTAATCCAGCTAAGAGGGTTCATGAATGGTTTGTTGAAGCTAAGCTTCCGCCACATAACTAGAATTTTATTCTTCCAATCGCAGCTCGGTTGATGAAATATCATCTCTGAAACTTCCTTCTTCAAAACCAGTACATCTATCCTTAATATTTTCGGGTATTACAATATCCCTCAAAGAGGTAAACTTCTTATTTACTTTTCTGCCAAACACAAGAAAATTAATATTATGATCATTAAACCTATCAATATGATCAAGCATATCTTTTTTATTTGAGTAAAACTTTTCATCAAACACTCTCATTAGCGTATCTGCCCCAATTATAAAAACAGAATTAGGAAACATTTCTGCTTTTTCACTAAATCTTCCAGCAGAAGTCATGACCCAGCTATCGTTATCAGTAAACTGATCAAGTGTTCTTTTTATTTCATGAAATGTTAGTGGTGGCTTATCAGCATTTCTTGCGCAAATCTCAAAAGTAGCTCGCATACCAGTTTTTTTCTCAGCCAGCTCTCTCATTCTTAGATGACCATCGTGAAGGGGGTTGAATGATCCTGGAAAAATTAATTCGGGTGTAGAGCGGTCACTAGATATAAAATTTACATCGTTATTTAATAGTTTTTTCCATGATTTTTCCGCTTTAATTGTATGAATCACTGGTATTTCATCATGATGTGGCATATTTTTTTCAATACCACAGCACTCTGCTACTAAACTTAAAACATACTCAGTTATCAGTTGTTCTTCTTCTTCTCGAGATCTTGATCCTTTTATTAATAGACATTCTATAGATTTAGTAAAAGATTCAGTTTGAACTGATATGTAGAATTTATGGTCACCAATCTTTGTGTAAGTTGTTGCTAGACTTGCTGTAACAGAAATACCTATTAGATATTTTTTTTTATATTCCGGATCAATTTGCATGCATTTTTTATATGCATTAGCTGCCATACTAAGAGATGTATTTAGAGAGCAATAATGATCAGGTTTCCTATTAAGAAATAAATCCATTGATTTTTTAGAGTAGGGTATATATGACTCAAGTACCGTATTACTTGCTCCTGGAACCTTTAATAATGAAGAAATGGCATTAGTTCCTCCGCCACTAGAAACAAATGTAATCCTGTACTTAGATTCATGTATTTTTTGAATTAGTTTTGTATTGTTGGTCACTTATTTTTTTATGATGTAATTTTCTTGTATTTTAACCTATTAAATATCAATCATTGATAGAATAACTTTATGAAACGTATTTTCTTATTTGTTTTAATTTTAATAGTTACAAATACAAATGTATTACATGCATCTGCAATTAATCAAATCACATATGCTTATTGGGACAAACCTGATGTAGAAATTTTTTATATTACACCAAAAAAAATAGATAAAGATACACAGTTATTATTTGTTATTCACGGTAACAGCAGAAATGCTAAAGATTATATTTCAGCATGGATTCCATACGTTAGTAATAAAAATATTATTGTAGTTGCGCCTCAATTTGATAAGAGTAATTTTAGATATTTTTTTCTTCTAGAGTCTGCAACGTCCTCAGGGTCAATAAATAATAATTCTGATGATTATATTAATAAATCAATATCATCTTTTTTCGATTTTTTCCAAAGTAAATTTTCATTATCAACTAATAAATATAAGATGTTTGGTCATTCAGCCGGTGCTCAATTCACCCATAGATATATGTTGCTGAGTAATGATAAAAGAATTTCAAATGCTGTAGTTGCCAATGCTGGTTGGTATACATTCCTTAATGGAAATAATTTTCCGTATGGAATTAAAAATACACCAATAGACATATCAAGCGAGCACATCAAATGGTTTATGTCCAATAGAACTTCTTTGTTAATAGGAGACAATGACGTTAATTTAAAGAGTGTTAATTCATCCAAAGGAGCTCAAAAACAAGGCATCACAAGGGTTGATAGAGCAAATAGTTTTTTTGAGTCATTGATAAATATTTCTGATAATAACAATATTCCATTTAGATGGGGTTATAAGGTTGTTGATAATGCAGGCCATGATTATCTGAAGATGACTCCTGTAGCAGCAAAAATACTATTAGAGGATGTTAATTCCTTTGATTAATTTGTATTATTTTCAATAAATTCTTCAGCTTTACTTAAGATTAATTTCTTTCTTTGAGGGTCTAATTTAGACAATGCATTCACCATTAAAGATAGTCTTGGGTTACCTTTAAAAAAATTAAGGTTATTTTCTATAAATCTCCAGTAAAGACCATCAACAACATCACACCATTCACCTTTCTTATGATTTGACATTCTAAGCATATAGCTAGAACCACAAATGTATGGTTTTGTAGAGAATATCCCACCATCTGCAAAAGTTCCCATCCCATAAACATTCGGTACCATAACCCAGTCAGCTGAATCTATATACATTTCCATAAACCATTTGTAAATTTCATCAGGATGAATTCCTGAAAGATTCATTAGGTTTGAAATAATCATTAACCTATTAATATGATGCGTATATCCAAGGTTATTAGATTCAATAATAGCAGTATCTAGAGGAGGTATGCCCGTCGAACCCATGTACCAGCTGTCTGTTAGATTTTTGCTATGAGACCAAAAATTGGCTTGCTTATATTGAGGCATGTTATCCCAATAAACTCCCATAATAAATTCTCTCCAACCTAGAATTTGCCTTATAAAACCTTCTACAGAATTAATTGGAATAGCGCCATTAGATTCAGTGTATTTATTTTCTGCTGCTTTAACGCACTCCATCGGGTCAAGAAGCCCAGCATTAAAATATGGTGATAGCAAAGAATGGTACATAAATGGATCATCTTTATTAATAGCATCTTGAAAACTTCCATAATTAGGTAAGTAAATCTCTAGAAATTCAAGAAATAAACTCCAGGCATCTTCGTGAGTAACAGCCCAATTAAAATTTTCTAAGTCTCCAGGAGATGAATTAAACATCTCCTCAATTTCTATCATTACCTCAACAGTTATAGAGTCAGTTTTGATTTTATTTCTTTGAGGAACTTCAGCTTTGAGTTGAGAGATGCCTTTTCTATTTTCTTTATCAAAATTCCACTTCTCTCCAAGAGGTTTCCCATTATCATCCATAAGGATATTAAATTTCTTTCGTAGCCACCTATAGTAATACTCTTGGATTGTTGTCTTTTTTCCCTCTGACCAGGCATCATAATCTTCTGTTGTTGATATAAATTTTTTATCATCAAAAACCTTCAAATTAATTTCATGTGACTGGCAGAAGTACATTAGGTCTTTAAGAGTTTTAAAATCTGATGGTTTTGCCACATAAAGATTATTAAAAGGGCTTTTCTTATGAAGAGAATCAAGATAATTAACAAGACTTAAACTTCTTTCCTTCTCAATTTTTATGTGAATTAAATTATCATGTTTTAATAATTTTTTAAAATGCCTAAATGCACTTATTAAAAAGACAAGCTTATGTTTGTGATGAGAAATCTCATAAAAAGTCTCTAATGGTTCATACAATAAAATTTGATCATCGCCTTGAATAACCTCAAGAACCTTATTATTAAGTGAAAGTTGATCGGGAAAAATTAAACCAATTGAGCTCATTAATTAATAGTTTACAAGAAAATAATATTTTTAGATGCTTTACAGTTTTAAATCAACACTACTAACTACATTTCCATCTATATTCTTAATACTCATTTGAAGTGTTTTTAATTTACTATCAAAAACTAGCAGGCCATAATTTTCTTTATTAAAGACTTTTCCAACCATAAGAGCATCAGTTTCATCTGCTCTCATCATAACGTTAGCCTTGATAGGCCTATTCATTGATGAGGACGTTACTTCAAATAAATTATTGTCATTGTATATAGCTGCTTTATGCCTATCTCCAGAGATAATTATAGTTCTAGCATTAATATTTTTAATATTAGCTATGAGTCTTTTCATCTCATTTGGAAAGAGTGACCATTTTTCGTATCCATGTTCTGTAGGCAACACCTGTATAGAGGATATTAAAATCACAACATCGGCTTTAATTTTGAGAGTTTTCTCTAGCCACACCCATTGATCATTTCCAAGAATAGTTGCTTCTTCAGTTTTATTAATTCCAAAGAGAGGATAGTTACCCTTAAGCTTTATTAAATCTGATCTAAAAAATCTTGTATCCAATGCCACTAAATGAACTCTTAAACCCTCAACATTTATTAGTTTATTGAAGTAAGTACCATCTCTTTTATATCTATCATCAGCTAAAGGGATATTCCAAAAATTTAAAAATATTTTTTCTGATTCAAATTTATTGCTATAAGACCCACCGCCATCATTAATTCCATAGTCGTGGTCATCCCAAACAGCCTCAATTTCTATATTATTTAGCCAATCCGGAATCATTGTCTTTTGTTTGTTATATGCGGACTGCATATTTTTTAAATCCCCAGAAGGTATATCCCCATATACATTATCACCAAGAAATATGAATGAATTAATAGATTCTTTTTTAATGGAATCCCATATAGGTTGTGGCGCATCCTGATCTAAACATGACCCAAACCCAATGATATATTTTTCAGCGTTAGCAGTATTAGCAATAAATATAATTATTAAAAATTGGTACAGTCGAGTATATAATTTCATTTGACTATTATAACTTTTGTTCATGAGACTAATACTTAAAAACATTTATTTTTTATCACTTTTTCTTTTTTTGGTATCTTGTAATAACAAAGAGGACGATTCGATTTCTTTAAATAGCCTTATTGTTCCTGAATATACATACACACAAGATTTTTTTTATTGCGATCTTGATGAGTCTTCATCACTAATTAATCTTGAATCTTTTCTTTCATCACTTGTTGCTAAATATCAAAAGGAGCTATCAATATTTAATAATATAGATATTTTATTTCCAGAAGCGCAGCAAGAAGTCAGTAGATTTGTTTTCTCAATTCGCTCAAGTAATAATCTTGATGCCCTTAATCGTTTCATAGAGATATTGAAAACAGAGGGTCTAAGTAGCATTTCTACTTGCATATTTTCAACTGACCAATCAAGCGGTTTGGATATGAATAATTCCATCAAATCAAATACTAGTGATTTTATAAACGTTGAAATACTGAGGTGTAAATATAATGCTGATTATAACTATGGGACTTTTAGAATAGCCACTGACAGGTTTATAAGTTCAGTAGGGAGATTAAAAATGCCTTATAGCTTTTCATATATAAATTCATCGCAAGCAGATACAGATTTTTTATGGATTAATTCATTTCCTATAAATGATTACAAAGAGTTTTTAGAAAAAAACTGGATCAAGGATGAGGAATCAAAAGCTATTAAAGATGAGTTTAATGAAAATGCAACCTGTCTCGATTCGAAGAAGTATAAGTCTTATAGCTTAATTTAAATATTAGATTTAATAAGTTCTAAAAAAGGAAGCATTTAGCTTCCTTTTTATTTATAATGATTTTTCTAAATAGCGGGTATCGTATAATGGCTATTATAAGAGGTTTCCAACCTTTTGATGAGAGTTCGATCCTCTCTACCCGCTCCATTAATTATCTTATTACAACACCACTAAAATCTGCTGTATTGCATGTAAAACTATCAACATACATATTTGCATATTCAGAATCCATAAACTTTCCAAGTGCAGAATCTTTATCACTCTGATCTGCCCATAAGTCTAACCAAACAAAGTCAGATTTAGGGTCTGCATCAAACATAGGGTTTAAGAGGACATTCCAATATGTATCACTCCAAATAGTTGAATCAACAGCATTTTTAAACTCTTTAAGACTAGTCGAGTCACTACCATCATTAAAATTACAAAAATGAAATCTATTTAAAAAAGATCCTGAGTTATTTTCAACTCTAGGCTGAGCAACATCAGCGACCTCAAATGGGAAAACATTTTCTATACTAAAGCTCATTATTCCATTTATTGACTCTGCCCAGTTGTCTTGAGCTCCGCTAGAATTCCACCAATCCCATCCAGCATTTCTTGCTGACATTGAAGGCCATCTCATGACCCATATAAAATCAAAACCGTCATTAGATTGACTGGGAGTGAGTATATTCGCACCCAGCATGTCCATTCCCGATTCTGTGATAACAACATTCCATTCATTAATTAACTTCGCTAAATTTTCTGCATTAAAATCTGGACCTGCGTTATGCCAAACATATTCAACTATAGGTTTTTCTTGTTGTCCTTG
>Ga0213868_10000341_pt1 | contig 44135 bp, 72 predicted proteins | sample PICome_9_FD_160087 | JGI IMG/M metagenome (GOLD analysis project Ga0213868, IMG submission 160087) | Coastal seawater microbial communities near Pivers Island, North Carolina, United States - PICO127 | ecosystem: Environmental > Aquatic > Marine > Coastal | place: USA: North Carolina...
AAAATATATATTAGGTGATTTTAAAAAAGCAATAGCAAGACAGCCTGGCACTACTGACACTGTTTATGAAGTAATTTATATTGACGTGATTGATCCAGCTAATGCAAAGATTGGGAAAACTAGAAATAATTTTAACATTTCAACGACAAATAAAATTACAGTTGACAGTATTCAATATGCAGCAAAGGATGATTTCACCAAATTGGGGCTAGGCGGAACAGAGCTTCCAATATATGGTAGACAAACTGTTAGATTTCTTTTCCCTGATGGTGGTAAACTCTTAATGGAAACTAGAAATAGTGACATATTCTTCGATATTGATAACAATGATTTCACAATTGATGTTAGAAGTGATGGAGTTATAACTGTAGAATTGGCATTAAGCGATAGTGAGCCGCAGAGACATCGGCCTACAACGAATACAATAAAAACAGATAGTGATGCAGTTAAAGTTTCTGATGCAAAAGATCAGAAAAGATATATTAGTAGTATTAACAACATGCGTGATAATATCAAGCAGGTTGGTAATAGAGAACGAGAGTATTTACCACTGTGGATGAGAACTCCCCAAGCTGGATATCAGGAATTGGATTTTGTGTCAGCTATTCCAGTATGTTATTGTAAACCAGGAACAGCTGATGGTATTTTATTAAATATAAAAAATTCAAACTTTGATGTCAAGTCTATAAATTTTGAAATTGATCGTTATATTGTAAAGCGATCTGAAGGAACTAACCAAGAGCAATATATATTATTCGCAAATTATCAATTCAATGTATGATTGCAATAAATATTAAAAAGAGGAAAAAAAATGACTAGTAACATAATTAGTACAACCATTGATGAAACGTATCCAGTTGCTGGTGTTGACAACGATACTCAAGGGTTCAGAGATAATTTCAATATTATAAAAACCAACTTTGCAGCAGCTAAAGCTGAAATTGATGCATTGCAAGCTAGTGTTGTTTTAAAAACATCACTATCAGAAGATAGTACGGTTGATAATGATCTTTTAGGCAATGCAATAGTTAATGCAGAATTGTTAGCAGTTACTGATGCATTTGATGCAATTGGTACTGTTATCACTGGAATGAATATTAGCTTTTCAAATGGGCATTATCAAACATTAACATTGGCTAACCAAGTGGAAAATATCCAATTTGCACTTGCTGATTGGCCTGCAACAGACCGTCATGCGTCCATGCGTGTGGAACTGCTCAGTGCTGGTGGCCTAGCAAAAGCTGTAACTTGGACTGTTGAAGGCGGAGGAACTATTAAGTATAGTTCAAACTGGCCTACAGAGTTCCTTATTAGCGACTCTATCAATCCTATAGTTGTAGAGTTTTGGACATATGATGCAGGTGATACTGTTTTTGCAAACTATATAGGACAGTTTGTGTAATGCACCATCCGCTAATAACAGACTTAGCAACCTATACTGATACACAAGTTGAAGATCGAATTAACGATCTTCAACGTAAATACTTTCAAACCAATAATCCAGATTTGCAATGGCAAATTGCAAGTGCTCTGGAAATATACAAAGAAGAATTACAGCACAGACGATTAATTGCTGCACAAAAACAACGTGATCAAATGGGAATTGGCAATTCAGATCTTGACAGTTTAATAAATGTAAGTTAAACTGTATGTATGCTTATAAAAACAGACAACCTGGGAATTCCACGATTTACTAATCAAGATCTTGTTGATATGATTTACAGTGGTCATGTTGACAAGTGTCACGTTGTATTATGTGATCCCAGTGACGATATTGAAAAGTTTAATGCAGCGATGCGTGAACAGCGTCTTCCTGAACTTACGAAGTACATTCCTTTGGATGTAGACGAAAAAACTTTTGACAGCGCTTTACAAAGTGAATGGTTTATGCCTGATGAATACAAAAAGATTGATGTAGACGATTTTTGTATGCGTAAACTGATGAAGATAAAAAATGTAACTCATCCAAGTGCTGTAATTAGCTGGCCAGAATGGAGTAGAGTACAAGAAGAACTTGAAGAGTTCGCTGAGCGTGATATGTACAACTTGCTACGCTATATGATCTATCTAGTAGACTTTATGCGTGAGAATGATATTGTATGGGGTGTAGGACGTGGTTCAAGTGTAGCAAGTTATGTATTATTTCTCATCGGAGTACATAAAATTGATAGTTTGAAATACAATTTAGATTGGCGTGAATTCTTACGCGACTAAATATGTGTATATTATAGGAGGCTATTATGGCTAAAACACAAAAAGGTAAAACGCAACATCGCTCAATGAGAGGTAAAATTGTTGATATGGATCTGTTGCAAAAAAAGAACGAATTGACCCCTGCTATTGGTAATGCCAGAGTAAATGCTCGTGGTGATGTACTAGGTGCTGGTGGTAAAATTGTAAAGACACGTGATCAAGTAGTTAAAGAGTTTTATAACAACGGAACAAAAGAAGTAATAGATGAAGTTACTGGGATTAATAATGCAGTAAATTCAGTAATTAGCAAGGAAGGACTTTCAGAGTTAACTTCCTCGGAAAAAGAGCTATTTGAAGATGACGATTGGGTTGAAGATGACCAAGGTAATTTTATTAAGCCAACCACTGTAAAAACCACAACAACTAGAAAAGGTGTTAAATGAGTATTAATCTCAATATTATCAAAGGTAAATTAAAACCTGTTGGTAACCGTGTAATTGTAAGTGATATGTATTTCGGTGAGCAAAAGACTAAATATGGACTAATTATTAGAGACGATAATGGTTCAACTCGTGGAATTTATCCACGCTGGGGTCGTGTACATGCAAAAGGCCCTGCAAACACTGATCCGTATGAGGTTGGTGATTGGATTCTTATTGAACATGGTCGCTGGACTCGAAGTGTTACTATCAATGAAGGCGACGGAAATATTGAATTGCGTATGATTGAAACTGAAAGTATTTTGATGTACAGCGACGAGCAACCATCGGGTGTTCAAATTGGTGCAGAATATGCAGACAATGAACACGCAACAGTAGACCCATCATCATTTGTAAGACCAGGAATATAAAAGGAAAAATATGACAAACCCATTTAAAGAAATTGATACATTTGCAACAGCAATGGATCAACCACCCAGTGCAGATAATTATACCATGTATCTGAGCCTTATTGATGAAGAATACACAGAACTTCGAGAGGCTGTAGAAGCAAACGACCGTGTAGAACAGTTGGATGCATTGATAGATATCCTAGTTGTTACTATGGGTGCTATTCGAGCAGCAGGATGGGACGGAGAAGCAGCTTGGCAGGAGGTTATGCGCACAAACTTTGCTAAAATCGACCCAGACACTGGTAAAGTTATTAAACGTGCAGACGGAAAGGTGCTCAAGCCAGAAGGTTGGCAACCACCACAGCTAGCACAGTTTGTAAAATAATTTAACTATTGACTCCTTGCAATTTACATGTTAATCTAGTATGGATTGCAAGGAGTTATTATGAAATTACCACAGCCGGAAATAACAGTAATTCAAAATGGAATTACTACAGCAGGTGCCGCCGGCATTGCTCTAATGATATTACATATTTTAGGACATCTAACTGGATGGGCTTGGCCCATACTTTACGTGTTTTTGATACTTGCAGGCATCGGGCGTGAAAACAGAAAGGTAACACAATAATGGCTATTCATGGTATGATAGACCTTGAAACGTTGGATACAACTCCAACATCTACTATTCTAACATTAGGTGCAGTAAAATTTGATCCGCTAACAGCTGATGAGCCGCATAGCGAACTGTACTTTAAAATTTCTATTGATGAACAGGATGTACTAGGGCGCACTGTATCGGAATCTACGATTGCTTGGTGGTCACAGCAACCTCCAGAGATTCAAGCTGATGCATTTTCTGATGAAAACAGAGTTAGCATTGATGAAGTATTGACAGCACTCAACAAATGGCTTGTGGGTGTTGATGAAATTTGGGGTCATGGTTATGGGTTTGACATAGGTATACTTGAAAACTTATATAAAATGGTAGGAAAACCCATACCATGGAACTTTTGGCAGATATCAGATAGTAGAACTATTACAAAGCGTATGCCACAGGACCCCCGCAAAGCCATGCAATCTAGTTTGCATAATGCACTTGCTGATGCTTATTTTCAAGCAAAATCAGTACAACAAATTTTTAGCCACTTTGGATTTACAAAATGAGTATGACACCAGCACCAAGATCACTATCTGACGAAGAAAAGAAGTTAGTGGAAGAATTTTTTAATAATGGAGGTTCTGTTACCCAAAAGAAATATGGGGCAAGAACTGAAGACATAGAATACACTGGCGGTTTTTATCAGAGACGCAAGAAAAAAGCGCAAGAGGGTAAAGAAGAAGAATGATTGATGTTGACCTTGCGCTAGTGGGAAATGATGTCAATCATCGATGGAACGCTTTGCAATGGGTGGTGCAGCAATATGGATCTGCAGACAGTGGATTATGGAAATTAAAAGGGTTACAACATATTTGTTTTAGAAACCCAAAACATGCAACTCTATTTTTACTAAGGTGGTCATCATGATACGATGGTATGATTATGTCGTTGCTGTTATAGCAGCAGACTTTATAACAAGTTTTTTATTTGCAGGATTCGTAGCCGTGACATGGTGGCACCCCTTGTTCTATGGGTTTGTAGCAGGTATGACTTTGCAATTTTGGACCCACGATTATTGCACATTTAGATTAAGACAGGAGATCAAACGTGGAGAATAACAGCCCGTTAAATAAATTACAACAACTAATGGTTATTACCATGGAAGAATGTGGAGAGCTTGTGCAACAATGCAGCAAAACTATTCGCAAATTTAATACTATTGACGAAGCACTTGAAGATACAACTCGAGCAAGCGTCAATCGCACCAAGCTAATTGAAGAAGCAGGGGATGTACTTTGTATGATTGAGCTAATGGTTGAGCACGGAATCTTGACAGACCACGAGCTGGCTGTTAGAGTGCTTGAGAAGCGAGATAAATTAAAAACTTGGAGCAATTTAATTGTTGAAGAAGTGGTGGAGGATCTGGGCCAAAAGCCTGGGTGAGAAAGTCGGCGACACTGATTCCCAAGCGAATGCAGTGGCATTGGTTAGAACATTTTGGTGGGTAGTACATATTATTACCTGTTTTTTCATAATAGTCCACAATGGACACAACTTAGGATGGTGGTAAATGCAAGGCTTTAGTAATCGAAAAGAGTTTGAACAATGGACAACTGATCAGATCCAAAAATATGGAATACGTCAACCTGATACATACACTGATCAGGAATTGAGAAACTTAAATCCCAGCATTTCTATGGGATTTATCAAACGTCAAATAGCAAAAACAAAAGACAAGGTAGTTGAATGAAGAAAATATGGGTAGACAAATATCGACCAAACACTCTTGATGGGTATGTGTTTAGAGATCAGTCTCAAAAGGAACAAATTGAAGGATGGATCAAACAGGGATCGATTCCTCATCTGTTACTAAGTGGATCTGCTGGAATTGGCAAAACCACTATTGCAAAAATCTTAATCAATCAGCTTGATGTACAAGACATTGATTTGATGATTGCAAATGGTAGTAAGGAAGCACGAAAAATTGAATGGGTTGATAAACTCATTAGTTTCTGCCAAACAATGCCTTTTGGTGATTTTAAAATTGTGCTTATTGATGAAGCAGATTATATGAATATCAATTCAGTGCAGCCAGCATTGCGCAATCTTATGGAAGATTACAGCACTGATGTTAGGTTTATCCTTACTTGCAACTACCCTAACAAAATTATGCCTGCAATACACAGTAGATGTCAGCACATGCATTTTGAAAAAATTGATCAGACAGAGTATACTGCTAGAGTTGCAGAAATACTAATTACTGAAAATGTAGAGTTTGACCTTGATGTACTGGATACGTATGTTAAGGCATATTACCCTGATTTGCGCAAATGTATCAATACTGTTGAAATGAATAGTCAAACAGGATCGTTGGTTGCTCCTACGGTTGGGTCAAGCTCTAGTGATTATAAAATACAGATGGTTGATTTGTTTAAATCAGGTAAAATATTGGAAGCTAGAAAACTAATTTGTTCTCAGGCCACAACAGAAGAAATGGAAGACATTTATCGCTGGCTTTATGATAATCTAGAAGTATTTGGCGATGAAGAGCAGCAGGATAGTGCAGTGCTAATCATTAAGCAAGGACTTGTAGACCATGCACTGGTGGTCGATCCTGAAATAAATCTTGCTGCTACACTCATTAGATTGGCAAGACTGTAATGACTTACGTTGTAAACGATAGTTGCATTAAATGCAAACACATGGATTGTGTAAGTGTATGCCCTGTAGACTGTTTTTACGAAGGTGAAAACATGTTGGTAATTAATCCAACTGAATGTATTGATTGTGGGGTGTGTGAGCCTGAATGTCCCGCAGATGCAATTACTGCTGATACGGTGGATGGTGCTGATAAATGGGTAGAGTTTAATCAAAAGTATTCAGATATCTGGCCCAATATTACTCAAATAAGGCCAGAGGATGTTCCAACTGATGCAGCTGATTGGCATGATGTACCGGGAAAAATTAAATATTTCAGTGAGGAGCCTGGAAAAGGTGATTAGAGCAATATTAGCACATGATGCACATTATGGAATTGGTAAGAACGGTACACTACCCTGGCCTAAGAACAGTAAAGATTTGCAATGGTTTAAAGAATGTACTAATGGGTGTGCAGTGGTCATGGGACGAAAAACCTGGGAAAGCTTGCCAGTCAAACCACTGCCAAACAGAAAGAACATAGTAATAAGTTCTAGTGAAGTTCAAGACGCCACATATGCATATACGCATGATGATGTGCTTAATGGAGTTCTAACTGAAATTAGTTTTGAATTCCCTGTTTGGATTATCGGCGGCGCACAGTTGGTCGAAAGTTCTTTAGACATTATAGATGAATTATGGCTTAACAATGTGGATGGGGACTATGACTGCGATACGTTCTTACCAGTAAAGAAAATAAACAAAATGTTTAAAATTGAACATTCTGAAATTAAAAGTTTCGGAATAGTTTCGAAATGGAGTAAAAAATGAAACAATATTTAGAGGCACTGCACCACATTTTAGAACATGGTAAAGATAGAGATGATAGGACAAATACCGGCACACGTGGAGTTTTTGGTTACCAAATGCGTTTTGACTTACGCAAAGAATTCCCAGCAGTTACCACAAAGAAACTTGCTTGGCGCAGTGTTGTAAGTGAACTTCTTTGGTTTTTGGAAGGGAGCAGTGATGAAAGACGTCTTGCTGAAATTCATTATGGAAAACCCAGAGAAGATCTGGTAGGCAAAACTACTATCTGGACTGCTAACGCTGACAAACAAGCCAAAGATTTGGGATACACAAACACTGATACGGTAAAAGAGTTAGGCCCAGTTTATGGAAGCCAATGGCGCAGTTGGGATGCAAAAATAGGTCATGTAGATCAGATAGCAGACTTGCTTGATGGACTACATTATGCCCCAGAAAGCCGTAGACATATTGTTAGTGCATGGAACGCTGATCAAGTAAATGTAATGGCACTTCCGCCGTGTCATACTATGTTTCAATTTCATGTACAGGACGGAGAACTAAGCTGTCAACTATATCAGCGCAGTGCTGATATGTTCTTGGGTGTCCCGTTTAATATTGCAAGTTACAGTTTACTTACTCATATGTTTGCACAGATATTAAATCTAAAAGTGGGTGATTTTGTTTGGACAGGTGGAGATTGCCATATATACCAAAATCACATGGACCAAGTACGTGAACAACTTAAAAGAGTGCCGCAGCCTGGTCCATTGCTAATTTTACCAGGGTTCACGAATTTAGAAGAACTGACTGCTACTAAGCCTTTAGACTATAAACTTATAGGTTATGATCCAATGCCCAGTATCCCTGCACCAATGGCAGTTTAATGTTTGGTGGTAATTATACTGGAGGATATCAGCCCATGCCAGAACGAGACGTTTTTGAAAAATGGGCATGGATACCTGTAAAAACTACTAGCGAAAAATGGGTATGGAACCGACGTTACTATATAATTTCTACATATTGTGACGAAAATGGAAAGCCACCTATGAAAGGGCTTGCATGGCATCATACTTTAACAGAAAATGAATATTTGGTTTGGCAGATTAAAAATCCTAAAAAAGAACCCAAACCACCAACAGGTGGTAGTGCAATTAAAAAGGCAGTGTATTAATTTACACTGCCTTTTATTTTAGTTATTCATCACCGTACACGTTGAGTACTGCTTTAACTGCATTGTGTCTTTCAATATCTCCTTGATTGAAGCGCACAACTTCCAAACATGGTTGGTTGAATTTTTCTAACCGTCTGGTAAAATCAATCAATCCATTATCTTTTAGACGATCTGCTTGATTCAGGTCTCCTGTTACAGCCATCATTGCCCCTTCACCCAAACGAGTTAATAACATTTTCATTTGATTGGGTGTTGCGTTTTGCATTTCATCTGCAAGAATAAAACTATTCTTAAAAGTTCTACCGCGCATATATGCAAGTGGTGATATTTCAATGATACCTTCTTCAATCATGCCTTGAAGTTCTCTTGCATTAAAGTATTCTTTTAATACATCGAAAATGGGACGAGTCCATGGTGCCATCTTTTCTTCTAGTGTGCCTGGTAAGTGACCTAAGTCTTCATCAACTGAGACTGCTGGTCTAGTTACAATAATTTTATCAACTTTTCCTTCCTTAAATAATTTAACCGCTACTTGCACAGCCAAAAGTGTTTTGCCTGTTCCTGCTGGACCTATCCCGAAGACTATGTCTTTTTGCTCGTCTAACAGTGTTAACACGTAAGTTTCTTGGTTTTTATTTCTTGGAATAATATTTACAATTTGCTTTTTGGTAAATTGTTTAATGTCTACAACATTGTTATTATGTGTTGTAGAACTATTGCGCTTTCTAGAAGCTCGTTTTGGTGCACCCATTAAGTGTCCTCCTTGGGGTTACTGTAGAGGGGCAATTTCCGGTTAGGGAAATTCTCCCCGCAATGTATTTAGTCATTGGAGGGTTGAATAAAATTAATACATTACTAGTTTTGCCGATAAATAAGTATAAGCAAGGAAGATTCAAATGCAAGATGTTTTAGATATTATTAAAAATATTGAATCAATATATGATTCAAATACTTCTTTTGGGGTATTAAAGGACTTTGAAAGAGTGATAGATGAATTAGATTTATATGTTTACAAAAATTGGGCCGAGGGTGAATTAGCTGAAGGACCAATTATTGAACGTCATTGGGTTACATGTACATTCATGTGGCCTGAAGCTAATATGCCTGATCCAATGGGTGCAAAACGTTTACTAGATTATGATTGCAAAGTTGGATACAAGAGGAGTACATTAATTACTCCTAGAAAAATTAAAAAACCTGATGATATTAGGCCTGGGTCTAAAAAAGGAAAATTGGACGAAAGTTCTATATGGTTAGTTAAGATTCAAATGCCCAAAAAATTAATATCTGATATTTACTCTGGATACATTGATGAAATAAACAAAGAACCAGTTGATGAACTTAAAATTCCAAGTCAAGCACAGTCCGCAGACGAGTTGTCAGCAGAAGGTATGGATGCTGGTGTCGGCGGCGATGTCGGTCTTGAAGGAGGACTGTAATGACTTTAAAGACTGGAGATTTAAAGGACTTATTACATCATATCATGGAAATAGACTCATACAAATCAAAGATGGGAAGTGATAAAGATATAATTACATTAAGTTTTAGCACTGGCACTAAAGAATCTGCTGATGATTTAATGGTTTTTATTGAAAAGGGATATGAGTTTGTATTGGATTCGGATGCTACTGCTGGTGAGCAAAGCGATGGTACTTACAAAGTATTCGTTGAAATTGAAAGATCAAGAAATGCACCAGAAGAAATTTTAGAAATCATCGATGGCGTAAAGAAACTTTCTAATCTTGATGATTTAAAATTTCGGTATTATAAAAATTTCAAATCTATGCTATTAAATTTGGAAACATTGACTGCAACAGTTCCTATTGATTCAGAAAGTTATAAAAATAAAGTCAATGAATCTAATATGGATAATTACAAAAACTTCTTTAATCGAAGTTTTGTTGAATCAATCGATATGTGGGATGACATTATAAAAATTAAGAAAAAATTTGCAGATCCAGTTTACTTTAAGTTTATTGATTTTGGTGATAAAACGCAAATTATGAATGATTTAACTGAAAGTTTAAATTTTAATGAGTTTGCTGAAGTAATATTTTTATCAAAGTATATTGGTGATTATAATATTACAAAATATGGCAACAAACTAACATTTGAAAATCAAGACAAAACTCTTGTGTTAACTCGCATTCAAACATAGTCAAGGAGTAATTTATGATTACAATACAACAATTTAGTGCAATGATTCCTAGTAATAAAGAAGCAGATGAATGGTATAAAATCGCCGTTGATTTATTTGAGAAATACGATATTACAACTAAAAATCGTATAGCAGGATTTATGGCGCAGTGTGCTCATGAGTCAAATGAATTCAAGTCTCTTGAAGAGAATCTTAATTATAGTGAAAAAGCACTTAATTCAGTATTTGGAAGATACTTTGGACCAGGAAAAAGAAATGCTAAAGAATATGCTCGTAATCCTGAAAAGATTGCAAACTATGTTTATCAAGATAAATTTAGATCTAAACGAGGTGCTCTTGGTAACACTAATACCGGAGATGGTTGGAGATTTAGGGGTCGTGGCATTAAGCAACTCACAGGCCGTAATAACTACTCAGCATTTGCAAAATCAGTAGGAATGACTGCGGAAGAAGCTGCTGAATATGTAGCTACAAAGCAAGGTGCGTTTGAAAGTGCTTGCTGGTTTTGGAAAACAAATAACATTGCTGCATATGCAGATAGAGGTGACATAGTAGGAATGTCAAAGCGTATTAACGGTGGTACAATAGGATTAGACGATCGTACTAGGCGCTGGAATTCTGCTCTTGCAATATTAGATGGCAAGGCTACAGTGCATACTGAAGCAACAACGAAATCAATCAAAGTATTGCGAATTGGTTCAAAAGGACCTGAAGTTATAAAACTGCAAAAAGCATTGGGAATTAGTGCAGATGGAGACTTTGGACGTGGTACTGAACAGGCATTGAAACAGTGGCAATCTATGCATGGAATGGTTTCTGATGGCATAGCAGGTTCAAACACATTGAAAAAGTTAAGATTGATATGAATTTTAAATTAATTGGAATTTTTGCTATTATTATGTTTACTGCCAGTGGTCTTGGGTATTTGTATTATAAAGACTCACAGGCTCGTATACAAACACTTACAACAAATAATGCAAATCTTCAAACTGGTATAGATTTAAATGAGCAAACTATTTCACAATTGCAAACTGACTATAATTTAGCACAGCAAGAAGTTATTCGACTGAACGATGAAAATACTGCAATACGTCGTAGAAATAGTTTATTAGTTGAAAAGTTTGCCAACAATGATTTGGGATTTTTAGCTGAAAACAGACCAGAATTAATTGAACGAATTATTAACAGAGGTACTGAAAATGCATTTCGTTGCATGGAGTTATTATCCGGTGCTGAGTTAACTGACAAAGAAAGAAACGCAACAAATGGTACAGAATTCAATACTGAATGTCCTTGGCTTTTTAACAATATTGTTCAGCCTTAGTGCTTGTGGAGCAACTGTTGACCCAATTGAAATATCAACAACGCCAGTACAGCGCCCATCATTAACCATTCCAAATGTTGATGAACTTAACTTAAAGACGGTTACATGGACTGTTATTACTGTGGATAATTTTGAATCTAAAATAGCAGAACTCGAAGCCAAAGGATTACCAGTTGTATTTTTTGCGGTAACTGCTGATGGGTACGAGGCAATGTCTCTTAATTTAAACGATTTGCGTTCTCAAGTTGAACAATTAAATGCCATAATTGTTGCATACAGAAACTACTACGTGGAAAGCGATAGAATTCTAGGCCAAGCAGTGCTTCCTTCACAGAATTAGTATAAATAATACTAAGAAGGGCAAGTCTTGAAATAGTAATAACAGTCTTGTTCAGAGGAAAGTGATATGAACAACGACTACGATGATGATTTTTCTCCTAACGATGATTACAATCCCAATGGTAATACTAGTTCCAATGGTAAAACGCATGACGTTGAAATTGAATCCAACAATGATGGATCAACCAAATCAGTAAAAATTGGTTCAAAAACTGCTGAATCAAATGAAAATTTAAAGAAAAATCCATATGCTAAATCAATATATTTGGCAAGAGCAGTTGATGCTTGGAGACCTTTTCCAAGGTTATTTATTACTATCTATATTTTTATTCTTTATAGTGTAATCGAATGGTACACTGCTCTTCCAGATCCTAGTATGGAGCAATCTGGTCTTATATCAGTTGTCGTAGGGGCAGGTGCTGCATGGTTTGGACTGTATGTCGGTTCTGGAAGCAAGGGCCCTCCTGAGTAACTAAGTATTTGTATGGATTATTACAAAATACTGGGCATTGAACGCACTGCAACACAAGAAGATATCAAAAAATCATATAGAAAACTAGTGATGGAACACCATCCTGACAAAGGTGGCGATCCTGAGAAATTTAAGCAATTGAATGAAGCTTATGAAATTCTCAAAGATCCTGATAAAAGACAAGAACACGACAATCCTCATACACATTTTAATTTCAATTCTTCTGACTTTAGAGGAGGAAGCAACTCCTTTGCTGAGTCTATATTCAGTAATATGTTTTCTCAAGGATTCGGACAGAGCAGGATGCAACGAAATAGAGATATAACACTTAGGGTGTCTGTTGACCTTAAGGACGTATTCACTGGCAAACAAACCAATTTGAGATACAATTTAAATAGCGGAAGCATTGAGAACATTAACTTAAATATTCCTGCAGGTGCAAAGACAGGTGATAACATACGGTATCAAGGGCTTGGTGATGATTCACATACCAATGCGCCCAGAGGCGATTTGTTAATTAAAGTTGTAGTCAATGATCATCCTGATTGGGTCAGAGACATGAATAATATAGCAACCAAACGAACGATAAATGTGTTTGACTTACTATTAGGATGTGTTATAGTAATAGAGACGTTAGATGATCGTAAAGTAAAACTTACAGTCCCTAAAGGCACAAAACCTGGAACCATTCTGAGTATTACTGGATATGGAATACCTGATATACATACACAACGTCGAGGCAACTTGTATGTTCAAATAGAAACAGTTATTCCAAAGATAGATGACACAGAAATTTTACAAAAACTATCAGAACTAAAACAAAATATAGAGGAAAATACAATAAATGGTAGAACCGTCTAAAGCGCTTCAATTAGTTTTTGACAAAGCTGTCAAAGATGCACAAAAACTCAAGCATGAGTATGTTACACTTGAACATCTGCTTTACGCAATGTTATGCGAAGACAACTTTGTCAATATGCTTACTGCATATGGGTCTGATGTTGACTTTGTTAAAACAAACCTTGAGTATCATCTTAAGAATAACTCAGATGATATCAAAACTGATCAAGAAAAGTTAAAACCAAAGAAAACACAAACAGTTGAACGTGTTCTTAACAGAGCGTTCACACAAGTATTGTTTGCAGGACGTAGTCATATACAAGTAGAAGACGTATTAGTAAGTCTTCTTACTGAAAAACGTTCAATTGCTGTATACTTCTTGAATAAAGCAAACATTGACAAAACAAAATTTGCAGAATTTATTAATGAAGAAGCAGAAGGTGAAATTGCTGAAGAAGAACTCAGCGCTGATGCACGTAGAGCACTTAAAAGCTTTACTGTTAATCTTAATGACCAAGCAAAGAACAAACGAATCGATCCTATTATTGGACGCAGTGAGGAACTTGACAAAGTTGCACTGGCGTTGGGGCGTAGAAGCAAAAACAACGTAATGCTGGTTGGTGACCCTGGTGTGGGCAAAACAGCAATTGCTGAAGGCTTGGCATATAACATTGTCAGCGGAAATGTTCCATCGTTCCTACAAGAATACCAAGTATACAACCTGGATATTGGTGCAATGCTTGCTGGATCCAAGTATCGTGGTGACTTTGAAGAACGTTTTAAACTTGTGTTGCAAGCACTTACCAAGAAAGGTAAGACTATTATGTTTATTGACGAGGCACATATGATGAATGGTGCTGGTGCAGGTGGTCAAGCTGGAAGCAATGATCTTGCCAACATGCTTAAACCAGCACTTACAAAAGGCGACTTAAAGGTTGTTGCATCAACTACTTGGGAAGAATATCGCAAGTACTTTGAAAAGGATCGTGCTCTTATGCGACGATTCCAACGTGTTACCGTTGAAGAGCCCACTCCTGAAGTTACAAAGGATATCTTAACTGGTATTAAAACGTATTATGAAGACTATCATAATACTGAAATTACTCAGGATGCAATCAACGCTGCTGTTAAGCTCAGTGTAAAATATCAAACTGACAAAAAGCTTCCTGATAAAGCAATTGACCTAATTGATGTTGCATGTTCTAGATTTAAACTCAATGAGCAAACCGAAAATAAAGTTGTTACTGAGAAAGAAATCCAGTTTGAACTTGCAAAAATGATTAACCTTCCAACTGAACAAGTTGCAGAAAAAGAAACTGACAATCTTGTAAAGCTTGAAGAAAATCTCAAGAAAGTTGTATACGGTCAAGACAGTGCAATTGAAAGCATTGTGGATAAAATTCTAGTAAGTCAAGCAGGTCTCAAGCCTGATGATAAACCAGTTGGAAGTTTTGTATTCATGGGACCAACTGGCACAGGAAAGACTGAAACTGCAAAACAACTGGCTTCGCAGTTGGGTGTAAAACTCGTACGCTTTGATATGAGTGAATACCAGGAGAAGCACAGCGTCAGTAAATTGATTGGATCTCCTCCAGGGTATGTTGGTCATGAAGACAATGCAGGACAACTTATCACAAAGATTCAAGAAAATCCCAATTGCGTGTTGTTGATGGATGAAATTGAAAAAGCACATCCTGATGTAAGTAGCATTCTTCTTCAAGTAATGGATAATGGCAAAGTAACTGGTAGCAATGGTAAAGAAGCAGATGCTCGCAACTGTATACTTATCCTAACAACCAATCTCGGAGCCAAGGCAGCAGAGAAGAATAACATTGGGTTTGGGAGTTCTCTTGAAGGGCAATATGAAGATGCTGAACTTAAGAAGTTCTTCTCTCCAGAATTCCGTAATAGACTTGACGGAACCATTACATTTGCCAAGCTGAGCAAAGAAGTAATGATGAAAATTGTTGGTAAGTTCCTACTAGAGCTTAAAAACATGGTCAAGGAAAAGGATATTTCAATTACAGTAACTGATGAAGCATTGGATTATCTTGTAGACAAGGGCTTTGATCCAAAAATGGGTGCCCGTCCGCTACAACGTGTTATTGATAAAGAGGTCAAGCGCCCAATGTCAAGAGAGATACTGTTTGGTAATCTTAAAAATGGTGGAAAAATGACAGTTGACATCAAAGATGAACAACTATTTTTAAAGTGTGAGCCACATGAAATCATTGAAACTGCGTGAAACTCGTAAGCTACACTATGGGAAGTACTTATACAAAATAGTACTTCCCAGTACGCTTGCGTATGCGTTTAGAACCAGCAATCAAAGAACAAAAACTCTTTCATTTGCCAAGTCCGTGTTGGATGAAATTAATGGGTTGTACGAAAGAAACCAACCTTTGGTGAGGCAATTATATCGAACCAAGCAAACAATCAGTGAATTTGATTTTTTGGATGCAATGGACATATATTCTTTATTAAAACAAACTACTGATGATTATAGAATACGATGTGAACAAAATACATTAAGTATTGCAACGAATGACTTGGATCTTGCAAACGGGATTGCTAAAAAGTTTAGATCTTCTGGTGCTGAATTATGGAAACCACAGCCCGAAATGCTGAAGTTCTTGTCATTAAAACATGATGTTGTTTTAGTTGATACTCCACCAGATATGGAATTCAAAATATATTTGAACAACAAAAAGTGTGATCCAAGTTTTGCCTCCTGGTTAGAAGTAAACAATGACAAAAGTAAAGTAGGAGTTTACACACTGGGCAATATCAAGCACTCGATGTATAATGGCAACGCATATTTTTATGTAAGAGATGAAAAGGTATTGTTGATGGTGCAAATGTATATTAGTAAAAACATTAGGCGCATAGAGAAATTAGTTTACAAAGGTGATATTGATAAATACTAGCATGACAACTAGTACAACAATTTTAACTCAACAAACACATCCTGGTAACGGTGAAACAATCACCGTTACTGGTGATATGTTCAAAGGCGACGGCTTTTATGGTCGAAGCGATGGTCTTCACTCAATACAATGCAGTGTTGACGGCCTTAGTGGCTCAGTATATATTCAGGCTACGTTAGCAGTGGAACCATTAGAAGAAGATTGGTTTACTGTATACACTTATACTGTTATTAATCAGACTGCTAGTGTAATACAGAATTTTACAGGAAACTATGTGTGGGTAAGACCAAAATTAATATACACTAATGGTTCTGTGACTTCAATAACAATGAATAATTAAGGTAAAAATATGGAACATTTTGTAAGAATTATTTTTGAAAAACTTGATGAAGTTGAAAAACTTGATGAATCTATTTTTCCTGAACAGCAATTTTTAGAAACTACCTCAGGTGCCCCTGTTATAGAAATTGCGCTAACAAGAGCATTAAATGATGATGAATCAGATGAATATGCAAACAGATTAGCAGAGTATATGTTTGAACAAGGATATCAAGATTTTGATATCGAAATATCAATGGACGAGGAATAAGTTATGCGTATAGAAGATTTTGATAAGCCCGTTGATGACAGTTTGCCATTTGATGTAGTTGATGACCTTGCAGTTTTCATGCGCAATGATCCTATGTTTTATAGAAAACATTTCTTCCCAGCAATGACCAGAATGCGTGATATGGTCAAAGGAAAGAAGCAAATCAACCCTGAAAAACATTTTGGACAAATGATTGATCAAGCTACCAAAACATATTGCATTAAGTTTAATATTCCAAAACGTCCAGACGAAATTATGGATGACAACGATCGCAAAGCGTTATTGCAAAAAATTTACTCTGAAGAAATGACAAATGTTCGCAAGGGAATTTATTAATGTTTTTAAGAGAAGTCTTTGAAAAACAAAAGAACAAAACTGCGGTAGTGGCATTTGGAAGAATGAATCCTCCAACAATTGGCCATAAGAAACTTGCAGATAAAATTCATAGTATTCCAGGCGACTCTTATATTTTTTTAAGTCATACACAAAAGCCCAAAACAGATCCATTGGACTTTCCGACCAAATTAAAATTTGTTAAATCATTTTTCCCCACAGTTAATGTAGGCGATCAAAATGTCAAAACGGTTATTCAAGCACTTAAAAAAATTGAATCACTGGGATACGACAATATAGTATTCGTGGCAGGCAGTGATAGGTTAGAACAATTTAAAAAATTAATCGGTGATTACAATGGAAAAGAATACAATTTTAAAAGTATTCAAGTTGTAAGTGCAGGCGAACGTGATCCAGACTCAGATGATGCGGCTGGCATAAGTGCTAGTAAGCTCAGAGCGGCTGCTGCAAGTGGTGACTTTCAAACATTTGTACAAGGTGTGCCCAACAAGAAGCTAGCAAAGACCATGTACGATGCTGTGCGCAATGGCATGGGTGTAGAGACGGAGTTGTATCATGGATGAACTGGAATATATCAAAAAACTTGCTGGTGTAAATGAATTCAAAGGATACACTGAATACACTTTGGAAAACATCAGCGATGCTGCAACGGCCAATCGTAAAAAAGAACGTGAGCAAAATATAAAACCAGGTGATAAAGAATGGTTTGAGCTCTGGTTTGGTCTACCAAAGATGCATGGTCAGATGAACATGCCCCAAGGATTTAGAGGTCGTAAAAAATGAAGATCAGAGATATATTAGATGAAAGAAAGATTAATCCTATAAATCTAGCAAATCGAGTCGGAAAACGATACGGGACAGAAAAAGACTACGGGTATTACTCAAGTGATACTGTGCCGGGAGATTATATTCCATTAAAAAGTTATAACGACGATTGGGTAAATGAGATGGAGTTAGTCTTTAACGATGTATATAAATCTTTCGATTTCTACAATTTGTCAGCAGCTGACAGAGTTAAAGTACGATTAAAACTAGATAATGAAGCCAAATCAATAAAATCTTTGCCAATTAATAAATTAAGTGCCACTCAACCATTTGTAAGAATAGAAGATCGAGAGATATTAAAGAAAAAAGTTTCTTCGTCTAAGGATATAGTGGTTATTAAGTTTGCTGATCATTTTTTTATAAGAGACGGACATCATGCTGTACTAGCTGCGAGACTTAGAGGCGAAAAGCAAATAAAAGCTGAAGTGATTGATCTAGATTATCTCGAGGAAAAATACTTATGAAAATAAATGAAATTGATTCCAAATATCATCAAGTTGAGTCAAATCCATTCACTGATGCTCGTATGAATGCTATTAAGGCAGGATCTGATACATTTACTGTTGGTAATAAAACATATAAAGTTACTGGAGACACGAGTGACGAAGAAAATGCCATCGAGGAAACTTATGATGGTGATGACTTTTATGAAGCATATGGTGATTTATGGGTTAATGAAGACGAAATTATAGATGAAGCAGAATATCAAGGACGCAATGTGCAACTTGGTAAGCCAATGCAGGGTGATGTTAAAAAATTTAAAGTATATGTAAAAGACCCAAGTACTGGCAATGTTAAAAAAGTCAATTTTGGCGATCCAACCATGCGTATTAAAAAGTCTAATCCAGCACGCCGAAAGAGTTTTCGTGCAAGACATAATTGTGACAATCCTGGACCTAGAACAAAGGCACGCTATTGGAGTTGCCGCAAATGGTAGGAATGTAATATGAAAATATATGAATTAATGTTATCAAGCTTATTTGAAGGTATATCTAGAGATGAATTAATTGCTAGAATGCAGGAAAAAAGAGAAAAGGCATATATAGATAAAATTCTTAGCAAAATGCATGAACTAGTTCAAACTGATGGAGACCGCCAAAGCTTGGGCGGATATGCGTTTGATGTCGGACGAATGATAGGCAATGCTATTCATCCAAAAGAACTAGAACAAATGTATCGAAAAAAATACATGAATGAATCGAAGATAAATGAATGGGGAAGAGTTGTAAAGGGAGTTAACACAACTGTTGATGTGGGCCCAAACGAAATTAAAACACAAGCCGCGAAATTTGGAAACTCTGTCACAAAAGACGGAGTTCCTCCTACGACTAGAACTCGTGTAGTTAAAGAAGAAGCACGATATACTGCATATGAATGGTCAATTATTCAGGGCGGGCACAGTTTAGACGATATTAAAAAACCTGATCCAGGGTTGGCTATCATGGAAGAAAACTTTAGAATATTTTCTGAAAAATATGCTGTTGAACCTGATGAAGTGGCAACACTAGCAGAAAACTTTGCTAAAGATAAAAAAGGAGGAAATGTTATTTCGCCGCCAGGGAATACTGTAGGTCTTAATGTTTTTGAATTATCTCCTGAAGATCGAAACAAATTAAACGGAACTGTAGTTTATCATCAAACTAAAAAACTAAACAATATATTACAGTCCGGAGGTCTTCGACCAAGGGCCGACACATCGGGAGAACGCGAGTTTGCCCTATTTGATTTACGAGCAGGTAAAGATTGGCGTACACCAAAAGGTATTTTTGTTAGTACTAAATCAGGAGGCTGGTTTGGAGACGAAATTTCATTTAAGATAGAACCCAAAGACAAAATATACAGAGCATACAGTGATACTGGACATTTACTAATAGCTAATCCTGTTAATGCTGATAGATTTATAAGTGCAGGTCCTATAGAAGAAAACTTTGCAGATGGTAAAAATCCAGGACGAAAAGGACTAGCAAAGCGCAGTGGTGTAAATACCAAAGCAAGTGTTAGCAGTTTAAGGAAAACTGCTAAGAGTTCAAGTGGTGAAAAGCAAAGGATGGCACATTGGTTAGCAAACATGAAATCGGGAAAATCGAAAGCGAAAAAGAAATAGTTCATTATTGTGAAAAACATAAAGAACACGAAGCACAACAGGCAATTGCGAACCAACGCAACGAGTATTGGAGTCTGTATAAGTCACAAACTCGTTGGGAACATGGATAAGGAAGAATATGAAGATTATTGAAATAACAGAAACCACAAGTGCAGGGAGTGTAGCATCAGTAGTTTCACCAGTTGGTGGTATGATGAGCCGACAGCCAAAAAATTCTGATGGAACTGCGAAAAATGCCCTAGACCAAGATAACTTGTTTGGTAAAAAGAAGAAAAAGCAATCAAAGTCTTCCAAACGATAAATATATTATAAGTATTCCGGAGTACAAAAATGAAAAAAACTCACATAAAAGAAGGTTTGGCTGACAAAGCACATGCTGCTGACATGGACCACGAAGTACAAATGGCTCGCGCTCAATTGTATAACATTGCAAAAAATGCTATTGAACTTCATGACCTTTTAAAAAATATAACTGAATCTGAAGGTCTTGAAGGTTGGGTACAATCAAAAATTACAAAAGCAGAAGATTATATTGGCACTGTTCACGATCACCTCAGTTATCAAGAAAAATTTGAAGGCAATCAACCAGATATGGAGATGCCAGTTCCTGGTATTTCCATTGAGAGCAAAGGCGCTGATCCCTATAAACAACAACTGTTTGGTAAATTAGAAGAAAAAGCAAAATCAAAGGCTCAACAAAAATTCATGGGCATGGTTCATGCTGCACAAAAAGGCGAAAAGCCTGCCAGTAAAGAAGTAGCCAAAGTTGCTAAAGACATGCCAAAAAAAGCTGCTAAAGATTATGCAAGTACAAAGCACAAGGGCAAGCCAGAGCACGTTAAGAAAAAATAAAGGGCAATATATTATGGACTTTCACGCATTACAACGAAAACTATTTGAAATGGATCCTTCTGATCCTGCAGAAGACATGAGAAAATTACGGGAGTCTGCTAACGCTCGTACAGCAGAACCAACCAAAGACTATGTAAATGAAACCGCTCATGTACAAGCTGGGTCGTTACCGTTGGCTATTGATTCTATAGAACACTTTGCTAGACTGGCAGGAGTAACACTGAATGAGGCTCAAAAAACTGGAAGTGCTGGTCAATTAAAAGGCAAAGATAAGATTAAAAATAACCCAGCTGGTACAACTAAAAATCCTACAAAGGACAAACTGGTTGGCGAAGGCCCGCTTGATACTATGGCAACAGCCAAAGCTGGCTTCGCAGCTGGTAGAGCTGCACCACAAGGTATGGCAGCAGCACGTAATGCGTATAACGGTCAAGCACCAAAGCCGGCAGCACAAGCCAAACCTGCCAAGACAGCTGGTCAAGGAAAGATTGCTGGTGCAGTTAATGGTGCTCAACTTGGTAAACAGTTGGGAGTATCAGATCCAAACATGTTCAATCAAGCTGTAATGAAAGCCAAGATGGGGCAACCACTCACACGTATTCATCAAGCAGCATTTGCAGAAGCATTTCAAAAGCTGATGGCAATGGATCCACAAGCAACTCAAAAAACAATGATGATGCTTAAACGAATGGAAGTCAAGTCACAAGAGTCTACGATTGAGTCAGTTAAGCCCAAAACAAAAAAGGCTTCAACTATGGAATCAAAAGACACGATTAAAGACATGCTTTACAGAAAATTAAATGAAAGCAAATGACCGACACCCCAGAAGATATTGTTTGGAAAACCATAGATCCAAATGATATTTGGATGTTGGACAAGCTTATACTTAGTAGAAAATTAAATTATATAAGTGGCCCGGTTGGACTTGATGTTCCAGTACCGGGCTTTTATATTGTTAGACCCTGCGTGAACATGTTGGGTCTTGGACTTGGTGCACAAAAAGTTTGGTTGGATCAAGACACCACCCATTTACCAGTTGGACATTTTTGGTGTGAGTGGTTTGAAGGCAGGCACCTGAGTATCGATTACCAATGGGGCAATCAAGTATTGGCTGTTGAAGGAAAAAAGTCAGAATATACCTTTACTCATTGGGATGAATGGATTAGAGTAACTGACAAGATAGAGTTACCTGATATGTTATCAGATTATTCCAAAACTCAACGATGGATGAATTGTGAGTATATAGGTGGAAAACTTATTGAAGTTCACCTAAGACACAATCAAGACTTTGAAGATGGCATCGATCATTTTATACCTGTCTGGGAAGGTGAATCAACCATTCCTCCAGCTGGATATACATACAAAGAGTATTCCGATGTGCATGGTAGGATTGGTGCATTCATAAAATAAAAGTTGACATTAAACAGATATCGTATATAATTAAGTTATTATAACGGAGGTTTTTATGAGTGAACGTGTCTATGGACAAGAAGAAAAAACTAAACTTGAACGATTGGTTCGAGAAAGTGTTACAGTACTTCAGGAAATTGAAGACTTGCAGGGCGGTTTAAAAGATACCATCAAAGCCGTTGCAGAAGAATTAAACATAAAACCCAGCTTGATTAACAAAGCAATTAAAGTTGCCAAGAATCGTGATTGGGGAAGATATCAAGACGAATTTGAAGATCTTGAAACTATTGTGGCAACGGTGGGTTATGACAAAGACTGATTCAGTACCAGAGCATACTGACATTTTAGGAAATCCTCTAAAGGTAGACGACACTGTCGTCTACCCTAACCACAACAGTTTAAAAATTGGAGTTGTTAGAAAGTTAAATCCAAAAATGGTCAATGTTGTCGCTGTTGGTAGAACATATCCTGACAGAAAGTATCCTCAAGAATTATTGGTGGTTAATGATCCTAAAATTACAATGTATATGTTAAAGAACATTAAATGAACAAACCATATCAATGGCTAGCTTGGCTGAGTACTGTATGTTTATTGATAGCAGCAACACTTGCAGCACTAAATATATATCCATATTATATATTTGCATTTATAGGGTCTAATACCCTGTGGATATTAATAGGAATTTTATGGAAAGAAAAAAGTCTAGTGGTTATGAATGCAGGATTAACATTAATCTATATCGCAGGACTACTGCTTACATAGAGTCGTTCACTTTACGAACAGGTTTAAGGTTAGTTGGCCAAAAGCAACAAGGAGAAAATATGCCATATGTAGATGGGTTTTTTGACCGCGATTCTGATGTGATTCGTGTAGTTGAAAGAAGAGAAGGTAAGAGACGTTACCAAGATTATCAAGCAAAATATACATTTTATTATGAAGATGCCAAAGGCAAATACAAGAGTGTATACGGTAATCCGCTTAGTAGAATCGTTTGTAAAAACACAAAAGATTTTAGAAAAGAATTATCAATTAACAAAAACAAAAGACTGTATGAGAGTGATGTAAATCCAATATTTCAGTGCTTGAGTGAAAATTATCTCAATCAGGATGCGCCCAAACTGAACATTGCATTCTGGGACATTGAGACTGACTTTGACCCAGAAAGAGGGTTTGCTCCAACTGACGACCCGTTTATGCCTATTACTGCAATTACAGTATGTTTGCAATGGCTGGACATGTTGATAACTGTGGCAGTACCTCCCAAAGGGTTACCATTTGAAGAGGCACAGGCAATCTGTAAAGAACGCTGGGGTGATTCATGTATACTGTTTCCCAATGATAAAGAAGGAAATGGCGAGCGCGAAATGCTTAAAACATTCTTGGATTTGATTGAAGATGCTGATATTATCAGCGGCTGGAACAGTGAAGGATATGATATTCCATATACTGTAAACAGAGTTGCAAGGGTATTAAGCAAAAATGATACCAGACGGTTCTGTCTCTGGGATCAATTGCCCAAGAAGCGTGAGTTTGAAAGATATGGAAAAACTGCAACCACATATGACCTGGTGGGCAGGGTGCATCTTGACAGTCTGGAACTTTATAGAAAATACACTTATGAAGAACGCCACAGCTATAGACTGGATGCCATCGGTGAAATGGAAATCGGTGAAAACAAAACTGTTTATGAAGGAACACTGGATCAACTTTACAACAAAGATTTTGGTACCTTTATTGAATACAATAGACAGGACGTTGCACTTCTAGACAAGCTGGATAAGAAGCTTCGCTTTATTGACCTAAGCAACGAACTTGCACACTCTAACACTGTGTTGTTGCAGACCACAATGGGCGCTGTGGCTGTCACTGAACAAGCCATCATTAACGAGGCACATCACAGAGGCTTGCAGGTACCAAACAGAGTAAAGCACGAAGGTAATACTCAAGCAGCAGGTGCGTATGTTGCATTTCCTAAAAAAGGTTATCATAAGTGGATTGGTTCAATGGACTTGAACTCACTATATCCTTCAGTTATTCGTGCGTTGAACATGGCACCTGAAACCATCATAGGACAAATTCGTCCTGACATGACTGATCAATATTCACATGAACAAATGACCCTTCATAAAAAGTCTTTTGCGGGTTCATGGGAAGGCAAGTTTTCCACACTTGAATACGAAGCTGTTATGGCCAAGAAAAAAGATATTGCACTTACTATTGATTGGGAGGACGGTCGCACTGATGTAATGAGTGCTGCTGAGATATACAATTTGATGTTCAACAGTAACATGCCTTGGATGCTCAGTGCAAATGGTACTATCTTTACAACTGAGTTTGAAGGTGTTATTCCAGGAATTCTAAAGCGTTGGTATGCAGAACGCAAAGAACTGCAAGCAATGAAAAAGAAAGCTGTTGAAGCAGGAAATCATATTGAAGCAGCATTTTGGGATAAACGACAGCTGGTTAAGAAAATTAACCTCAACAGTTTGTATGGTGCGATTCTTAACTCTGGTTGTAGATTCTTTGACAAGCGTATTGGACAATCAACTACCCTAACTGGTAGACAGATTGTGAAACATATGAGTGCTGAAGTTAACAAAACTATCACTGGAGAATATGACCACATTGGTGATAGTGTTATATATGGTGACACTGACTCTGTGTACTTTAGTGCATATACTACACTCAAAACAGAGATTGATGCTGGTACATTGCCCTGGGACAAGGATACCGTAGTTCAGTTGTATGACCAGATTGCAGAGCAAGTAAATGGATCGTTTCCTGATTTTATGTACAAAGCGTTTCATTGTCCAAAAAGTCGTGCAGAAGTAATTGCGGCGGGCAGAGAAAGTGTTGGCATCAGTGGTCTGTTTATTACCAAGAAGCGTTATGCAATGCTTGTGTATGATGATGAAGGCAACAGGAAAGACGTTGATGGCAAGCCAGGAAAAGTCAAAGCCATGGGCCTTGATTTGAGAAGAAGTGATACCCCAGTGTTTATGCAAGAATTTTTAAGTGAAATATTGTTAATGGTGTTAACTGAAAAGCCCACTGACGATATTCTTGAACGCATCACAGTATTCCGCAAGGACTTTGACTTGCGCCCAGGATGGGAAAAGGGCACACCTAAACGTGCAAATAAAATTGGACACTTCCGTAGATTACAAGAGGCTGCTGGTAAGGCAAATATGCCCGGGCACGTCAGAGCCAGCTTGAATTGGAATACACTAAAACGTATGAACAGTGACAAGTATTCACAAGAAATTGTTGATGGTATGAAAGTCATTGTATGCAAAGTAAAGCCCAATCCACTGGGGTACACGAGCATTGCGTATCCAACTGATGAGTTACGAATACCTGAATGGTTCAAGGAATTGCCATTTGATGATCATGCTATGGCAGAGACAATCATTGATAACAAACTTGATAACTTGATTGGTGTTCTAAATTTTGATCTAGAAAGCACCAAGCGTCATAATAGCTTTAATAGTTTGTTCGATTGGGACTAGTATGACAGTTGGGATTACTTTTAGTGCTTTTGATTTATGTCATGCAGGACACCTTGGCATGTTACGAGAAGCAAAATCGAATTGTGATTATCTTATAGTGGGGTTACAAGTTGACCCCACTATAGATAGACCAAACAACAAAAATAAACCAGTGCAAACTTTAGTTGAAAGATATGCTCAATTAATTGCAATTGAATACATTAATGAAATTATTCCATATCAAACTGAAGAAGATTTAATTGATATATTAGAATTGTTTCACATTGATGTTAGATTTCTTGGAGAGGAATATCGAGAAAAAGAGTTTACTGGTAAAGACACGTGCCGCAAACGTGGCATAGAATTATTCTTCAATAAACGAGATCATCGGTTCAGCACCAGTGATTTACGCAAACGAGTAGCTGATGCGGAAATCAGTAAAAACACAGACCAAGGACATAATAATGAATAAATTTATATTTGACGTAGACGGGACGCTTACTCCCAGTCGTGGGTTAATTGATAAGAAATTTGAAGAATGGTTCTTTGAATTTTGTTGTGATAATGAAGTTTACATTGTTACAGGAAGTGATTATCCCAAAACAGTAGAGCAACTTGGTGAACGAATTGTTCACCAAGTTAAAGCTGTTTATAATTGCAGTGGTAACGATGTATGGTCACATGGTGTAAATATCCAGCGCAACAACTGGACTATGCCAACAGAATGCAAAAAGTTTTTAGAAGTTTGGCTTCAAAGCAGCAAATTTCCAATTAGAACCGGTAGTCATTTAGAAGAAAGGCCTGGAACAGTAAACTTTAGCGTGGTTGGAAGAAATGCAACATATGATGAAAGACAAGCTTATGTTGCATGGGATACTGAAAACAGAGAACGCGAAAGTATTGTTTTACAATTTAATATGATGTACAATGATTTGACTGCCACTATTGGTGGTGAAACTGGTATTGACATATATCCAACAGGGTATGACAAAGGGCAAATCATTAAAGATTTTAATACAAAAGAAGATAAATTGTATTTCTTTGGTGATAAAACGATGCCAGGTGGAAACGATGAACCGTTGGCCAAGGTTATTACTCATACGTACCAAGTTAAAAATTGGAGTGAAACCTGGGAACGATTGGGGTATATGCAGGAGGCAAAGTTGGCGTCATGAACGTAATAATTGCAGGGTATGGGTATGTTGGTAAAGCATATTACGAGTTATTAAAGCGCAGACATAACACGGTGGTAATCGATCCAATAATAAATAAAAAAAAAATAAAAGACTATGAAACCAATGGAGTATTAATATGCGTATCAACTCCAGAAAATATTGATGGAAGTTGTGACTGTTCACATGTCATGGATGTTATAAATGATGTTGCTGTTCATATACCAATTTTAATAAAAAGTACAATCAGTTTGGATGGTTGGAAACAAATAAAAGACAGGTTTCCTGAACATGACATTAGTTTTTCTCCAGAATTTTTAAGAGCATCAAACTATGTAAATGATATCAAGAATTTGGAGTCCATGTACCTGAGTGATGATAACCCAAACTTCTGGGCCACTGAAATATTTTTTAAATGCGATAGTGACCTCAAGTTTATAGTTGGAAAGGCAGAAGAATTAATTCTAGTAAAATATTTTAGAAATTCATTCTTGGCCACCAAAGTATCATTTTTTAATCAAGTGTATGATCTATGTGAAGCAACTGGTATTTCATTTACTGAGGTGGCGGCTGGGATAACACAGGATCATAGGATTGGGCTGAGTCACAGTGATGTAACTCCAGCAAGGGGGTGGAATGGCCTATGCTTTCCCAAAGATACAAAAGCACTACTTGCAACTGCCAAAAATTACAATGTAGAACTCAGCCTTGTTAAAACTGCAATTGATTATAACAACAACATAAGAGGTAAGTAGATATGAGAATATTACTTACTGGGCATCGTGGGTTTATTGGCTCACATCTCTTCAAACGATTGAGCATCAATCATGATGTCCTGGGAATTGATTTGTTGGATGGCGATAATCTGTTAACATGCAATCTTCCTCCTGATGTGGATCTTGTTATACATTTAGCAGGAAAGAGTGGCGTTAGATCCAGTATTAATGATCCAGGTGATTATTGGTTTAACAATGTAGAAGCAAGTAGACGACTGTTTGAACGATATAAAAATATTAGAATTTTATATGCTAGTTCAAGCACTGTTTATGAACCTCACTTGAACCCATACGCAGCAAGCAAATATATGGTTGAAGAAATTGGTGCTGGTCATTCTGATGCTCTTGCTATGAGATTTCATACTGTGTATTCTGAAAAGACCAGAGCTGACATGTTTGTGGACTTATTATTAACAGGAAAATTGGAATATGTAACCGCACACTACCGAGATTTCATACACATTGATGATTTGATGGATGCCATTGAGCTATTGATTGAAAGACCCCATGTAAAAGGAGAACTTGATATTGGCACTGGGGAACCAATAAAGATATCAGAATTGGTACCAACACTACCCATTCGTCTAAATACCCCTGGAGAGAGAAGTTGGACCTGTGCAAACATCGATTTACTTAAAACTTTTGGATTCAATCCCAAGATTTCAATAAAAAAATTCTTGACAAAATACAACGAAACCTATATTATAACTAATAACAACGGAGAACACATATGAAAGATATACTGCAAGACATCGTCGCGCACACACACGCACTTGGAGATAACCTGTCAGTTATCAAAGTAGTTCCAGAGGATGGAAAAACTACAATTAAAGCCATGGCTGATGATAGAACTATTATCCTATCAGCTATTACCAAAACACCAGTTGATCAGTTCAACTCAGTATTTGGATTAACGAATTTAGCAAAGCTGAGCTTGCATTTAAAGAATCCAGAATACGATTCAAAAGCCAAGATTGAAGTTATTGAAGAAACTAAGAATGATGAAAAAGTTCCATCACATATTCACTTTGAAAATGAAAAAGGTGACTTCCAAAATGACTTTAGATTTATGTCAAGAAACGCCGTGGAAGAACGAGTTAAAAACGTAAAGTTCAAAGGCACTAACTGGAACTTCACATTTCAACCAGCAATTATAGACGTCCAAAGATTAAAGTTGATGAGTGCATCAAACAGTGAAGAAAAATTCTTTAATGTATATACTGAAAAGACTGATGCCGGATATGATTTAATGATCAGTTTTGGCAACAACGGTACACACTCTGGTAAATTTGTGTTTAAATCAGATGTTGGTGCACCACTTGCACACACTCAAATGTGGCCAATTAGTCAAGTAGAGTCAATTTTGGGGTTAACTGGTGATAAAAAGATTAGTATCAGTGACAATGCTGTAATGCTAATCAGTGTGGACAGTGGACTTATTGACTACGAATATATCTTGCCAGCGGTGTCTAGCTGATATGAATGAGCAGTTTGACATCAAAGAATTTGCAAAAATGTTTGACGCAGCACTTGCGTCAGACAACCCTGGTGTGCAAAAGGCATTGCGTAACTTTATGATGGTGGCTGCTATTGTTCATGCACAAGAGTTGAACGAAGACGAACGTTTGGCAGGCCCATTAGAAACACTGGTTAAAAAAGTAGCAGATCTTGAAAACATGGTTTACAAATTACATAACGATCGTACTTATAAAGGTCATAAAGATTATTACAATAACCCAACATGGGTGTATAATCCCAATACTAGCGGTACACCTTATAGTACTAACACTAGCACTAGTACTGCAACTGAATGGCCCATGACCACTTCGCCAACAGATGACATTTTTAAATATTTGAAAGACATAAAAATTACATGAACAGAGTAAATTTAACAGAAAGCAATCATGATTATTCCGTATTCTTGCCCAGCATAAGTACCTTTTATAATAATTATATTGCTAATCAACGACGTAACCCTGACTATGTACCACAGTCTAGAATTCCAGCAGGATTTGAAAATGGCGTAGAAGGTTGCAATTACTTGAATGCCGATCAGGGGTACTATACTTACAAATGGTCACTTTATTCAGCAGGACATGCTCAACTTAATCTTGACAAAGCTGACCAAGATGACAGCATGGTTCAAGAACGTGATCGTCAAAATACATTTATACTTGGGGACAGTGGTGGGTTCCAGATTTTAAAAGGTGTTATCCAGTGTGACTGGCCCAATTTTAAGAATGATCACAGTCTTAGACAAAAGATTTTGAACTGGTTGGAACATACTGCTGACTATAGTATGATTCTTGACGTTCCCACATTGGCTGCTGAGCCTACCTTCTCTGAAAGAACAGGTATTACCAGCTTCAACGAATGTCTTGATTATACACAATTTAATAATGACTGGTTCGTAAAAAACAGACTGGGTAAAACAAAATACCTGAACGTGATGCAAGGGCGCAATAAAGATGAAGCTGCATACTGGTATGAGCAAATGAAGCACTATCCGTTTGAAGGCTTTGCTTTTGGAGGTAGCTCTAAAAATGATATTAATATCGTTCTAAGAACTCTTATTAAAATGAGAGATGATAAAATGCTGGAGCGTGGCGAACGTGATTTGCTGCATTACCTGGGTATCAGTAAACTAGACTGGAGCGTTGCATATACTGCTATCAAACGTGCGTTGCGTGAACACGTCAATCCAGATATGGAAGTGACATTTGACTGTGCTAGTCCATTCATTGCAACAGCAAAAGGACAGATGTATACACAACACGTTCACAGGAACGACCGCTTTGGGTATATCATGGACAGTGCAATTGATGACAAACGTCTATCTGGTAGCACTATACCGTTTCCGTGGAATAGCCCTATGGGTAGCAGAATGACACTTGGTGATATATGTCATTATGGGCATGGTACTCCAAACATGGAGGCAATCATGGAAGACAAAATCAGCACCAACAAGATCTTTACTGATCCAGAAATCTTGAATAATCCAAAGTATTGGACCAAGATGGGCGATGTCAACAAGATCAACAAAGTTGGCAAAACAAGTTGGGATAGCTTCAGTTACTTCTTGCTAATGGGTCACAATGTGTATCAGCATATTGAAAGTGTGCAACGGGCAAATGCGTTAGTTGATGCTGCTGCGGCACGTTTTGACACCAATCACTTGCATTGGACTAAAACCAGCAAAGCAAAAAAGGGTGATGTATTTGATCCTTGGGTTCCTGCAAATTCACTATACATGGTAAACTTTATTGACAAATTGTTTAGAAGTGAAACACCAATGTCGATGTTAGATGAAGCTGGACCGATGTTGTCAAACTTCAGTTCTGGAAGACCAGCATCCAAATCAGCAGTTTCTAGCTTTAATGACTTGTTTGATACTGATACTGTGGTGCAGGATGATTTTGAAGGTGAGTTCAGTTCAGAAGATGAAGAAGCAGCTGAAAGCTTTTTGGAATCACTTTAAACATATTAGAAGCTAATTATACTGGTTGACATAACTTAACACATACGCTATTATGCTGGTATACGTTAGCTTCTAACTTAACTTTTATAGGACAAACATGACTGACAACGCAACTCGAAGCATTTGGATTTCTTTTAGAAAAGAAGGTGTACACCTTTATCCTGCTGCTGCAACTGATCCAAAGCTTAAAACTGGTGGCTGGGATGATGTATCCTTTCTAGGTGTTCCCCATCGGCATATCTTCCACTTCCGTGTACGTATTGAAGTGTTTCATGATGACCGTGACATTGAATTTATTCAATTTAAGCGCTGGTGTGAAAAACTTTATAATGAAGACATTTTACAATTGAATCACAAAAGCTGTGAAATGATTGCAGATGATCTGTATGCACAAATTTCAGCTCGTTATCCCAATCGCTTCGTAGAAATTGACGTAAGCGAAGATGGTGAAAACGGTTGCCAAATTTTCTATTCCAAACAGTAACCGCCACAAAAGGAGAAATTACATGGCAATTACTAATACTACCGTCAACAAGATTTTTGATGATCTGGACGATTACCGCAACTGGTGCCGCCAAGAAGGCAAAGTGTTCGATGAAAAGGCACTTTACAAAAAGCATGACACCAATTGGCACGCATACGAAAAATACCGCAACTACCTGAGAGCAAAAGCAAGAGCAACAGTAAAGAGATAATATGAAAATTTTTATAGTACCCATTGAACCGATTGACAGCCGTTATACCAAGCAGTGGTATGACAACATTCCAAAACTTATCGAGCAACGGGATACTAATAAAAATATTGAGATTGTAACTGTGGCTGGAGACGATATTCCAGCCACAACTACAACTGGTGCATTTTTAGACTTTGCAGCAACTAATTATTATAAATCCACACAAGCTGCAAAAATAAGTTCGCTTTTTATGAATGGCAAAGTAAAAGCTGGTGATAAATTTCTAGTAACTGATGCTTGGAATTTTGTTATTACTCCGATTAAGTACATGAGTGACTTGTTGGACATTCCAGTAGAGATACATGGCATATGGCATGCCGGTGCATATGACCCAAGTGACATCCTGGGCATGAAAATGTCAAAACATTGGCCAGCAGAAACTGAACGCAGTTGGTTTTACGCTTGTGATTACAATTATTATGCAACTGATTTTCACAAGAACATGTTCTTAAAAAATCTAAACATTCCAGTTGAGCATCATCATAAGGCAATAACCAGTGGTCAACCGCATGAGCTAATTGTGCAAGACTTGGAACCGGGATATACTGTTCCCAAACAAAGACAAATAATCTGGCCACACCGCTATAATGCAGACAAACAGCCTGAAATTGCTGAGAGCATTGCTGACATTTACCCAGTGGTAATAACTCAAAAGATGAATCTATCAAAAGCAGAATACTACAAAGTATTGAGCGAAAGTTCAGTAATATTCAGTTGTAGTTTGCATGAGAATTTGGGCATTAGTATCATGGAAGCAGTACTTTCAGGGGTAATTCCAATACTACCAGACAGGTGCAGCTATACTGAAATGTATTCAGCTGAGTTCCTGTATCCAAGTGAATGGACCAGCAGCTACGACAATTTTATAAAATACAAGAATGAATTATATAATTTTATTGATGACAGACTGAATAACCCTGAAAAATATGCACAAGCATTACTAGCACAACGAGATCGTCTCAAAGCAGTTTATATGTCATCAGATGTAATGATGGAGATATTAACAAATGGAAGATGATGATTATAGTACTATAACAGTTACTGGTAATTATTCTGACACATATACCATAGACGTCAGCAACATGACAGATTATATTACTATTGATGCAAATAGTGACATTCACTGGGGCACTCATAGTATAACTGTATCCAATGAAATATTTAAAGACTCCATGCCTGGGGTTTATGAAGTAGAAAGCATGTGTGAAGAATACCCAGCATTAGAGAAAGCTTATGAAAACTTTAAAACAATTTACAAAATGGTTCACCAAGACTGGGTCGGAAAGCAAAAAGAAGACGGAGCCCTCTTACTCTGACTATTCACCAAGCTCTGATTATATGAAAAAAATTAGAGAACGTGAGAAGAAAGAACGTGAGCGTTATGAACGGATTCGAAAAAATATGAAAACAAAGTTTAATACTACATATAATACTTCGATTGGTCACTTACCTGGATCTGTTACTGCTAAAAATAACTTTACCGGTAGTTATACTACCAGTAATACTGTTTCTACAACCAGTTTTGCTGACACCAAGATCCAAATAGACGGCGGAGAAAACGGCAGTATGCGTGTTGACGTTCCGCTGATAGTAAACGGCAGAGACGTCATAAAAGAACTTGACGAAATGCGCGATAGTCTGTTACTCTTAAAACGAGATGTAGATATGGAAGCCAAATACCCTCGCCTAAAAGAACTGAAAGACGAATACGCGGCTGCTCTTGAAAAGTACAAAACATTTGATGCGTTAAAGGATTCAAAATGATAAATGTGCAAACAGACATTACAGTGCCCTATACCTGCAATGGACAAGAGCGGGCACATGAAGGTGAAGTACGAGCAATTAACGGACAGTTAATGGTCTTCAATGGTAATGTATGGGACACAATTAGAACAACTAGTTATATAAACGATTTGTCACTGGATGCTGTGGTAAATTGGGCAACTAAGAAAATGGAGCAAGAATTGATTGAAGAAAGCCTTGCAGCACAATTTCCAGCATTTGCCCGAGCAAAAGAAAATTACGAAACAATCAGGAGGTTAGTGGAAAATGAAATGGATTAAAAGAAAACTACGTAAATGGGTAAATGATATTGACAACGAAGGAAGTGTTGGTATTAATCTTACTCACAGCAGTAACGAAAATAGGCCTGAAGAAGACCCTATACTAAACTTTCGCATATATAATGCAATTAACGGTCAAATACTAGAATTTAGGCATTATGATCGCAAAACAGATCGCAATAACAACAGTGTTTATTTAATTCCCAAAGATCAGGAAATTGGTGAATATATCAACAAATGTTTAAGTATGGAACTAATGAAATGAAGAAGTCATATTACAATTGGGCTGATGTTGAAACAGCCGCTGATGCCATCATGCTAGGCATGTACAAGGACACTTGGATGCCTGACGTGATTGTTGGAATAACTCGTGGCGGGTTGCCACTGGCATTGTTGTTAAGTCATCGTATTGGTGTACCCATGGAAACTCTTAAAGTACAATTGAGAGATGGAGATGGTGATGCATCTACTGAATGTAACTTATGGCTTCCTGAAATGGCGTTCGGTTATGTTGATGTAGAAGATCGTGAAAACACTAAATGTCGTTGGGACATCAACAAACGTAAAAATATTTTGATAGTGGATGACATCAACGATACTGGTGCTACATTTAATTGGATTAAAAATGATTGGCAGTCAGGTTGCTTTCCAAACGAGGTTGATGCTTGGAAAAGCGTATGGCATAAAAATGTTAAATTTGCTGCCATGACCCAAAACTGGAGCAGCGACTTCCAAGACACTGATTACTATTGGGATGAAGTGAACAAGGCAGAAGACGACGTTTGGTTAGTTTATCCCTGGGAACGGGATCGCTGGTTAAAAAAAAATTAATAGCTTGACAAAAGTCTAAATATATGGTACAATGTATATATTACGTTGTACCATATTTCATGGAGAAGAAATTGAACACATCTGAAAAAATTAAAAAAAGAATAGAAGAAGCTGGGGATCGCTTCTGGGCTGGTGACAACATCAGCAAACATATTAACGAAGAAGAATATCCGTTGCTGATTGATGAACTTACTGAAAAGTTTGAAAGCGTGTTGGACAGTTTGATAATAGATCGCAAAAATGATCCCAACAGCATGGACACTGGCCGCAGACTAGCTAAGATGTACATTAAAGAAATAATGAGTGGCAGATACATGCCCAAGCCCAATGCAACTGCATTTCCAAATGACCAAGCAGGGCGTTATGAAGGCATGTTGGTGGTACGCAGTGAATTAAAAAGTATGTGTAGCCATCATCATCAGCCAGTAACTGGTGTAGCATACATTGGTATTATTGCTGCGGAAAAACTTATTGGACTTAGTAAGTATACACGTATTGCACAATGGTGTGCTAGACGTGGTACACTGCAAGAAGAGCTTGCGAATGATATTGCTAAAGAAATAATGGAAGCAACTGGCTCCAATAATGTAGGCGTCTATATTCAGGCAACTCATGGATGCTGTGAAAACCGTGGTATTATGGCACACAGCAGTTTAACACAAACATCAGTCCTTCAAGGATCTTTCTTTACTGATTATGGAACTAAAAAAGAATTCTTTGACAATATTAAATTACAGCAGGAGTTTGCACCAAGATGAAACTAAGATACAGTGAAGCGTTTTATAGTGTGCAAGGTGAGGGCAAGTTTGTGGGAGTTCCCAGTGTCTTCTTGCGCACATTTGGCTGCAACTTCCGTTGTATGAATTTTGGGTTGGGACGTGATGAACCCAGTCGTGCAGAAAAACTCGCCAATGGGCAACGTTACAATGCTGAAGTAAAAGCATTACTGGATGCGGGAGTGCATGAGACAACTGAAAAGTTTGAAGACTTGCCTATTATTCATACAGGTTGTGATACATATGCTAGTATCTATCCCGAGTTTAAGCACCTGGTACATGATCGTACCATTGATGAAGTAGTAGAACATCTACTGTCTCTTACACCAGAAGGCAAGTGGACTATGGATAATGGACAGGATGTTCATTTGATACTAACGGGTGGAGAACCGTTGCTTGCGTGGCAGCGTTTGTATGTGGAATTGTTTGAACACCCTCTTATGCAGGATTTAAAAAATGTCACATTTGAAACAAACACTACACAAAGTTTACACAACGAATTCTTCAATTATCTCAATGATCAAGACAGAATTACAGTTACATGGAGTTGCTCACCCAAACTCAGCGTTAGTGGAGAATCTTGGGAGGATGCTATTAAGCCTAACATTGCTCGTGAGTATAGCCTTGTGGATGGTAGCGATCTTTATCTCAAATTTGTTGTTGCTGATCGTGCAGACATTGATGAAGCCGGTCGTGCTGTTCAGGAATATCGCAACGCTGGCATTGAATGCCCTGTATACCTTATGCCGTTGGGCGGACGTTCGGAAGAATATAATCTCAATGTTCAAGAAGTTGCAGAAGTTTGTATGGAAAAAGGATGGAGATTCACTCCCAGACTCCATATTAGCTTATTTGGAAATGCCTGGGGAACTTGATAAAAATGTCAAATATCTTAAAGGTGTCCACACAGAAGACCAGTTTGAGAAGTTGAGAAAAAACTTATGAGTAAAAAAGGTGCTGGTTGGATTGATATTATAACTGAACGTAAAAATGCAGGACATGTTAGGTTAGAAGATCCAAGTAATCCAGAATGGACAGTGTACATTGCCAGATCGCATGTAACTGATCATGAAACTGGTTTAGAATCAAGGGGCCTGGTTAAGATAGGTCGTGGCAAGTATATGAATAATATACAACGCGGTCGCAATCAAGATGGTTCTGATTTTAGAGTATATGCAAGACTGATTCTAGAAAAAGATTCTGAAACTAGACAACTAGAGAAATACATTGAACATACTTACAAACATCGCAGTGCAGTTGGACCACAGTCTACTCAAACTGAATTATATGATCTTACTGACAATGAAATAAAAGTACTGGTGAGTGAGTTGCTTGTATATTCAAAACTACACAACGTCAATGTATTATCTACTAAAATTTATATCTAACCAAAGAGAGGCAAAATACGAATGAAAAAATGGCTTAAAAAAATAACAGGAATAGCAGATTTAGAATCTGCCGCATTAGATGCTATTCACAGACGAGAACTTGAAGAGACTGAAATTCAACGTCTTCAAATAGAAAAAAAACAAGCTGAAGAGGCTGCCAAGTTAGCCTCTAAGGAAGAAGAACTTGCTAAATTATCCCCCAAGGATAGAGCCACTGCAAAAGGCGATCCATGGATTAATGTACTTGATGTCAAAGTAAATCAAGAAAATATACGCAATGGGTTCTTTGAAATGGATTGGAATGAAATTTTTATTAAAGAATTAATCTTTAATGGTTACGGTACACAGCAAGATCCTGAAGAAGAAATAGTTGATCGTTGGTTCCGTGATATTGTTTATCAAATGTTAGACGAAGAAGGCCTTGACACTGATCGCGGAGCAGGCTATATTAATGTCATACCCATCAGTAAAGGAAAGTCTGAAGTATCATGAAAACATATATCTTAGTTGACACTATGAACACTTTTTTTAGAGCTCGTCACGCAGTAAGAGGTGACATTGATACTAAAGTTGGCATGGCTTTGCATATTACGTTTAATAGCATTAAGAAAGCATGGAACGATTTTGACGCAGATCATGTTGTGTTTTGCTTAGAAGGACGCAGTTGGCGCAAAGATTTCTACGAGCCTTATAAGCGTAATCGACAAGCTTCTAGAGATGCACTTAGTCCTAAAGATGCAGAAGAAGACAAGTTGTTTTTTGAAGTTTTTGACAACTTTAGAGATTTTATTAGAGACAAAACAAATTGCACAGTGCTACAGAATTCCATACTTGAAGCTGATGACCTGATTGCTGGATGGGTACAAAATCATCCTAACGATAATCACGTTATTATTAGCACTGATAGTGACTTTGCGCAACTAATCAGTCCAAAAGTACGTCAATATAACGGTGTTGCTAACATGACTATTACGCACGAAGGATATTTTGATGATAAAGGCAAGCCTGTTATTGATAAAAAAACACAAGAGGCTAAACCTGCTCCAAGGCCTGCGTTCATGTTATTTGAAAAGTGTATGCGCGGTGACACAAGCGACAATGTGTTTAGTGCATATCCAGGGGTACGGACAAAAGGAACCAAAAATAAAGTAGGGCTTAATGAAGCATTTGCTGACAAACAAGCAAAAGGCTTTAATTGGAATAACATGATGTTACAGCGTTGGACAGACCACAATGGGGTAGAGCACCGTGTTCTTGACGATTACCATCGAAATGTAACATTATGTGATCTCACAGCACAGCCTAGTCATATTCGTGAAGAAATTGACACTGTTATCAAGAGCGTAGAGTCCAAAGATGTATCACAAGTTGGCGTTAGATTACTAAAGTTTTGCGCAAAGTGGGATCTACAAAGGATGTCAGAACAAATTAAACTTTACAGTGAACCATTTTCAGCAAGGTATACAAAATGTTAAAAGCAAAAATAGTACTTAGAGATAAATTTTGGATTTTAGAAGAAGAAGGAGTCAGAGTTGGTACACTTAGTCACAGTGACGACAAATATTTGTTCACAAGCCCTTCTAATACTGAATTTTTTGATGATCAAAACCAAGTTAAAACAAGATTGGGAATAGAATTCCCAAAGAATGAAGATATCACTGTTAATATAACAAATAGTGATGACGAGTATTATGTATACAACTATCCTTCAAAGGTATTTCCACATAACGTCATATATGATGTAAAGCGAAAACTTCCATTGTTTGCAAAATCTGAGAAGTCAAAAAGTCTTTATTGTGCTGGATACTACATTATCAACTTTGGCAATGGATGGTTGAAATCTTTTTGTCCAAAGCTTATCACAGTAGAACGTTACGAAACAAAAGGTCCATTCAAGACTGAATTAGAAATGAAACAGGAATTATCACGTGCAAACAGAACCATTAAACACGATACCACTACAGCAGTTTATCCAACAAGTGAAGATTGCTGAAAATAGCAAGTCAAGAGAAGTCAAGCTATCAATTGAACAAGCTAAAAATCTTGCATTTACTATAGGCATTGTAATGAGTAGGATGGAAGGTGACCTAGAACGTTTGGTCGCCGACATGAAAAAAAATCAAACTGATGAAGTTATCAATGTCAAACTAGATGGTGGAGGAAACTGGAAGTAAAATCTTCAAGTTCAAAGATAAATATATACGTAGATAATAAGGATACGTGTATAATGAGTAGACCAAAGCCAAAAGTTATTAAAGAATACACTAATAACAAAACATACAAGACTGAACAGGTTTTGGAATCTGAAGCTATTTGGGCTGTTTTCCACAATGGGGCGCCTTTTAATTTGAAGAGTTTTAATTCACTAACAAATTATCCTGGACCAAAATACAAAAAAGTCAGTTTCAGTAATCCAGGACACGCTCATAATTTGGCAAAAAAATTAAATGATATTTTCAAATGCAATGACTTTGAAGTCTATATGCTCTCAGCGGGTACAAAAGTGTTTGAAAAATGAACTGGAAAGAAACGTACACACGGATATTTCTTACACAACTGGGTAAAGATACATCCGAGCTTTCCATAAAAGAGCACATGCACATGTGGTGGCAAAACATCAGAAATAAAGAGTCAGGAGGCTTGCGTCTAACAGATGCAGGCCTCGAAGTCATCAATGAGATCGGTATCAACAACTATGAAATACCCTATCCCAAAGATATGCCGTTTACCACACAAATCATTATATTTTTAGACAAATTTATTGACTGTCCATACTACACTACTAAGACCAGCATAATCGTAACGAACGAAAAGAAGGCCGTGGAACTTACTCTGTTTGCTGGTGACCTAAAGAAGTATGGCCTAGCAAAAGCACTTAGCAGATCAAAAAAATTATAATCCTGCATTTTTCTTGTTGACTCATGTTGCCACTGGTGTTATATTAAGTACATAGGCACTGATACACATAGAAAGGATTACAGAATGTCTGACAACACCCGCACAGTTAGCCCGAACAAGGCCAAGGCAAGCATCCGTCACGCACTTATCAAGAAGCGCCCAATTTTCCTTTGGGGTCCTCCGGGCATTGGTAAATCTGATGTTGTTCATCAGATTGCAGAATCCCTGGAAGCACACGTTATTGACGTTCGTTTGTCGCTTTGGGAACCTACCGATATTAAAGGTATCCCTTACTTCGACAGCAACGCTGGTACTATGGTTTGGGCGGCACCTGGCGAGCTTCCTAACGAAGAGCTGGCATCCCAGCACAAAAACATCGTCCTGTTCTTGGACGAGATGAACTCTGCTGCTCCAGCTGTGCAAGCTGCTGCGTATCAGCTGATCCTCAACCGTAAGGTTGGTACTTACCGGCTGCCCGACAACGTTATGATCGTTGCTGCTGGTAACCGTGAGTCGGACAAAGGCGTTACTTACCGTATGCCTGCGCCGCTTGCAAACCGGTTTGTTCACTTGGAAATGCAAGTCAACTTTGATGACTGGTTCCAGTGGGCAGTTAACAACCGTGTCCACAAAGACGTTGTGGGTTTCTTGAACTTTAGCAAGAAAGACCTTTACGACTTTGATCCCAAGTCTCCAAGCCGCTCGTTTGCTACTCCACGTTCGTGGTCCTTTGTTAGCGAACTTCTTGAAGACCAGCTTGACGATGGTACTACCACTGACCTGGTTGCAGGTGCAGTTGGTGAAGGACTGGCTGTTAAGTTTATGGCTCACCGCAAGGTTGCCAGTGCGATGCCCGATCCTAGCGAAATTCTTGCAGGTCGTGTAAAAGAGATGAAGACCAAAGAGATCAGTGCCATGTATTCCTTGACAGTATCTCTTTGCTATGAACTCAAAGAAGCAAGCGACTCCAAAGACAAGAAGTTTGACGATAAAGTCAACAACTTCCTGCGCTTTACAATGGACAACTTTGACACTGAGTTGGTTGTTATGGGTATCAAACTTGCCCTTACACAATACGCACTGCCAATTGACCCTGATGAGGTTGAGTGCTTTGACGAGTTCCATGCTCGCTATGGCAAGTATATCAAGGCTGCAAATTCTTGATAAACTGAGCAGAAAGGTGGCTGAAGGCAACTTCAGTCACTTTTCATATTTTGTATTGACACCAATCGTAAATACTGTTACATTACAGTATAGGCACTGAAACAAGAGGTAAACTATGTCTGTTAAGAAAACTGCAAGTAAGACTAAAAAACAATGGGCTCCGAAAGAATTGACGGAGGCTGAACTGAAGGCGATGCAAGTAGAAGTTCTTGATCGTGTTATTGTAGCACGTATTGGACTATTGCTGCGGCATCCGTTCTTTGGAAACATGGCAACCAGACTCAAAGTTGAACCCGCTGATGATTGGTGTCCAACTGCTGCAACTGACGGACGTCATTTGTATTTTAACACTCAGTTCTTTAATGCAATGGACAACAAAGAAATTGAGTTTGTTATCGCACACGAAATTCTACACTGTGTATATGATCACTTTGGCCGTCGTGAATTCCGTGACCATGGGCTATACAACATTGCAGCAGATTACATCGTAAACAATCTGCTTGTCCGTGATCGCATTGGTATGAAACCCAAGTTTATTGATTGCTATCAGGACTTTAAATACGAAAAGTGGACAAGTGAAGCTGTCTATGATGATCTGTTTAAAAAAGCCCAGAAAAACGGTAAAGAGTGGCTTGAAGGACTCGGTGAGTTGCTGGACGAACACCTTGATTGGGATCAAGACGGTGACGAAGATGGCACTGAGGGTAAGAACGGCAAAGGTGGTCGTCCTCGGTACAGCAAGGCTGAACTGGATCAGATCAAAGACGAGATCAAAGAAGCAATGTTACAGTCTGCACAAAGTGCAGGTGTTGGTAATACACCTGGTGACATCCAGCGCATGATCAAAGAGCTTACTGAGCCTAAGATGAACTGGCGTGAGTTGTTGCGTCAGCAAATTCAAAGCACAATCCGCAGCGATTACACGTTTGCTAGACCCAGCCGGAAAGGTCAAATGAGTGGCGCAATCCTGCCAGGCATGGCGTTTGCTGAAACTATTGACATTGCCGTCACACTTGATATGAGCGGATCCATTGGCAATGAGCAAGCACGTGACTTCCTTAGCGAGATCAAAGGCATCATGGAAGAGTATCCGGACTACAACATTAAATTGTGGTGCTTTGATACCAAAGTGTATAATGAACAAGATTTTAGCCCTGACAACGGTGAAGATCTAATGGACTACAGAATTATGGGAGGCGGTGGTACTGACTTTATGTGCAACTGGACTTACATGAAAGAGAACGATATTGTTCCCAAGAAGTTCATTATGTTTACTGATGGCTATGCTTGGGATAGCTGGGGTGATCCAGATTACTGTGACACTGTGTTTATCATCCACAGCAACAGCAACAAATCCCTGGAAGGCCCATTTGGGGTAACAGCACACTATGAGGAGTCACGTGGGTAACGTACTTAAAACAAACCCGTATAATATCTTTATGGTTAGGAGGTTACAATTTCCTCCTAACCATTTTGAATACGTAGACATTCCCTTTCAATATAATATCAATGAAGCTTTGGAAAAATGGATAGAAAGCCATTTAAAAAGTAGGTATTATGTTGGAAGGTCTACCAGTCTTGACCATGATAATAAGATAGCTAATACTGTTAGAATTGGGTTTGAAGAATCCAAAGAACTATCATATTTCATGTTGGCATGTCCACATTTGAAATATAAATGAAATTAATATGATATATAATGTATAAAGGAGATTAACAATGAGTGATCAAAAAGAAAATACTGAAGCTGCTGCAACTGCTGCTAATCCAGAACTGTCTATCCAAGATTTGCAAGCGCTTAAGACTATTATCGATGTTGCAAGTCAGCGTGGGGCATTCAAGCCAAATGAAATGGCAGTAGTGGGACAGACTTATACAAAACTAGAACAATTTTTAGCTGCTATCCCTACAACAAAGCCAGACGCAGAATCAACAGGAGAATAATATGTCAAATCTAAAACACGTTGGTAGAATGCAAAATAACAAAAGAAAAATTGTTGTTGCATATCGTGTAGTACCAGACGAACCAGAAAATTGTATTGTTGTAACTACTGAAAATCTAGCAGCGGATGAACATGATTCTCTTATGAAATTGATTGAGTCTCCATCTGGTCAAGAATCAAATGAGTTAGCTGATGTTATGGCTAGAACTAGACTCCCAGATGGACGCAATATGCTTGCAGCATTTCATAAAACTGGGAAATTAATCAAGGTTGCATCTAGTGGTGTTGAAATGACACCTAACAGAAACAGTGTTATTATGCTTTCAGAATTAAATGCTCTTATTGCAGAACAAGCTGGAGTTACAGTAGGAGACCTGGCCATCAAGGGCGAAAGACAGCCTGAGACAGAGGCCGTTGCTCCTGCACCCGTAGTAGCTGAAGTGGCTGCTGAGCCACTCTCTGATGAAGCGCTTGCTGCAAAGTATCGCAGTGATGCTGACAGACTTTTCAAAGAAGCAAAGAGACTTCGTGAAGAAGCAGAAAATCTTGCTCCCACCAAGAAAAAACCCACAGTTAAAGAAGAAGCGAGTGCCTAAGCCTAATCGATTGCCACCAGAAGTAATTAAAATTTGGCCTGAAGTGTTTGGGGACGTGGATATAAAAGCCGTCCCCATACAATACATCAAGTCTATTAATGTATCCTTTACAAATGGTAAAAAATGGGTGATCGATGTTGATCAAGAAAAACTGGAACTATCCAACAGGCAAACTGTAGAAGAGATGTTAGAAGATTTTTTTGATCAATACGACGACATGATTGACAGTGTTGATTTTACATTAAATACGTTACAGGTGAAAAAAGATATACAGAAGCGCACAAAAGACTTTATGAAGAAAAGAAAGTAAACTTATCTTTAAAAAAGCATAAATACTTATAACAAACTATCCAGGAGTTATAAGCATGGCTTTACGTCTAAGACGCGGAACT
>Ga0213868_10000342_pt1 | contig 44016 bp, 35 predicted proteins | sample PICome_9_FD_160087 | JGI IMG/M metagenome (GOLD analysis project Ga0213868, IMG submission 160087) | Coastal seawater microbial communities near Pivers Island, North Carolina, United States - PICO127 | ecosystem: Environmental > Aquatic > Marine > Coastal | place: USA: North Carolina...
GACTCGGGACTCGGGACTCGGGACTCGGGACTCGGGACTCGGGACTCGGGACTCGGGACTCGGGACAGTGCTAGCCTCTCAATGACATTCCACGTGTGTCGATCACGACCTCCTCATACAATAGTCTCCAGTTCGAAGGTTTTCCCTTAGTAGCAACACGCTGTGGGTGAATCTGAAGTGTTGAGAGCAGAAACGGAAAAAGCTGAGAACAAGCACTGTTAGCCTAACGGTTAGATCAAGAGCGCGTCCTGAGCGGTTGTCGGCAAAGAATCGTTTGCTAAGGGCATGCAAGAGGCAATCGGGAACTTTGAGTGGCAGGATGAGCAGGGCAAACCATAAGAATCCTGGACTTACTCTTTACTGGGATAAAGCCCACCCAGCGTATGGGCTAGAAGGAAACCCCTTCCACCGCTAACCGCGAATAAGAGGATGGCGTATGCCATGGTTCGTGTGAGCGTCGATTTCATCACACTCTGTCGGCTACCTTACTAGTTGCCCAATAGGGTCGTCTCAATCATAGAACCAGAATCACTTCTAGACTGAGGAAGGCCAGCGGTCACGTAGGTGCTATTAGGCACGCGTTGTTTGGTGTTAGACGACCGCTCTTGAGTCTTGGCTCCGGGAGCCGCTTTCTTACGCCGGAAGATCGAACCGATGGTCCAGCGCTTCTTGGGCTTTGCCTGCGGCGCGGGTGAAGGGCGCTTCCGCTGATCTGCAAGAATTTTGGCTGAGCGGGCACGTGGCTGCCATTTCGACCGTCGAATCGCCTGGTCATACTCGTCACGCGATCCATAGGGAGCGTATGGGTTCGCCTGGGGAATACGGGTCGAGTTCGTGGGCATGAACGCGACTTGTTGGCGAAGAGTTTCCTCGCGCGAAACAGGCTCTGGCTTGCTCTTGAGCACACTTGGTTTCCAAGGAAGGAGTCGTAATCGTTTGGGAGGCTGCGTTTGCTTTACAGGTTGCACCTTCGGTGCGGGAGGCGTGTAAACAACAGGTCGCGACGTTTGTGGGGAGGGAATGACTTGGACAGGCTTCGCCTTCTTGTCAGGTTTTTTTTGTCTAACAGGCTTCTCTTTCCTAATGGGTTGCGGCTGTCGTTTCGGTGGAGCGTAACGAACGGCTTGTGCTCGTGCCGCTGGCTGGACTTTAGAAGGTGAAACTGGTGGCCTATGTTGATAGAGCGATACAGGTGCACTCCTAACCGCTACAGGTGCACTCCTAGCCGCTACCGGCACACTTCTAACTGGAGGTTTCGGCTGCTGCAAGACTGGGCGCGCCCTTACGCGATTGGCCCATCGGTTAGGCGGGGCCGGAGGCATTCCGAAGGTATGGACTCGCCGCTGGCGCTCGGCCTCATCCATGCCATTAAGATGCCGCACCCAAGTAGAGGAGGTAGGAGCGGCCTGATTTCCCGGCGTGAGGGACCGGAATTGAGGCGCTGCATGAAGGGAAGCCAGAGTGAGAATCCCGGCGGTGGCGCATGAGAGAAGATTGTGAGCCATCATGATGCTTAAGCTATCTTAAACACTAATTTTATCAAAAACTAAATGCTCCTTAATTTGTTTCCTTCAAATTTCTATAGAAGAGGCCAAACGAAGGAACCCCCTACCACGTGTTTCCACGTGATAGAGGGCCTTCTCCATCGTGACAAAAAATTGTTTATCCAGTTTCTAACGCATCACCGTCAGCATCCGATCGACGAACCAGATGGAGGCCATGAAGAACAGAAATAGGAGGAGGAGAAGCTTGCCTCCGTAGTAGTAACTGTCTCGCTGTACGCGCTTCAGGTCAGATCGATTAGGAACCGCCGACTCACGAACCATGTCGTCTGGGGGAGGGATCAGATAGCGGGATTCCTCTTGGAGTATCGGCGCTGCATTCAGGAACGTTTTGAGTACGTCGAGCTCAAATTCGAGCTCCTCCGCTTCACGGGCCAGAGTTTCCTGACGCTGACGGATAGGGCTCAAAGCTTTGTTGAATAGGCGGCGCATGGCAAGCGGTCCTGGTTTACTGGGTGACGACGAGGTAGGTAACGACGAGCGTAATCGCCGTGAAGATCATGAGGGGAAGCGCGTAGGCGAAACCAAGCTTAAGGCAGCGGGTGAATTCTGTATTGCCCGTGCTTACGACACGCTTCTTAGGTGCGGCTGACTTGCCCGAAGAGAAGTGGGACAGACGCTCCTCGAAGCGATCGATCTCAGCTTTGGCGTCATCGAGAGCCTTGGTTCCGCGATCGAGCTCCATCTTGAGTTCAGCTTCGTCCCAGTCATCGGGTGTGACCGTTTTCAAAACTTCGAGATGCTGGCCAAAGACCTCACGCATTTGTCGGAGAAACTCTGACCTGCGCTGGGCATCCTCGGCCTCTTCCCGCAGTTCGGGGAGGGCATCGGTCAGCAGCTTCACCACGTCGTTCTTGCCTTCCGTAAAGCGTTGGCGCCGGGCGCTTAGTTTCTCGAGCTCCTCTTTCTGCTGCTCAAGAAGTTCACGCTTTTGCTGGAGTGCAGCGAGTTGCTCCTCAGCGCGGCGCACCTTGTCCTCCACCTCGTCGTGATGATGAGAGGCAGATCCAGCGACGGCAGTGTCTTGTGCAACTGGCGTCGACTCGATGTTCTTGTAATCTTGGGATTCCTCGAAATTGAGTAAAGTTCCTTCCTTTTCTGATGGATACGTAAGATTCTGCATAGTCACTTGGAGAAGATTAATTCAAGCTAATTAATATTGCAGACATCTTAACTTTCCAAGTCTTTTTAAATGTTTCTTCAAAATTTTTAAGGTAGATGGCAGGATCTACTATATCTTGAGGTGTTCATTTGCTCCGCCTGCAAGATGTAGGGTTGGCCAGATTTCAGATTGGATACCTGGCAAAATTGGGATAGGCCAAATACACTTATTTGAGCGCGAAAAAGCGCCAATGAGTGGTCGCAAGCTGCCATCGAATCTGCATCCGGAGACGCAGATTCTGTAAACGACACACGAGTCCTAACGGTCATCTATCACGCGTTCGTATACCTACGTAGCAGGAGCAGCGAGAATGCGAATCAACCAGACTTCAGTCCAACCGCTTCACGCGAATGTTGCGATACCGGACGAACGCTGTCGTGAAGTCCCCGCCACCGTGGACCTGCAGGGCGATGCCCCCTGTGGCCGGATGACGGACTTTTTTCTCTTTCCACTCCATGATCTGAACTCCGTTGATCCAAGTGGTGATGTGAGGAGGATTTCCCTCGATGCGTGCACGCAACTCGTTCCACTGATCGGCACGCCAAAAGTAAGGCCAGCTTTCTGGATTGATAGGCAAGGCGACATCATGTGTGCCCGTCTTCTTTTCCTCAATTTCGGTGACCTTGTCTTTGAAGTTGTAGTTTCGCACATGTGGCTGCCCCCCGAGTCCTTCCCCATAGATTCCCATGAGGTTTCCGTCCTTGTGATAGTCAATCATGGCCTGCCAGGCTTTTCCATCTTCAGTGCTACGGAGAAACAGGCCGCTATCAGGGCCGAAGTCATTTTTCATCTCTAACGAAACCTCGAAATCTCCGAATTGCTCATCAGTGATCAGAATGCCGCCATTCCCTGGAATGTCTTGCGAGCCAGAGATAGCGCCATCTGTGACCACCCAGCGTCCCCCTGACTGATTCTTGCTCGTGCCAGAGTGGCCTGTTTTTGCACTCACGTGCCAACCATTGAGCGACTTGCCATCAAAGATAGAAACGAAACCGCCTTCCGAGTCAGCAGCGCAGAGAAAGGGAATGGCAAGCAATGATAGCGTGCCGAGAATAGGAAGGAGCACCTTTAGTTTCATGAGAAGATGGTGATATGAAGAGTTTGTTTCGGTCGACAACAATTCCTATGCACTCATTTGATTGGCCCGGTTTACAATCGTCCCGAGGTCTTGTAATCGCGCGGTGTATCTGCGTCGCTATGGATACATGATGGAACTTCTACACATCGGGATAAAAGGAACGGTGGTCGCACTGGAGCGTCACACGGGTCAATTGGTTTGGGAATCACGGCTCAAAGGCTCTGGGTTTGTCAATGTCACCATAGAAGGTGATGTGATCCTCGGTGCAACCCGAGGAGAGCTCTGGGGGCTTGATCCAAACGACGGTCGGATACTTTGGCACAATGGGCTTCCAGGCAAAGGGTATGGCTATGTAGCGTTTGCCTCGTCTTCAGACAAGAACATTGCGGCGATCACGGCAGCGATCCAAGCGCAGCAGCAAAGTGCTCAAAGCGCTGCGGGATCAGGCGCCGTTCATTCTGGATAATTCGGTCATCGGCGTATCGCTATCGCCGAACTGCTCTGCTGGGATGCCTAGTTGCTGAAGCGTGAACAAGTGATAGTTTGATAGGCTGAACTGCTCTTCGAAGCGGATCTGACGCCCTGGTTGAATCGTGCCTGCACCGCCGCCTGCGAAGAGGAGGGGAAGGTCTTCTTCCCCATGGGTGTGTCCATCCCCAAGGCTGGAGCCATAGAGCAGCATGGTATTGTCTAACAAGCTACCTTCGCCATCGTTGAGTTCCTTCATGCGACCGAGAAGGTAGGCGACCTGCTCGTGATGCCAGCGATTGACAGCGCAATACATGCTGTGCTTGCTATCGATTGATTTCCACGAGGTTTTGCCATCGTCATCCTCGGTCTTTCCGCTCACGTCACGATAATGCGAGAGCGCGTGCCACGTGCCCTCCACGCCATCAATGAAATTGAAGTAGCGATTGCTCTGCCCGTGGTCGAGCATCAGGCTGCTCACGCGGGTAGCACCTGACCAGAAGGCTAGGGCCATCATATCGAGCAGTTGATGCACGTATTCTTGGTGATTGCTGGGAATGCCTGCCTCCGGGCGCTGCAGCGTGTCTGTGAGAACGCCTTCTTCAGACGCGCGTTGGCTTTGTGCTTCAGCGAATTCCATGCGCTTCTCCACCTCGCGGACAGATTCTAGATACTCGTCGATCTTCTGTTTGTCTGCGATGCTTACCTTGGTCTTCAACGTCCTGGCGTGGCCTAACACCAGGTCGAGAACGCTCTTGTCGGTCATACCCTCTTCTGGCTTTCGAAACATGCGATCGAAGATCATGCGAGGAACTGTTTCGCGACTCATAGGCACATTGCTAGAAGTCCAGGAGATGGTGTTACGGGGAAGATCGTTTGAGAAATAACCCTCGCCTTGGGTTCCCAGCTCAAGTGAGGGAAGAGGAGTGTCTTGCCCCACGTGTTTGGCTGCGATCTGATCAACGGACATGCCGCCAGCGTCGATCCTACGTCCATCGTAGCCTCCGCCCGTGAGCCAAGTGGCGGTGCCCGCGCCATGTCCATTGCCACGAGGTGTCCACATGTTTTCCGGAATGAGGATGTCCTCTTTGAACGGTTCTAGCGGCTTCATCCACGGGCTCAGCTCCTGCAATTGCCCGCTCGCAGAAACACGTTGTGGTTGCCAAGAGCCTTTAGCCACGCCGTTAGGAAAGTAGAGGTAGCCGACCTTGAGCTTCTTGCGGGCGGCATTGAGTACGGCTGCCTTCGAAGTTGTGGGCTCCATCACTTCGAGGAATGGGAGCGCCAGTGAAGCTCCAAGACCACGCAACATCGTGCGACGAGTGAGATGCCAGGAACGGGAGGAGTTCATCAGTTAAGCTAGGTTGTTGAAATGGATGTCAATGCAGACTTGCGCGACTGGCATTTGGAATTCAATCGAAGGGAGAACAAGATTGGCAGTAGAACTAAGGGCTTCAGACTGCCAATCGGTTGTCTTGCGGAAAACTGTCACAGCAGATTCTTGATGATCAACCAGCACATAGTCTTCTAGCGATGCGGTCTCGGCGTAGGCCCAGAACTTTTCCTGGCGATCAATGCGCTCTGTTGTCGGAGATAGCACTTCGATGATAACTTTTGGCTCGGTCGTGTAGGAATCGTCTTCAACTGCGGTTGAATCGCATTCTACCACGATGTCAGGATAGTAGAAGAGCGTCTCGTTGTTTCTTTGGATGCCCAATTTGAGATCGCCCAGGAACGGGCGGCAGGGCCCACCGTGTAGTTTGCCATGAATGGCAGTGAACAGATTGCCTGCGATGGTGTTTTGGCGGCGAGATATGCCTTCCATTGTCACCACACAGCCAGTAAAGTACTCATGACCCACTTCAGCGTGTTTCTCATTCGCCAAGTAGTCGGCGACCGAAATGAGTGCGACTGCTTCAGCGTTAGCCATGAGGGGAAGGTAACAATTGTTTATAAAGTTTCAATGAAAGCCGGTCTCAAGTAGCCGCGCATTCTAATCGCCAGTCGTTGCAGGCTAGTTTGTGTCGGGCAATCGCTTCCACTGAAACGGGTAACTATTGACGATCTCGCTGATCAGGGTGTGGAAACGATAGTTGTCTTGTTGAACAGCGGCGTGGATTTGTTGAACAGCCAGCTCATCGTAGTATTCTAACTGACGTCCGAGACCAAAACTGAGCATTTTGCGTGTGAGCTGTCTTGTGAGGTCATCGAGCCGTCGCTCGATGAGAACATTACGGAGCCCGTCTAGACCTACAAACTTACGACCGTTTGGTAATTGACCCTCAGAGTCGATTGGTCTGTCTCGATGTTCCTCGCGATATCGACCAAACCAATCGTAGTTCTCAAGAGAGAAACCTAACGGATCAATCTTGGCATGGCAGCCAGCGCATTGAGGAGAGCCACGATGGATCTCTAACTTTTCCTTCAAGGTGAGTTCTCGTTCGCGAGCAACCTCCTCATCTAGCTCCCCTGCGTCGGGAGGTGGAGGCGGAGGAGGTGTTCCGAGCACATCATCTAGAATATACTTTCCTCGGACGACAGGGCTTGTGCGGCCGGGAAAGGAGGTCACTGCGAGCACACTAGCTTGTCCGAAGATGCCGCCTCGGCGCGGATCGTTGAGAGTCACACGACGCATGTGATCACCGTGCACACCGCCAATGCGATAATGTCGGGCAAGTTCTTGATTGAGGTAAGTGTAATTCGCATTGATCAGGTTGTGAATGGGGCGGTTCTCCTCGATCAATGAGTGGATGAACATGGCGGATTCATTACGCATCGCTGTCATGAGTGAATCGGTGCACCAAGGGTTGTCGATGGGGTCGAGGCGAACACGTGTGCCCACGTGTTCGAACTTGAGCCATTGAGAGGCAAACTCATGACCGAGCGCGTGGGAACGCTCGTCACGAAGCATGCGCTGCAACTGTTCACTTAGGATGTTCTCATCCCTCAAGGTGCCTGCGTCTGCGAGATCGAGTAAGGTGTTATCTGGAGTGGACGCCCAGAGAAAATAGGAGAGACGGCTAGCAAATTCTAAATCCGTAATCTGATGATCCTCGGAGTTGGTGGGGGCGTTCTCGATGCGATAGAGAAAGTTAGGAGAAATAAGGGCAAAGATGACCGCGGGTGGAATGGACTCTTGGTGGGAGGCGCCCGAACTCTTGGCAGTCTCGTAGCGGATGAAGAGCTCGGCGACTTCATCATTGCTTGGTGGACGGCGGTAAGCTTGCCGGAGGAAAGTATGAAAGAGCTTTTTAGGGGCAGTCTCTTTGGCTAGTTCCCATTGCGGCATGGCTGCAGTGACGACCTCTTCTGCGGCCCCAATGTAGCGCTCTAGCAGGGTGGGCTGAATGAACAGGGTATTGGCACTATTTGCGAAGCCACTCAGGCCGCTCAGATCACTTGGAAACTTGTCGGCAGGCTTAAGATCAATGCCAAAGAGATCGCGGAGTGTGTTGTTGTATTCCGTGTGAGAAAGACGACGCGCGCGTTCGTATCCGGGGTTTTTAACGGAGGTGTAGTCAAAGTCGATGACTTCTCGGTCGATCCAGTCTACCAAGGCTTGGCGCTCCTCATCCGTTGGCTGAGGCTGGTCTTCTGGGGGCATCTCGCCATTCTTGATCCGCTCAAGCACATTGACCCAAAGATCTCGGCTCTTGACCAGGGGTGATTCGGTTAGGCCTGTTTCAATGTCGAGATCACCCTTGCTAACGGAAGCATCATGACAATCGAGGCAATGCTTTTCAAGGAGGTCGGTCACGTGAGCGCGTTGCGCTGCATGATCGACCTCAACCTGCTTTGGGGGCATAATTTCCTTTTCTCGAAGACCAGGCACTGCTGAGGTTTGATTCTTCGTCCCGCCTAACTGATGGATTGTGTTATGGAGAATACGCTCGACCATCTTGCCCTGAGTGTCGGTAACTTGGATTTTAACTTCCATACACCACGTGGTGTTGATCTCCGGTATGCTTAGAAAGACGGACTTCCCATCGTCGGAGACCGTCGCTTGAGCAACCTCCAGCGGCTTCTCGTCATAGTGCCTTGAGCCGTAATTCTTCGTGCGTTTAAGGCTCCATGTCTTGATCTTGTAACTCTCGATCTTGGCCGCGGCCTCCCTGTCGAGCGCATTGGTAAATCCTAACTGAATACCTTCCGGTGTTGCTTTTAGATCGATAGGCAGGTTCATGGCCTTGCCGGTAGCTCGGATGCGATAAAACCCGCCGTCTTGGTGCTTGCTCCCTGCCCAGGCAAACATGCCTGTAGTGTAAAGTTGCCCATTGTCAGGGTGAAAACGTCCGCGCATGATTCCGGTAGGGAAATCGAGCCCAAGACTGACCATGCCTCCCTGGGCTTGGCCGTCAGGCATCTTCTCGTGAGGCACGGCAAAGACCTTGCCCGTTCCATAGCTGAGGTTAAGGAGCTTCCCATTCATGGGGCCCCAGTTCGCATCCTTTGGAACCCAGAGGAGTTCGCCGGGGCTACGATCAAACGCATTGGTGATCCAACAGAGCGGCTGTTCCATAGCCTCATCACTGTTATCCGTAACATCGTGGTAGCCATACATGTTGCCGTAGAATCCGCCCTCTTTGACGTAGTTGATTCGGTTTTTCGGATTCCAATGGCCTTCTTGGTCGGTCACAATGTAGGTGCCGTCAGGATTAAGGCAGACGCCATTGGCAGCGCGAAAACCGGTGGCCAAGATCTCAGTTGTAGATCCATCCTTGCTCACCCGCAAGAGCGTGCCGTGATGGGGCACGAGCGCCGTCTTGGCATGACGTGCAGACTTGGCGTAGTAGAAATTACCCGCGTCGTCGGTCTGCAAGCCCATGGCAAACTCGTGGAAATGCTCAGTAACTTGGTGATCGTTGTTGAAGCTTTCCACATAGTCGATTTCTTCGTCGCCATTCAAGTCGTGCAGCTTGGCTAACTGATCGCGGCAGGTGACGTAGATGTGGCCGTCGACCCATTTCACCCCGAGTGGTTGGAACAGCCCGCTACAAATCCGTTTCCATCGATGCTGTTTGAAATCACCGCCAATGTCATCGACAAGCCAGACGTCACCTAACCAAGTGGCGACGGCGGCACGATTACCGCCAGGAAGGAAATCGAAACCGCCGATGCGCATCCAACTATGGTAGGGGTTTTCACTTGGATACGTGATCTCGTCGACGGCAAAAGCGTCCTCATCATTGCCCATCTTGGCTTCTGTCGTGACGGTTTCCGTCCAGTGAGCGGGACCTCCCTCCGTGTAAGCGGTGAGGTCTTCGGGATCTGCTGCCAATAGGGAAGCGATGACCAAACTATGGGCTTCGGCCTTGGTCGACAGGACATTCACCTTCATTGGGGTATCCTTGGCCAGGACTGTCATGACCTGATAGCCATCGAGCACGGCAACCGTGGCCGTGCCTCCAACGACTTGCGCGGTGACATCCGCTGGCGATACACGTAGATGAAGATTTTTGCTAGACTGGCCGATGTTCATCGTACGAGCGAAGACGGGATGCTCCCCAGGCTGAACAAGGCTCGGCATTTCTAGCACTTCAGCATCACCGACCGTGTATTTGATCACGATCTTGTTACCGTGGATATACTGACCTTTAAAATGCGTCCATTCGCGGGGAAGGGGCCCGTAGGGTTTGCCGTCGCGTCCCAGGAAGCGTGGGTCTGCCCAGGAGCCGTCGGCGGGATTTGCCCATCCAGGGCCCACGGGGTTGACCAAGGTTTTCTCACCGACAATGCTGGTGTGGGTGCCATGCGATTGGTCGAAAGCAATGCCTTTCCAGTCGACAAACTTATCGCCAGACCAAGCTGCCGCCACGCGCATGGTGTCATGGTCATAAACCATCCAATGCCGCCCCTTGCTGACACCGCCAGGCCCATCGTCTAACCGAATGGCGATCGCCTTGTAAGCGATGTTGCCAGGCGCGACTTGGTAAGTCCAATCCAGCATCGGTCCAAAGTTCATCCGCTCATATTTCGGTCCCTTCGCGTAGTCGACCTGTTCCTTAGTCAGCTTGCCTTGGGAACTCATGCCCTTGGGAAGACGATCAAGGTATTCGGGAGTGAGTTCGACATACTCGGAGGCGTTGTTTGTCTTCACAAACTCTTCGCGGATGTAGTGAATGACGTCATAGGCAGCCGATGGGGTGAGCCATGGCTGAGGGGGCATTTGCTCAAAGCCGTTTCTCATGGTTAAGTAGAGGCTGTGTGGATCCTTGCCGTTCTTGAAAGGCTCTTTCCAAAACGGCCGGGACGTCGGTAAGGAGCCCGCCTTTTCCAAGTTGCCGTGGCAAGCAAAGCAAATGCCTTGGTAAATCTTCTCGCCTCGTTTAAAGGCGTTGTTGTCCCACGCGGTGAGAATGCTAGCATGGTCGACCTCGGCCAATGGCCTCATGGTCACGTTGGCGAAACGAACCTTCCCCATATCGGCTTGCAATCGCAGTGGCGTGCCGGCCTCTGGTTGGTCTTCGACTGTATCGGTATTGTTTTCGTTCCACTCAAAGACGGGTTCTGCGCGTTCGATAGGCTGGCTTGAGCCGGTGAGCTCGACGTCCTGATCGCTGATCGCTTCGTTGAAGAACTGGAAGCTCGCAATCTGGCCGTGCCAGTGCAAGGCGTCGTCTGGGAAGTCATTCGCTCCAGCGCCGATACGAAGGACGCTTCCTTCGTTGTCGGGAGCGGTGAAGTCGTCATCCTCAGCGAGTTTCTCTCCATCGAGATAGATCTCGGCATGGCCTTCTCGATGTCGGAGTGCGACGGTGTGCCACTGGCCATTGTTAACGCGATCGTTTATTTCGGTGCCGATGGCACCGACCCAGCCAATGTCATAGTGTAATTGCCCCCCGTCGATGAAGAGAATCTTGTCACCTTCGCGATGTTTCCCATCTGGGCTCAGTTTACTGAAGAGCGGCCCTGACTCTTCGGTGCGGAATCGCATCACAGCGGTAAAATCGTCGCCCATGTCACATTGCTTGCCCTGTTCTTCGGTTGAAATGAACTGAGCCGCTGCGGCTGGTCCATCGTCACTATCAGACTCGTCAGGGAAGCCATACACTGTGGGTTCTTCCACTCTCACGCGCTCGTGAATCTGTTTCCCATTAAGCCAGACAGAAAGATCCGCCGCAGTTTCGTTCACATGTTGTACGGCCACTTGGAGGGATTGCCATTCACCAACCTTGCCGCTTGCCTGGGCGCTTGGCTTGGCGATCCCCTGAATCGCCCCACACTGGTTCGTCGTGTCTAGCTGTATCTTCCATTTGCCATCAATGTAGACGCCACTCGTTGACCGTCTGTCAGGTAGTAGGAAATCGACGTGGAAGACAGCGTCTTCAAACGAACGTTCCGAAATCACATCACCGTACCCGGGCTGTGCGATCATCACCTTGTCGGTCTTGTTCCAACGGGCCTCCCGATATTGAGGGCCGCCTGAGGTGGTGTCAGCCACTGCGTCAACGTCGATTACTGCTGGGGGCATGCTAGGATCCCAGTGTCGCCAATCGTTGATGGTCTCTTCATCCGAAGCCAAAACATGGGATGGAGGAGCAGGAAAAGAGCGCGTTTCAACTTCTGTCGATGGCGCCTTCTTAAGAGTCCACTGGCAGGCGTTCAGAAGCAGGCTGACAAAAGCTTTATTCGCGAAATCGGCCTCCGAACCCATGGAGGTGTAGAAGCGATGGTGCCCCATTGTCCAAGCCAGCGGCTCGGCCGGTTCCTGTCCCACGTTGCCAAACACAAGAGGAGTGGTGTCATCGGACAAGGGCAGGGTGTGGTAGATCCCATCTTTGCCAGCAGAGAAACGTTTCGGCACACCTGCTAGAATTGGATGACTTTGTACTTCGGTTGCGACAAGGGCCCTGCAAGCTTCCTTCTGTCCTGTATGACTTTTGAAATGCCCGCCAAAGTGCGACACGAACCAACCTGACTGATCGGCAATCCCGTGACTCGTTGTGCGTAGGGCAACCGCAGGTTTGCCAGCGTCCAAGTAGGCATTCAGTTGGGCGAGTTGCTTCTTGGTCGCATCGCGCAGTCGAATGTAGAGCACGAGGAGATCGGCGTCTTGCAGGGAACTTAGATCGGGAAGAGCACGACTATCTGGAGGAGAAGTCAGGATGGTGGTTTCATAGCCAAATTTCTCGGTCAGTAGCGTGGCCAATGCAGGCACGCTCTTCTCTGAGCCATAGTATTGCTCGCCGTGGATGAGGACGACCTTGGGAGCGGCCATCGCTACCGGTATCGTGAGTAGGAATGGCAGCAGAAAAGATAGAGACGATTTCACAGGGGAAGTAGAGCACAGAGAGTAGGTGCTGATAAGCGCCTTCTTCTGTGTAGACGTCCCTCCGACGGAAATATTGTCCGAATTGTGTGAAAATCGTGTCTACTCACGCAGCTGTAGACAAGGAACGAAGCTGATTCTCTGAAGCGCAATGTCGCGCGACATGATCCTGAGGCTTTTCAATACTTTGCCGAACGGCACTCTGGTATGGTGTCGCGGGTTCGCATGTGTGAGTCAATCCGTCCGATCTTGGGTCTCACGCGAAGGCGCGAAGTAGGGGGAGGAAGAGGTGAATGCTGAAGGGGCCATGGCAGTGGTGTAAAGCCCACTAAGTAGTCGATCTGCCCTTTCTTTGATTCTTTATGGTCACGCTTTTACGGATTCGTGTGAGTCTCCTTAGACTGCTCTGGAATTGAGGATTGAGGATTGAGGATTGAGGATTGAGGATTGAGGATTGAGGATTGAACAGACGATCATAGAGGAGGCAGAGGGAGAGTAAGATCAGAGTAGCACTGGCTTCCTGTCAGTCTCCGAGGCTGGAGGCCTCTACTGCATTAATACACTAGCATCCATTCACGGTAATGTTTCTAAAGGGACACCAACCCAGCACTACGGTTGCGCTAATCGAAAGAAGAGCATTGGAGCCAAATCCGTCGAGAGTGTGACCTCGGTCTGGCCTTCGGCATCGGTTACGTCACTCCAACCTTCTTCAAGATCCGTAGAGCCTTGGAGGACGGCTTCGACACTGTCCCAAGCGAGGGTGAAGCTGCTGTCAATGACTGGGCTGATTCGAAGCACGCCGAGTGGGAGGAGGACGATGGGCTCAATGTCGTCAAAGAAACGCAAAGGTACTATCTGTACTTTATTTGCGAGCTCAAACTCGCGGTTGTCTCCGTTTTCCCATTCGGCGCTGTTGATGATAAATTTGTAAGGCACAACACTTCCCGGAAGGATGAATTCCACCTTGGCTGTGCCTTCATAGACGGACGATCCTGCGGCAATGGGCACCATGGGGTCATTACCTAACCAGTTGTTGAACGGGCCCCGCACCGAAACATAATCTGATTCGCGATCGAAGAGTTCGTCCTGAATGCGAGCCGCCATGTCGACTTGGAAGGTCACGTCGACTCCGGCCCCCGGATCGACGGACAAGTTGTCAAAGAAGACTACTGGTAGCGTATGGTCCGCTGCTTGTTGCTCAAAAGAGCGATTGTCTTGCCCATCGCCAACTTCAGTCTCCCAGACGACCACATTGGCGCTGTCCACGATGACAAACTTGTAGTCCACAAATGCTCCTTCGCCATCAGCCACCTCAACCGGAAGGCTGTAGATAGAGGAATTAATAGCGTCCTGCTCGAGTTCGGTGCCACCACTCCAGCCGTTGAACGGCCCCCTTACCTCGATGATATCCTCACTAGATACGAAACGTCCTTTTGACTTTTGAATAGAGAGGTCGACCTGGAACGTGACTTCCACGGCCAGGGTAGCCTGGTCTAGCAAGACTATTAGAAAGGCGAACGGCAGCCTAGGGAGAAAAGATAATTTCATGACGAGTGCTTGGAATCTCTTATTTCTCTCGAATGTTCAACTTCCCATTCATCACGGACCAGTGACCCGGAAACGTGCAGACATATTCATACTCACCTGGAGCCAGGCCTTCGATTGTTAGGCGGGCCTTCTCTCCGGCCTCTAACATCTGGGTGGCGGCGATGATCTGGTTGCTCTCGGGGACGTAGGCGCGGCCTTTGCTGTCTAACTGATCTGGGGTCATGGTGAGGGCGGCGGTGCCGAGGGCTTCTTTGGCGCCTTTCTGACAGATGATCAGGTTGTGGGGCATGAGGTCGTCGTTCTCGAAGACGATTTCGAAGGGCTTGTCTGCTTCGACCGTGATGTGGTTGGTGTCGTAGCGGAGTTGTTCGTGGACGGTACGAAGGACGATGACACTGACGCCAAGTTCTTGCAGGGCAGTGCGGATGGTGTCGACTTCTTCGTGGGGCAGGTAGCTTGCGAGTTCGGTCGCGACTTGGACGTTCTCGATGAAGTCTTGAGCGGTGCGGCCTTCCGTGGGGACGGCTTTGGCCCAGGTGTGCATGGCTTTGGCCGCGATGCCTGCGGCGGTGGCATTCCAAGAATCTCGGTGGATCTTGCGGAGGCCGCGGGCGGCTTCAGTCAGGCTTTCGTCGTTGTCGATGAGTTCACAAAGCTGGATGAATGTGGCGTTTGGATTGTCGTTTGTACTCACCAAAGCGGCGATGGCGGCGCGCTGGATGGTGCCTTTGGGATCGCCTGGCCCGACTTCAAAGGTAGCGGATGGGCGGGGTGCTCGGTTTTCCTTCGACTCGAAGACGGTGCGTCGGGTGTCGTCGAGGACGGTGAGGTTGAAGCGGTTGAGCCGCCGACCCAGGTTGCCATCAGTGCGGTTCCAAATGGTGATGGCTTCGATCGGATAACTGCCTCCGAGATCGACTTCCCACCAGGGATCGTTGTCAGGCTCCTTGGTGTGGGTGGAAGTATTCGCGCCGTAACTCCCAGCGGTATTGCCGTCGATAGCGCGCTGCGGCAGGCCACTGCTGGCGACGGAGGATTGGGTGGCGGTTCCGCGAGTGGCAATGTTGGCATTGCCGCTCATGACCTCAACTTCTGCTAGGGTAAGAATTCCTTTCTTCGGAAGTGAGACGCGCACGAAGCGTCCCTGAGTGGCCGATGTGTCTGTTAGCTTGCTTGCCAGGGGCTCAGGAAGCTGAGTGAGAACGGCACTCACGCGATCGTGCGCGGTGGCGCGAAGCGCTGCATCGGCAATGGAGGGGATGGCGTTGAGGACATTGGCCAGGGCTACTTCGTCTGATTGGGCGGCGTTCCAGAGTTCATCGATGCTGCCATCCGCGATCATGATAGAAGCGAGCGCGGCAGGGGTGGTGCCAAGCTTGGTGAGGCGTTCACGCAACGGCTTGAGATCAGCGGCAGGTTGCCGAGTGAGAAGGCGACCAAGATCGGCTGTCGCGATGCCAGGCTGGTTACTCTCAAGGGCGCCCAAGAGGAGTTGGGCGCCGGTCGTGTCACCGGATTTGGTGAGTTCTGCTAGGGCGTCGAGACGCTTTAGCTCGGGAACGCCGGGCCGTGTGAGCCAGGCGTTGAGCACGGCAGGAATGCGTGGCATCAAGAGGAGTTCCCGATTGTTCACCGTGGTCAAAAGGTAGGTGGCTCCTGGGAGATTGTTGGGGGCGATTCTCCCTTCTACCAGAGCGGGGCGCCACCAGGTCTCGAGTTGTTGCATCGTTTCTTTGAGTATGTAGTCGAGGTAGTCGTCCGTAGGATGGGCTAGGGAAGCTAAGGCAGCGTTCGTAGCCTGGACGGCTTCCTCACCGCTGTAGAAACTCGCCATGCGGATGCCCTCAAGACGCACGCGCGGGTGGTCATCGGTGCAAAGCGCGTGCAGTTTGTCTAACGGGTTGCTCACTCGCTTACGCCAGTAGCAAAGCACTCGACCCGCTGCGGCCCGAGCTTCAGGTGTGGGTGAGGCTAACATCGTGTCGAGAAGCGCTTCGTTGACCACGTTGTGCCATTGGTGTAACCAGAGGAGCTCCATCTTCTCATGCTCGGAGAGGCTGGGGCGTTTCAAACGTTCCGCTGCGGCTGCGATGACGTTCTCCGTGGGGCGGGTATCGAGTTCGATCTTGGCCAGGAGCCGAGTGCCATTCACAGGGCTGGCGAGATGGTCTAACAGATTATTGATGGGCTCTCCGCTGATCTTCGGAGGGGTGGCGAGATCGCGACCTTCGTAGGTGATGCGGTAGATGCGGCCATGCTGATGATCGCGATGCGGATCGCGAATGTGATGTTGCAAGTGACCGATGATCGTTTGAGTCCAATCACAGAAATATAGCGCGCCGTCCGGACCGTTCGACATGCAGATGGGGCGGAAATGCTGGTTGTCCTTGGGATCGGTAGAAACCAAGTTCTCTAACGTTTCTCCTTCAGGGCCAGAACCTTCGTAGGTGACGCCCACTCGGAAGATGCCTTGGAAACTGATGACATTGGCATTGAGGAAATTACCCTGGAACTCTACGGGGAAATGCGCGCTTGATAGAATCTCAGTGGCGGGACAGGGGCGAGAGGGCCGTTTCCAGAATTCTTTGAGTCTTGCATGTTTGCGTCCATCCGTGGTGTGACCACTTGCAGCATCACCATAATAGTTCACATTGCCCGTAGCATCGGTGATGAAACTATTTCCCCAGCGATCGAAAGCCTTGCCGTGCGGGTTGGCGAAACCATGCGCCATGAACCAATCGAACTCGCCGGTGCGTGGGTTGTAGCGATAGATGGAGCCATCAACATTACGCTTGGGACCGTCGGCTGTTTCGACTTGGGTACGATGGAAGACGCCGTCCGAAAGGTAGATGCCACCACCGGGATCGTAGGCCATGGCATTCGTGGTGTGGTGGGTATCGGCTGAATCGATGCCGTTGAGCATGCGCTGGCTCCAATCGGCTCGACCATCGCCATCTGTGTCTCGCAACCAGATGAGGTCGGGCGATTGCATGACCAACACGCCGTCTTTGTAGAATTGGAAACCCGTGGGACTGTTGAGCCCATCGGCGAAGGTGGTCATCTTGTCGGCTTTGCCGTCCCAATCGGTGTCCTCAAAGACGAGCAGTTTGTCGAGGACCTTGTCGGTTGGCGTCGCGGCTGGATAGGTGGGCCAGGCGGCGACCCAAAGGCGATTCTTCGTGTCCCAGGCCATCTGCACGGGATTGGCGAGTTCGGGGAACTCCTTCTCACTGGCGAAGAGATTCACCTCCATACCTGAGTGAATCTTCATCTCACCAATGGCTTCTTCAGGATCGGGGTAGGGGGCGATGCGGTGGTCCGGAAGATTGGTCGGGGTTTCCGTGACGGCAGGGAGGTTGTCATCCTTCACGCTGAAATCCTTGCCTCTCGCACTGGCCCATATGCGGGCTTCACGATTGGCGGTTTGAGCGTCGCGCTGACGCATTTCCTCTTGCATCACTTTGAAGTTGGAGACATTGGCGTAGACGCGTTTGGAGCGCCCGCCGTAGACATTGTAGCCGTCGACGGTCCGGTAGCGACTGAACCAGCGCTCGTTCTTATCTCGAACGGCATTGACGATTCTTCGATCTAACAAAGAGAGCGTCGATTGGCAGAGATCCTTGGCGAGCAAGCCAGAGAGAAGATTGTAGCCGTCATCGATGAGATGGAGTCCATTGACCGTGAGTTGGGTTTCTGTGCGTTCGTAGATTTGGAGACTGTGCTGATAGAGATCGACGAAGGGCAGCTCTTTCTCTGCCGCTACCTCTTTGACCGCTTTGGCGTAAAGTGCTAGATTGGCATTGAGTGGAGCGACTCTAGGCAGATCGGGATTGCCCGTTTCTTCAGCAGCCACTGGCGAGAAGAGCGCGATGCGAGGAGCTTCTTTGCCAAACGTCTGGCCACGTTTGCCGTCGATCCACGTGGAGAGATCGTCCTTAAACTTAGTTAGGCCATCCGCTCCTTGGAACGACTCATTGAAACCCCAGAAAGCGAGGATGACATTTGCTTCGACCCGTTTCAGCCACTCGTCTTGAGACCCAAAATCCTGGGAACGGTGCCAAGTCGTGACTTCATCTCCGGCAGCAGCCAGATTGCGAATCACGAGTTCGTGCTCCCGGTGAGCCTGGTGAAGGAAGGCCTCGAAATAGCACGAGTGTTGCATGCGATCCGCGAAGCCTCCTCCGACGATGGCGACATGGTCGCCTTTCTTCAGTTCCAACGCGGGAGCGGCGAGGGCGACGTAGGTCAGGGCGAGCAGAGCAAAGAGAAATCGGTGCATGCGGGAGCCTACCGACTAGAAGACTGGGAGGTCAAAGCCGAAGAATCCTACCAGGTCCGATGTTTGTCTGAGGAGTGCTGATGACCGATTGACCAGACCTGGGCACGGCACTTATGGTCCACTGACTACACACATGAGTGAGATCGACTATCCCAGCGAACGCCAAGTAGAGATAGCGGACATCCTCCGGGTGACCAAGCGGCAACAAACGCTGGCGGGAATTCTTGTCGCTGTGCTAATTCATGTTCTGCTAGGATTTGTGCTGGCGTTGATCGTCTTGCCTCAATTTGCACCTGCACCGCCGGAGCTCATCATCTCCGCTCCCAAAGCCGAGATGGTGCAACAGCCGCAGAAGAAGACACTCAACAAATTTCAACGGCCAGAGAGACCGTCCGCTCCGAGTTCGTCTGCGGCAAAGGTGATCGCGGCCTCAGTGACTTCGCCTCTCGCCGTGCCTGTGGTCGAGGCGACGGTAGATGACGCCTTGTTAGGCGCAGGTTTTGGAGACGGCCTCGGATTTGGTCAGGGGCTTGGAATTGGAGGTCCCGGTGGTAAAGGCATAACCTTCTTCGGAAACAAGGCGGACGGCGATCGCGTGGCCTTTGTGGTCGATGTCTCAGCCTCCATGTCGAATGAGCAGCTCGCTCTAATGAAGTCGGAACTGACTCGCTCCTTAAATGGGCTTCCTCCAGGCACACAGTATCAGGTGATCTTCTTCTCGGGACCGGTTTGGTTTGCTAACCAGAAGATTGAGGGCAAGGGGCGAAATGAAGTGATCGTCAGAGGGAATCGTGGAAAGAAGCTGATTTGGAAGAGTGAATCAGGTGCAGCAGGCGGTTTTGAATTTGGCGATGGCAAAGAGGCTCTGCCGGTGGAGCCCTGGATCTCTGCGAACCCCAGTAATCTCAGGCGGACGATCAAGCATGTGGAGGCTGCTAGGAAGTCGTTTGGTACGAGTTGGCTGCAGCCGCTACGCATGGCGCTGAGCATGGACCCGAAACCTGACATTGTGTATTTCATGACTGACGGTGCGGTCCGCAATGCGGCGGAAGACGTCAAGCTCGTCACGAGGCTAAACCGGCGCGGCAAGTCGAAGACGAAGATCTTCACCACGGCGATGATGCAACCCCAAGCTGCCGATCACCTTTATGAACTTGCCAAGAAGAATGGCGGGGAGTTTTCGATTGTGAAGGCAGATGGCAGCATGGTCATAGGACGAGATGCGTTGAAGTAGTCACTCCGTAGCGGCACTGGTGACAGTTCCTGGCATTGAGGCTGTATTGCTGAAGAAGTGTTGCCACTTCATCTACAGATTTCCTTTGTGCGTGCGCAGCGAAAGAAGTGTTGCCACTTCATTTTTAGATTTCTGACCAATTTGGGTGCAACGCTCTGTGTCTCTGTGCGAGGCCCCTGTCCATGCCTCCCTTATAACCGTGCTTGGGTAGCTGACGCTCTACTTAGCAACGCTGTCGAGGGTGCCTTCCCTTATCTGAAATCTAATGTCTGCGAGTCGCTCGGCCTCTGATCTGTTGTGGGTGATGTGGAGGATGGTGATGCCTTGGGAGGCTTGAAGTTGCTTCAACACTTTGCCGATCTCTGACTGGGTGTCTTCATCAAGCGCGCTGAAGGGTTCGTCCAGGCAGAGGACCTCCGGGCGTGCAGCGAGGGCTCGACCAAGGGAGACACGCTGGCCTTCGCCTCCACTGAGACCATGGGGTTTACGATCGAGGAGTGGCGTGATCTGGAGGGCGGTAGCGAGTTCTTCTACGCGTTCTTCAATGGCCTCCTTGGGCCATCCTTGTAGGGTCGGGCCAAATGCTAGGTGACGTCTTACTGTCATGTTATAAAAGAGAACTCGATCTTGTGGCACGAAACCAATACCGCGTTCACCGGGACGCAGTCTAGTCACATCTCCATTGTCGAGTCTGATCGTTCCCGCCGTGACAGTCTTCAATCCGCAGATGGCTTCCATTAGGGTGGTCTTCCCGCTTCCGGTCTTGCCCATGAGAACGCCATACATACCCGTGGGGATCTCAAACGAGATGTCCGTGATCTCAAAGCTGCCTGCGCGCGCGCTTAGATCCCGAACCTCAAGCATGGGAACCTCCACTGTGATGATGGGTCTCGGTGCCCAAGACGGTACGTTCACCAACGGTGCGGACGAGGAGGATCACGGCGAGTGCTAACATAATCATGAGCAAGGAAACGGCGACAGCGCCTTGCAGGTTCCCAATGTTGATTTCGAGAAACACGGTGGTCGAGAGGACTTCCGTGCGACCTCGGGTCGCTCCGGCGAAGACGAGGATGGGGCCGAATTCGCCCAAGGCGCGTGCCCAGGCAAGGGTGCCACCGGTCAAGATGCCGCGCCAGGCTTGGGGGAGGAGCACCAGCCAGAAGGCCTGAGAGCGATTGCATCCCAACGTGAGGGCGACGTGTTCATGACGTGGGTTGATCTGATCGAAGGTCGTCTTCATGGTTCGCACGGCGAAAGCGCACGACACCGTGAACTGTGCTAGGATCACAGCAGGGACTTTAAACGTCACCCCGGGACGAATGTCAGGGCGAATAGCCGTGATCCATTGGAAGGCCCAGGCGAACCATTCTTCGATCGTACGCCCGAAGAGGTTGACTTGATGAAACAAGATCAAAAGGCTCAACCCGATGACGAGTGGGGGGAGCAAGATGGGAATGTCGAGCAAGGCATCGACCAAGCGCTTGCCTGGAAACCGAAAGCGCGAGAGTAGGTAACCGGTGGGCACCGCGACCAGCACGGACAAGAGGGCCGTCACCGTGCAGGTGATCAGTGTCAGGGTGACGGAGCTTTGAATGTCTTCATCCTGAAGCGCTTTGCCAATCTCTGATAGGCTGACGTAGTGCACATCGGCTAGGAGGAGGGCAATAATGAGCAGGAGATAAGCCGCGGCAATGGCAACAAGTCCATAGAAGAATGGCTTGTCAGAGGCGATACGGCGACGTTCCGAAGGAGCATCCATGCTTACGGCGCAAGCTTCCAATGGAAGCCATACTTCAGGAACTGGGCCTTGCCTTCGGTCCCTGTGAGGAATTGTTCCAGGCGTAGGAGGAGCTGTTTGTGTGGAGTCTCACGATGAACGGCATAGGGCTGGGTCGCGTAGGCGTCCTTGGCGAGCTCTATGATCTCACACTGTTCGAGGATCTGGTCGCTGGAGAGGGCATTACTGCGATAGATGATCGCGGCATCGAGAGCTCCGAGCTGCATTTGGTTGGCCAACTCGTCACCTTTTGAGGCCAAGATCTCAATGTTGCCTGTTGATTCGAGATCTTTCAAGAGGCCGCGCTTCGTGAGGAGATCGTTGGAGAGTTTCCCAAGAGCAGATTTCTGAGCGTGGGCGAGCCCAACTTTGAGGTCACTTCTGAGAAGGTCCTTTAGGCCAGTAAGCTGCTTTGGGTTTCCCTTTTTCACCACGAGGACCATGTCGTTCTTGGCAACCACGGTGCCTTTCTCAAAGCGATCTTGCACTTGATCGAGAAACTGGAGATCGCAGGAGAAATAAGCATCTGGCGTGGCGCCGGCATTCATCATGCTGACTAAGGTGCCACAGCCTTCGTATTCTGATAGGACTCGCACGCCCTCGCGTTCTTCAAATAGGCGGAGCTGCTGTTCGATCGCCGGGCGCAGCATGGAGCCGCTGAAGAACTTGATCTCCGGATACGGATCCCAAGGGTCTCCGTCAACGACATCGAATCCATGCTTGGCGAAGCTCTGTAAACCGCGATCTGAGGAGGTGAGATAGCGTGCGAACTTGAGTGCCATGGTGGGATGGTGGGAACTCTGCAAGACGCCGACGGTCGCCGTCTTTCGCCGTTGATCGAATTCAGGCAGGTGCACAAAGTCGAGGTTCTCAAAGAGACCGGCAACGGCATCCCAAACGATGGCCGCATCCGCTGCGCCGGTGGAGACGTCTTGAGCGATGTCGTTCACGGTGAATTTAAAGACGGTGGCGTTAGCCTCGATCCCGTCCCATTGCCCGACACTTGCCAGGACTTTCTTGGTGAACTTTCCGATCGCGGCGGAAGGGTTGGCCAGACTGACCCTAACCTCTTTCTTGGCGAGATCGGCTATGGTTCGGATGTTTTTCGGATTACCTTTCGCTACGACAAGCCCTGCTGTCAGATAGGTCGCGGGGATGGCTTCCTGAACGAGCCCTTTCTCACGAGTCGACTTGATGTAACTGACATCTGCTGGCAGATACAGATCACCACCAGCAACTTCTAACTGAGACGCTAATTCGCCGGAGCCAGCAAAGTGCGGCCGCACGGTAATGCCGAATTCTTCCTCGTAGCGCTCCACGATTTCTGAAACCGGGAGACGAAGTCCTGCTGCGCAGTGGAAGACGAGTTCGCCACCAGCCGTCTTGTCAGGTTCTCTCCCTTTAAAGAGGAGAAGCCCTGCGAGCGCGATGATTCCTAGCAGGGTGGCGAAGAAGACTGGTTTAGCAGAGTTCATGGTTGGCAGACGTGACAATCACTTCTCCGTGAGATCGTGATCTTTCGCAAGCCCATCGTGAGGGTATCCACATAAAGCATTTCGCCGAGGGACGGTTTTCCGACGCCTGTGAGCAGTTTGATACCCTCGAGCACGGCCATGTTTCCAATCATAGCAGAGACGGCGCCGATGACGGGGAAACGTCGTTTCCAGTGCGGTGGTTCCTCTGGGTATAGACACGCAAGGCAGGGGGTGACTCCTGGGACGATGGTCATGACCTGACCTTCCATGCTATACATGGCTGCATCGATCATCGGGGTGTTGGATCTAACGCAGGCTTCGTTGAGCCAGAAGCGCTCTGTGAATCGTGGAGCGGCATCGAAGACGATATCGGCCTTGGATACGAGGCCGTGGGCGTTGTCGGCCGTGACGTGCGACTCGACTGTTTCTAGTTCGATGTGAGGGTTGAATGAGTGCAACGTCTTTGCCGCGCTCTGTGCGCGCGGTGTGTTGAGATCGTCATGTCGCATAAGGATCTGACGATTGAGATCACTGGGCTCCAGATTTCCACCGTGCGCGAGGATCAACTTACCGACACCGGCAGCTGCTAAGCTGAAGGCAATGGGGCCACCTAGACCGCCTAAACGCGTGACCAAGGCGGTGGTATTACGAAGTTTGGATTGCCCTTCCTCACCCATGCCGGGGACATCGAGTTGCCATTCGTAAAACGAACGGTCTTGGTTTGTGAGCCTGATCTCGCCTGCCATGATGCTGGCTCTCCTAACCTCCCGCAATGGGGGTCATGATGAAGATTTCACATGGTCTCGTAAGTGATAAAGCCTCTGGATCGAGTGCGTGTTCTCCGTTAATAGAAATGACTAGCGCTCGTCTTAACTGTTTATTCTCATCAAAGAGCAGCTCCTGAAATCTTCCCCCATGGCGGTTGGCAGTGTCGCGTAAGAACGATGTAAGTGCAGTTCCCTGTGGGACTGGCTTGGTCTCCTCCGAGGCACCGACGATACCCGCCAATTGGCCTGCGTAGGTCATGGTGATGGGGATTTCAGATTCCATGTAGTGCGACTTAAACGGATTAGCGCCGCGCTATCAAGTAGGTTCCCAGAAGAGTGACCGCAAGAATGCCACCTAACGTCAAGACTAAGACCTTCGGAAGAGGGGAATGGGATTCAGCGGATGACGAGGCCTTCTGAGAGGCACTGGGCTCGGCGACTCCGAAACCAGAAAGTGCAGGGAGGGCCCGCTCGACAATGAACGAGGTGCCTTCCAGCTTTGCATTCCAATCGACGGCCAAGAGGAGATCCAGGCCGGGGTTCTCATCCTTCACCTGACAGGAGCATTCGCCACAAAGGTAGTCGCAGGCTCCAGAGATCGAGGCTTTACTGAGTGCGCTTGCTGGTATGCCCTCAAGAGCTCGCCCTCGGCCAAAGACAGGGATTGCCACGGGTTCATCTGGCTTGCCGCCAAAGTGCTCAAGCATCTTGATAAAGATCGATTCGGCGGGTGTTTCGCGTGAGAGCGTGAAGATAGGGAAGTGGATCTTCAGCGGAATCTCGGTTCTGAGCACGTCATCCATTTCCAACGGTTGGCCGTCTTTCGTCGTGCCTTCGGCCGTTACCTCATCGGCTCGGACCACGCCTTCTGGAATGGTCAAGCTTGCTGTGACGGTGTCTAACAAGGCGCGTAAACGCGTTTCGGCAGCAGCGTCTCGGCTGGCATCGCCACATTGTAAGAGAATCCATGTCGTCGAACTGCCTTTGAGAATCGCATCGACAAGTTGCGTGCGAATGGGGGAGTCGATGACACGACTAACTGAGGTCGTGTCGAGTGGGCCTTCCCACAGAGGAGCCTCGATGTTAGAACCGTGCGGATAGTGAAGCCGTAGCTGCGGTATCTTGCCCACGACATCGACATCGTCGATTTGCCATTTCTGTTCTTCCGTTAGGTCTGCGACGTTGATCAGCTCCACTTCGAGATTCGCTGGCGCGTTTACTAGCGGAGCGGCGAGAACTTCAACGGAAGACTTCAGGTCGGCTCCTCGATAAAGAATCACAGCGCGGTAAGCGTCTGACTCCCAGCGCTCCAAGGCATAGCGAAAGACGGGTACCTTGCACGCTTCCCCCATGGAGATGAGTGCGATGAGCAGGGCGATAACTGCGGCGGATCTCATTGGAAACAATAGATCGCGCCAGTGTCGGTGCTGATAAAGAGGCGACCGTTGGCAGCTGCCAATCCATAAGCTTTGCCGTCGACCTTGGCCTCCCAAAGTTTCTCTCCTGTCTTGGCGTGAAAGGTCGCGACGCTGTCTTGGCCTCCGACAAAGAGGTGCTCGTTCGCTAACATGAATCCAATCGGAATGGAGTATTCTTTGGACCACAGTTCACAGGACGGCTTGCGTGCTTCGATTTCAGCGATGGCCTTCTTGGCTACGGTGATCTCCTCTTTCAGCTCGGCCATGCGAGTTTTGTCCGTTGCTTTCTTGGCTTTGTCCATCGCCTTGCTGCGCTTCTCGTTCGCATCGGCCAAGACATTGATCTCAGCCTGCAACGCAACGATTTTAAAGCGGTCGATTACTTTGAGTCGGTTGCCTTGATGAGAGTAAGCGTATGGTCCCGAAACGATCATACGATCAGCGCCTCCGAAACTCACTAACGTTTCCCGATTCTTGCCGTCGGCGATACGGACGGTGTCCGACTTCTCTTTTTGGTTTGCCGGCATGGAAATGAGCTGCTCGTCCTCGGTGAGCACACAATAGACCCCACCACTCCCAGCGATGCCTCCTAGACGTTTGCCGTCTGCAATTCGGTAGACCAATGGGACGCTGCGCCCCTGAGGCGCGTAGAGGTTGTCTTTAGATGCTAAAAGAGCGCCCTGCAAGGTGATGCCTGTCTCCTTCAGGACAAAACGCCCGAGATCACCCTGCGAACCTGTTCCTGCATCCACGGCACACAAGAAGGACGGCTCCCATGGCATCAGGGATGCGCCGAAATAGGCGACTCCATTCTGGAGGAGGACGCCTGAACGTACAGGCCAGAGGGAGATTAACTTGCCGTTGCTAGGTATCAGTCGTGGGTCCGGGGACGGTTTTGATTTCCAAACCAGTTCGCCTGAAGACGTCTGCACGCAGTAAACATGACCGTCGTCCGAGCCGAACCACGCCTTGTCGCCGCCGATGGTCGGTGGTAGCCGGACGGCGCTGTTCGTGTAGTGCTGCCATCGACTCTCACCATTCGTGGCATCCAGGCAGTGCGCTGAGTTGTCGACGGACGAACCGAAGTAGACTGAATCGGCCACGGCAGTGACGTAGAAGGCTGGATCAAAGTTGCGCATCGACTGCAAACCGTCATTGCCCGAATACGCATCCCACTTGGCCGGTCCGGTCCAAGCTGTCTGAGGAGGGGAAGGAGACTCGTAGCGCCAGCTTTCCTTCAAGGGTAGTGCGAGCGCCTCCTTGGTGACGGCGCTGCGGCGATTGTCATGCTGGTAGGTGGGCCAGTCTTCGGCCAGGCCGGTCCACTGAAATGCGATGAGTAGAAGTAGAGTGGTTCTCATTTCGAAGCTCCTTCCGCTGAGGGTGCATAACCTAACAGGGTTCTCGGCGCGAAGACGAGCGACGTTTCCATCCAGCCGCCGCAGGAACACCCGCCGCCGCCCTCCGGAACTAACAGCATGCCATTGGAGGGCACGATGCTGAGCCAACAGCTTGGTCGCAGTCTCTTCCAGCTCGTCACGGTTTCCTTCTTCTGATCCCACATGGCGATTTGGCGATTCTCACCCCGATAGATGAGACAATCCTTGGCGCCGACATAGGTGTGGCAGCCACTCCGCTCGCCGACATTGGAGGTGATGAGTTTGCCAGTCTCTAGCGAATAGCCGTTCGGTTGAAGAAAGATCTTATCGTTGACAATGACAGGATGTTGGAAATGGCCACTGTGATGATCGTCAGGCCACGGCTTGCTGTTCGTCCATTGCAGTTCGCCTGTTTGAGGATGAAAGCTGTAGAGATGGTATTGCGTGTTGGAAGCGACAACGATGATGCCTTCTGGGACGACCTGCATAAAATAGGAAATGACACCCGCTTGCGTGCTGATCGACTTCTCAAAAGCAATTTCGCCTGTCGCGGTATCCAAGGCGACGAGGTAGAGGTCTAACCAAAGTTCCTTTGCGGTGATCTGTCGGGCGCTGGCTGCGAGAACTTTGGGATGACGTGTCTCGACGAAATACATCTTCCCGCTGCTAATAGAAATGGTCGGGTTGATGATGAGCCCCTTTTCATAGGACCAAGCCAGTTTCTTCGAGCCGAGGTCATAGGCGAATACGCCATCGCTACAGACTTTGCCTGTGCCTTCGCCTTCTTTGGCATCGTACCACTTGTCACCGCCCCAGTAGTTCGTGTAAGCGGCTTTTGAATCGACTCGGCTTCCGAAAAGACGATCATCTGCGTTGGCAATGTAGCCCCATGATTGGGTCTTTTCAGGATTGGAAGGAAGTTCAAACGTCGTCAGGCGGTTTCCCGTCGCTGCGTCGTGCATCCAGGCACGATCTTGGATCGCGATAAAGAGATGTTCCGCATTCACGCACCAGTTGCTGCAATCGCGGGGGATATTGACCCGGCGGAAATCTGGGATCTCTAAACTCCAGAGGACGCTGCCGTTGTAGGCGTCGATGGCGGCCAATCGATTCAGTCCCTGGTGAAAGAGACGGCCGTTGGAAGCAATGGGCGCTGGCATGCGAGGATTACGATCAATGCCAAAGTCGCCACCCGGTCTTCCCACCCACTGCACGACGAGATCATCTGTTGAGTTGGCTCCGCCTAACGTTTCTCCACTACTTGCGGTATTTCCCGCGTTGCCATACTGGTGTGTCCATTCGCCAATCCCATTTAATTTGGGGCGCTCCCGAACACTAGCAATTCTACCTTCTGAGAGGTAACAGACCTTGCCTCCACCGGGGACGAGTAGGTCGTTAATCTTGGCGTCGGAAAGGGGTGGGTTGGCGGCATCTGCTAGGATGAGATTTGCAAAGCAGGACGTTATTGGCAGGCGGTCGAACGAAGTCACCTCCAAGACAGAGACGCGCGATCCATACACTTTCCTTGATTGCAAGGCTTCGCGAAGTGCCGTGACTTTGGCGGGCTCGGACTCGATTGCGTAAACGATTAGATCGCTCTGATCAACGAGCGCTAGGAGAAGGTCAGGATCGGTAGCGCCAAGAATTGCGGCATAGCCCTCACGCACCCCGGTCTTCTCGAGGACTACACGAGCGCGTGCACTCACATCGTCTTTCCCGGTCATGGAAGGCGTTGTGGGCACGGAGAAGTTCAGGGCAGTGCTGAACTCATACAAGGGACTGAGCGATCGTTTCCCTTTGATCGTGGTGCCAACCTTGTAGTGGTAGGCGAAGCCCGCCTTGAGATCTGTGAGCCGGGCGGTATGGGTGGTCCCGTCCGACTCGGCTTGAACAACGGTGCCAAGTTTGGGCGTGAGCCCGTAGGCCACGGCACCAGATCCGTTGGCAGTAGATTCCCACACGACCTTCGCCGAGGCGGGCGAGTCAAATTGGAGCATGGGCGAGACGGCGATGGTTTGATCGGCTGATCGGACATCGACCAGGCAACAAGCGAGCGCCGCGATGGCAGTGAACAATGTAGGGTTCATCACCTGCAGCCTGCCCGTCGGCCCGCCGCAAGACAAGCGAGGAATCCAGTCTCTTTGGCCACCTTGGCTTGATCTTTGGGGCCTTGTATCGCTGAACTTCGCGAAGTAGTGAAAGGATGCGAACAACCAAGGCCAGACGCTTACCTGATCTTGGTGTCTTCGAGGCTTAGTGTGAGAAACAAAGACGGTTTTGGGCTGGTCTCAGACAAAGACACCAAGGAGGGGCTGTTAGATGCAAGAAATGACTTTCCGTCTATTAACTCTAGCGGCTTTCTTTCGTCCTCTCCCTTCAAGGAGAGAAAGTGTAGGGAGTTGCAATGACACCGTCAATAAGGCTGCGCTGGGCAAGCATGAGCGGCTTCAATTCGTTTGAATAGCGACGCGCCCGTTGGCGACTCCGATTGATTTCAGGCGTTTGACGATGGGCTTGATTTGCTTGTCGTCTCTGAAGGGGCCCAACAGATTCATATTGTCTGAAATCGAATTGAGGAAGCCTTCGGGTATCACAGTGCCATTGTCAGGCTTGATGCCGATGATGCGGAGCATGGGTTGGCCTTCGACGAGTTCGGGGCGGAACTCGACCTCTGCGTTGAGGTAGCGAAGTTCAGCCCCAAAGAACGGTAACTGTTGCATGGGAAAGGCGATGCGGCCTTTGAGCGTGGTGCCATCGATTTGCTGGAAGGAGACGAGTTCGCGCATGTCGATGAGGCGGTCCTCGTGACCGACGAGGTCATTGAGATCGGCTGGGGTCAGTTCGAGGGTGGCGGGCCTGTCGTTACGGACGTTGTCGTCAAATTCGCGGACGCGGGCTCGGAGTGCGAAGACGGTGTCGGCATCTCGGTAGATGACGTTCAGGTCACCCCGCGTATTCTGGGTAAATTTATCGATCTCACGATTCTGAGTATAGCCAGTATAGATAGTCCAGGTGACTACCAGGGAGAATACAATCAGGATTGCGATTCCGAGGGTGCAGCCGGCTTTTGGAGAGCGATTCGCCATAGGCGGAGCATAGCCAAGGGGGCAGGAGCCAGCAAGGAAAGGCGGAGTATGGAGTGATATCTGAGAATCGTAGAAACTCTTGCCCATTCGTTTTGTTGAAAGATCTAGGGTTGCTACTTTGTATTGACCTTCGTAGAATACAGAACTGAGACTCACCATCCATCCAAAATATACAGATATGAAGAAGCTAATTATGGCACTAACCTTGGCTATCGGGCTCGTTTCCGGTTTTGCTGAGGAGAAGAAAGAGGCGACTGCTTATGTGGTCGGAATGACCGGAGTTACTTGAGCCGGCTGTAAAAAAGACGTCCGTGCGGCGTTTAAAAAGCTCGAAGGTGTTTCTGAAATCAAGATCGCTGCTGGTGACAAGCCAGGCACTCAAAAGGTGACAGTGATGTCGACTTCAGGAGATCTGACGAAAGAAAAGGCAGTCAAGGCTCTTGGCAAGAAAGCTAAGGCTTATGTCGTGAAGACGTTCAAGAAGAAGGGAGAGGAAAAGGCTTCCTGAGTCGTTCCTCTGTCTGAACTTTCTAGACAAAATTTGAGTCTCTTAAGACCCTCGTTCGCTTCGGCGGGCGAGGGTTTCTCTTTATCTGGATGACGCTTGCAATCCGAGATGACCGGTCTATGGAAACCTTATGATGAGACGCTTATTCATTGTCATCGCAGCTTTGGGGCTCGTCTTTGGTTATAGTGCATGTGAACGTCAGAAGTGGGAAGAGTCCCGCGTTCTCCACATGAAACATGAGCATGGAGACAAGCATGATCATCCTGAGGGCGACAAAAAGGCTGAAGATGCTGCCAAGAAGTAGCATTAACTCAATGCTCCTCAGGCCAGCTTACCTGGTCGTAGAGTTGCTTGAGCCGGGCACCACGCTCTGGGTTCACCATCGTGATCCAGTCGATCTTTCCTCGTAGTCGACGCATGGGCCTCTCCAATTCTGAGCCGAGAAATTGTCTCTGTGCGCCGAGTCTGATGGCGTTAAAGAGGATCGCTTTAAGCTTGTCATAGTCCTTACGCCGAATGTTTGGGCGGTGGTTGATCGCTTGTCCTCCCAGACACTGACGTTGATTGGCTCTCATAAGCCGGGTCTTTCGATGATTGATCGTGAGGCCCTCTGAATTAGCGATGGCCGCGATTTAGGGAATGAGTCCTTCGGCGATGCGGTTTACCGAAGTATTGCTCGAGAAAGCGAGGTCGTCTGCATAGCTCGTGTAATGAGCTCCAATCGATCGCGCGAACCCTGTGAGGCGTGTGTCGAGACGGTGGAGTAGGAGGTTTGATAGGGCCGCTGAAGTGAGGGCGCCTTGGGCCAGGTGCTGTTGGAGTAGGCGTTCTCTTGTGGAGGAGGAAAGGGGGTATTCGGTTTGAGTGAGGACCGTCTGTGGCGTAGCATCGCAGGCGAGCCGTGAAAGCGTGGTGGCGGCCGGGTCAGGATAGCCTGCTGTTCAGAGGAGTGCGCGCACTCGAGCTCCTGAGAGGGATGGAAGGAAGTCTTCGATGTCCATACGAAGAACGACAGCCTTGCCCACATGTCCGGCGACGTAGCTGACAACGGATTTCCTTGGAAGAAAGCTATGCACGGCCCCGTGCGGTGGGATCAAGGCTAACACTTCGCTTAAGGGTCTACGTTGGTAGAGTTTAAGGACTTCCTTGGGTTTCTCTAACCGGCGTTGGCCACCGGATTTCTTTCGACGCTATTCATAGGAGTAATGGTGATTCGGGTGTTCTGGACTGCAGCCACGAATATAATTGGTGAACCAGAGCAGCTCTCCGCAGTTGAGGCCCCACGAGAAATCCTCGCGCAAGGAGTGTGGCAGCTTCCTTCAACTCTTTAGTAGAGGTTCCAACCGAGAAGGAGTTGAGTCACGTGGAAACAGGCCGCAGCAAGAGTAGCCCAACTTGCCCATCCGAGGATCTGAATAAGCTTGGGAGCGCTGTATTCCCAAACGCGTTCGTTTCTTGGTACGAGCACGACTCCAAGCACCGCTCCGATAAGAAAACCGCCACCATGTGCTGCGTTGTCGATGAAGCCTGCGCCGAGAGTACCAAAGATGGTCATGATGAAGATGGCCTGGAGGAGGCTCACTTTATAACGTTGTGGAATGCTGGCTTTGTGAAGAACGAGGATGACGGCGAGGAATCCGAGGATGCCCATGACACCTCCAGAAGCGCCGACAGAAGGGCGGCCTCCACTCAGATAGAGACTGGCGACGGATCCCCCGACGATGCTAGCCAGGAAGACTAGTCCTAGCATTGCGCTGCCGACCATGGCGACAGTGACCCGGCCGAGAAAGTAGAAGGCAGATCCATTGAAGAAGATGTGAAGGATAGAGCCATGCATGACACCGGCGGTGATGAGCCGCCACCATTCGCCCGCCATGACGCGGGGTTTTACAAGCGCAGCTTTCATGACTGAATTCCAGATGCTTTGACCGCCGCCAATGAGCGTATCGATGATCTGATTGATCGCAAAGCTCTGACCGCCGCTAAACGCTTGAAGGAGATAGACTGCGGCAAGAAGGATGAGGGTGACCTTGATGGCTACGTGTGAGAAAGTGCCTAACCAACGATCAAAGAGAATGAGGTCGACCGTACGCCTCTTGTTTCGATCAGGTGCGCGATCACGCCAGTTTTCCCACCAGTGTACGGCTTCGCTACACAACGGCATGATGCCAAACATCATGAGCGCTAGCAGAATGAGCATCTTGGCTTGGGGACCATGAATGGGGAGTTGTCGAGGTGGGGAGATGAAGAACCAGGCTAACAAAAGAGTTAGTCCCAGTGCTTTCCAAAGGCCATCGGTTCTCGGTTTCTGGTCACCGCGCTCGCGAGGCTCTGGCATTAGATAGACGGGAAACCAGCGGTCATAGGCTGGAACCGCGACGGAGACATCGAGGTCATTTGCTCGAGCGCGCACTTCTTTTTCAAAGGTTTCGACCTCATTTTTATCGAAGCTGGCAACCTTGCCAGAACCATCGCGGATGGCGAGATAGGTATCATTAGGTTTCAAGGGAAGCAGCGAACGAGATCGCCACGGTTTCGATTCGTCGACATAAGGCCCAAACCACAAGGAGCCGCGTGAAGGAGGGGGTGCAGGAGGAGAGGATTCCATGCCAAGATGCTAGCCGATAACTCTGAAGCGGGAAAGGATTGTCATTCGCTCAATGATTGGTTGTGATGGACTTATGAAAGCCCCCTATCTCCTCGTTACCTCCTGTCTTGTCTTTTATTTAGCCTCATGTGATCTGGGTGTGGAACCGGATCCGGTCGAGGAAGAAGAGGTGGTGCAAAGAGAGCTAACGCCAGAGCAGCGTCGGAAGAAGGAAGGAGCAAATCTTTTCGCTCCGGAGCTGGCGCTTCCTTCTGGAACAAAGCTTACACAGTCTCGTTCTGTGACGATGGAACACCTTGGCGTGAACATCTCTCAGGGAGGCAAGACGGTAGCGACTGGGGCGGCTGACATCGCTTACGAGGAGGCCCGTGAGACGGTGATGGTGTCTAAATCGATCGCAAAGTTTATCATGGGCGACGCGGGTATGAAGATGAAGCTTACTCTTCGAGATCAACCTCCGAACGAGACGGTCGAGCCCTATCCATTAGAGGGCCAGACGATTGTTAAAGATGGTGATCAGGTCTCGATGGAGGACGTGCCGAACGACGATCAGAAAGAAGCGATGAACAGTTTCCGGGCAGCATGGTTTGGAGGCAATGCTCTCTTTGTGGATGCCATGATCAAAAGACGGGGTTCCTGGGATGTGGCCCCGGAGACCGTGTTAGAAGCGATCTTTTCTGAAACCTTTACGAGTGGTTCTGGCGATGTGAAACTTAGCGTTCAGAAATTCTTCTCTTTTGAAGGAGTGGAGAGTGCCGAAGTGACCGTGTCATTGAACCGTTGCCGCGCCACGATGGTCGATAGCAAAGGCCAGGAAGTCGAAGTGGAGTTGCAAGCCTACGGCACGCTCTACCGTTCACTCGATCCACCCCACACGACTCGCGTGGATATTGATGGAAAGGTTCAAATGAAAATGGTGCAAGGCGACTCCGAGCTCCAATTCAACGGTCCGTTCGAGTGCCAGGCGAAGAGCGATGTGGTCTTGCCTAAGTAGATGAGCTTTACTCGTCGCCAGTTTCTATCGGCAGGCGCTCTTGCTGGCCTGTCATTAGCGCAGAATGAGGCGTCCAGGCCGTCAATCTTCTGTGCGTTCGTGAAGTTTGTTCAGGATTTGCCAGATAGGGAGATGGCGCGTGAGCTTGCCCGATTAGGATATTTAGGGATCGAAGCGACGATTCGCAGAAAGGGTCAGGTGGAGCCGACCGAGGTGGAAGACGGTTTACCAAAGCTAGTTGAGGCCCTGCAGGCCGAGGAATTGGAGATCACGATCATGGCTTCGGACGTCAATCGTGCGGATGATCTGGTCATGGAGAAGACGCTTCGTGTGGCGGCTGCGCTTGGCGTGAAACGCTACCGGATGGCATACTATCGCTATGATCTCGCCAAACCGCTCAGGACTCAGTTGGACAACCTTCGACCTCAGGTGCGAGAATTGGCTGCACTGAACAAGGAACTTGGAATGCAGGCTCTCTATCAGAACCATGCAGGAGCTGCCTACGTTGGGGCTTCACTGTGGGATCTGGATGCACTTCTCGATGACATTGATCCAGCACAGATTGCGGTGGGATTCGATGTGCGCCACGCGACGGTGGAAGGTGGTACGACCTGGAAGACTTCGTGGCATCTAGTGCAGCCACGGCTAGGAGCGGTCTATGTGAAGGACTTTGCCTGGAAGGATCGAAAGCCGTCCAATGTTCCGTTGGGAGAGGGGCAGGTTGATCCAAGATTTTTTACCCTGGCAAAGAAACGCGCTGATGTGCCCTTCACAATTCACGTCGAGTATTTGGGGAAAGCAGGCACGCCCGAGAACATGGCTGCTCTCGGGCGTGATCTAGGAACGGCGAAACGACTTCTTCGCTAATCAATCTAGATTCGCTGGGCGGACAGTCAGTCTCACAAAGACGGGCTCATTGCTCATGGGTACCTTGGCGGCGCGGACTTCAATCGAACCTTTGGCCTTGAGGGTCTCACTATCGACTCTGCTCCAGGTGCGCAGGTCTCGGGACATCTCGACTTGGTAGCGGATGTCGGACTTGGAGGTGTCCGCTGAGTAGGTATAGGTGATCCCGGTCGCGTCGACCTTCAAACTCATGGGGAGCCGATTGCTGGGAAACAGGGGGTCCGTATCAAGGGCGTATTCCATGAGATTGGAAAGGCCATCTTGATCGGGGTCGGCATCCTGGTTGAGGCGTTCTGGGTTCGAGGGTTCATCTTCGAACTCCTCGGCGATCCAATGGGCGAAGCCTTGGGTTAGTTGGGTGGTCTCTTTCCCGATTGCTAGAATTGGAACGAGAACTGCGGCGGCGATAGTGAGAAGTTTCATCGTGAATGCGTGTTATGAGGTTCTGCGTGCTTGTTGTTGAAGCGCGTGGAGGACGTCTGCGGGAAGAGGTTCTGTTAGGAGCTGGCTGCGATACGGATCCGTAGATGGATGGTCTATCCGGACGAGCATCTGAAGGAGGGAAGCGCGGAGTGAGGCGTCTCCCGTGCCCACATGGGCGATGGTATCCACGAGGCGCTGAAGCGCGGCTGGATTGTTGATCTTGGCCAGACCATGCGCGGCGGCTTCGATCAGTCCGGGCTCGGTCGCTGATGTGGCGATCGAACCTAACATGCGTGCGGCCTCTGGGCTGTTGATCTGAGATAGCGTTTGAGTCACTGCTCGGAGCTGTCCCGGAAAGACGGCCTGACCACGATAGAGGCTGACGAGAAACTCCACACTTTCTGGTGTAGCCATGCGACCGGCGGCTTCGATAACTTGTTGAAGGACGGTGGGGTCTTTCGTCGCAGCGTTGGCTGAGAGAAGGGTTTCGAGTCCGTCCTTGTCGGCAAGGTTCTTGAGCGCTTCTGCCAGAGCTCGGCGGTTGTTCATGTCAGGTTCACTGAGGACCTGGGTCAAGAGTTCGAGCACGGCTTCACCAGAGCCTTTCATGGCAAGAGCGTCTGCAAGCATGCCTCTTTCTTCCATGCTAGATGCGGCTTGAAAGCGGTGGCTCAGGTCTTCGACGGATTCCTCGCTCAGTACGGCGATCCGCTTGAGGCGCTCGCGTGGCGAGAGTCTCGTTGGTATGCGATCCAAGGTTGATGTGGATGTGGATGTGGATGTGGCAGTGGGCTGAGCGATGGTTGCTGGTTTGGCGACGCTGAGCGCTGGCCGTTTGGATTTGGTAAGGACCACGCAGCCGGTAACCGCCACCACCAAAGAGGCGGTGGCGATTCTAGCAGTGGTCCCGAAGTGTAGGGACTTCATAGTAGGAGGGTGTTTGCTAGTGAGTTGGGTGGATCAACGAACCCGAATATTTAGGTCGTAGTCCCCTGAGATGGAATCATCCCAGCCCTCGACTGCGACGTAGTAGACACCTGCAGGAAGACGGCGGCGCAGGCGGAAGTTGAAGCCGCTGCCACTATCATCGTTTTCTGCGATGATGTCTCCATCCCCGTTCATGAGGATACCGTAGGTATCGATGTCGCTGCGTGTGCGTATGATGACTTTGGCCTTCCGGTCGATTTCGAAGCTGAACACATCGACATCGCCGCCAACATCAAGGATGCCCTCGACCGTGGACGGGGCATCTACGAGTGTTGCCGTGGACATGTCATCGCCGTGGTCGTCGTCATTGGACGCCGGAGCGATACCGGTGCCAGTTAGCCTGACAACAAATCTGCCCTGATCAGGATCATTGCTCAGAATGACGAGTGCAGCGCGGTGTGAATCTGGTGAGCTTGGATTGTAACGGATGCTAATAGCGGTGCTGCGGCCTGGCTCGACGCGATCGCTAGGCTGTGCTGTGATGGCGAATTCCTGACGATCAGCTCCTGCAAGACGTGCTGCGTTGACGAGGAGGTCGGCATTGCCAGGGTTCAAGAGAGTGAAAGTCTCGGTCACGGAACCCGAGTTCACCACCTGGTGACCGAAGTCGACCGTCCCGCCAACTGCTGAATCTCCCTGATACACTTCCAGTGTCGCGACGCCGATTTCTTCTCGGTCGCTCGAGACCTTGAGAGAGTAGCTGCCGACCTGTGTGCTCGGATCGAAAGCTTCGACGTAGACAAAGTAGCGACCAGCTTCCAGTTCCTCGGTGATGCGGAAGTTTCCTTGAGATCCCGAAGAATCGTCTGCTGCTAGTTCTTCAAACTCCGAGTCGAGGTAGCCATAGGTGTCAGTGCTGCCTAACGTTTCGACAGTGACGGTCGCAGGACTGCTGAGATCGAACGTGAACACATCGAAATCGAAGGATTCTTCTAGAGCGCCATTCGTTTCACTTGGAACGGACACGATGGTTGCGCTGTCTGGCTCATCACCATGGTCGTCATTGCCGTCTCCACCAGGAAAGGGCTCAGGGTCTGGAGTTGGGTTAGGCTCAGGATCGGGCGTTGGATTTGGGTTGGGCTGGCCCATCTGAGTCAGAATCCAGTTGCGCAGGGTTAACACGTTCGCATAGACACCGTAAGCGCCGGGGCGCGCGCAGCCATCGCCAAAGCTGGTGATGCCGGCGAGTGCCCACTGTCCGTTTGTGTTTACCACAAGGGGGCCACCACTGTCACCCTGACAGGAATCGCGTCCTCCTGCGGCTAGGCCTGCGGCCAAGTGTGTGTCATTGAGACCGCTGTAGGCCGCATTTGCCGCTGACTGTGAAACGATGGGAACTTCCACATCTCGCAGAGTGCTCGAAGCGGAGCCGCCGTCGCTTGTCAGGCCGAAGCCGATGGCGGTGGCGGTGGTGCCAGCTGTGATCTGGTTCGCGGCAGAGACGAGGGAGATGGTTCCTACGTTCGTCACAGGGCGTGCGAGTCGGAATAGGGCGATGTCGTTGTCGAGGTTCCCTTCGTTACTCTCTCGGTAGCCGCTATGTATCTTCACCTCGGTAATGGCAATGCGTTGGCCACTTTGGCTATCGCGAAGGTTGTAGGCCCCCACAATGACCTCGGTATTGTTTGGAGTCACACCTTCGGCACAGTGCGCAGCGGTCACGATCCAGTTTGGATCAATGAGTGCAGCCCCACAGAATTGACCGTTCACGGCGTCGACGCCTTTCTCTACGAGAGCGGTCATCCATGGGTAGTCGCCGTCGGAGGCTTGGTTTCCGCCGACGATGCGGGATTGGTTCTGGGCTAGGCTTGCGGCGGACAACGCAACGGAGAGGATAAGCGTTGAACACCAGGAGTTTAATCGGACTTTCATGTCGCAGGTAGTAGTTGTTGGTTCAGTTAGGAGAAACGGCTCTTCCGTTTCTATCTGCGTCTAACTAAGCCACCCGATGTTACGTCCCTGTGACGGTGGGGTTCTTTCTGAAAAGAAAGTTAACCCTCAAATCGATAGCCGATCTTCTGCACGGTCTTCAACAGTTTGGGGCGGCTGGGAGATTCTTCTATCTTGGATCTGAGTGAGGTCACACAGCGGTCTACGCTGCGCTGCGTGACGATGAGGTCAGACCCCCACACGGCGTTGAGGATCTGATCTCTAGTGAGGGCGCGACCCTTGTTTCTTAGGATGTAGTCGAGTAAACCGTATTCTTTCGGCGTGAGCTCGATCAATTTGCATCCCCGGGAAAGCTGTTGGGAGCTACGGTTCAATTCGAACTGACCGAAGGTGACGATTTCCACCTCTGCCTGTCGGTATCTTCTAAGGAAATTGCGAACGCGCGCGAGGAGGACCTTAATACTGAAGGGCTTTGTGAGGTAGTCGTCGGCGCCAAGATTGAGTCCTTTTACAACATCTTCCTCCTGGCCGAGCGCCGTGAGCATCATGATAGGCATGTCGAACTCGTCTTCCCGCAGTTCCCGGCAGATTTGAAATCCATTCAGTCCAGGTAGCATGATATCAAGCACAATCAGATCTGGTCGCTCTCTGCGAGCGAGTTCCAAACCTAATTCTCCGTCGACGGCGGTGAGCACCATATAGCCTTCCATTTCTAGGTTCTCACGGAGACCGAACATTAACGCGGGATCGTCCTCGATCACGAGAACTTTGTGGGCTTGAGCTTTGCCGGACATCTTTTGGACGTTGCTAACGGTTTCCAGTGATGGGAATCATTAGGGTGAAGATACTGCCTTCTCCTGGCAGACTCTCGATGATGAGTTCACCCTGATGGGCGTTGGCGATATCTGACACAATACTTAATCCAAGGCCGCTTCCTCCGTGGCTCTCAGACTCATTGACCCGGTAGAAGCGCTCCTTCACGCTCTCCCGTTGACTGGCACTCAATCCTACACCGTTGTCTTGTACGGAAAAACGGACGTGTTGCCCCTCCGGGCGGACATCGAGCCGAATGGCCTTGGTGGCGCCGGTATATTTGTAGGCATTGTCCAATAGATTGATCAGTGCGATACACAAAGTAACCTCATCGGCACGGACATAGGGAAGGCCCTCAGCCAGGGACACTTGCAGGTCCACTTCATTGCTGAATAGCTTGCTCTCCATTGCATCGAGAGCCTGATTGGCGACCTCTTCAGGCATGATCGCTTGGAAATCAAACGGCATGCGCCCGCTCTCAAGCCGAGAGTAGGTGAGGAAATTCTCTACTAGATGACTCAGCCTCGTATTCTCTCGCCCAATCACTTCGAGGTAGTTTCGCGTTTTGTCAGGATCTTTCACATTGCCGTCGACCAGGGTATCGACTAGCATACGAGTAGAGGCAAGTGGGGTCTTGAGCTCATGGGAGATGGTCGAGAGAAAGTCATTTCTAAGTTGTGTCATACGGCTCTGAGCGAGGAATCGTCGAATAGCAAAGGTGGCGATGACGCCAATGAGAGCCACTATCATGCAGCTCATGGCCAGAATGAATGCGCCTCTTTGTTTGGGATCTGTCTGGGCAGTTAGGGCATTGCCACTAATGGCCAAGTGCCATTGTGGAGCCACCGCGCCCACGGGCATCGACTCTGCGACCAGCGTGTCGTTCGGGACCACAGTGATGGCGCTTGCGTATTCGCCGGAACTCTTCTGAGCTGCTGTTTCTAGCGTGTGGCGGATGGTCTCTGTTTTAAAGATGAGTAGAAATCGACGATCTTCTGTAAGCAGTCTCCAGACGCCTTTCAGACTCGGCGATGTTTGAAGGACGCCGGCTTGGCCTAACTGAATAGGGTACTCAAGTGCATCAAGGGCTAGTTGAAGCCCGGATTCGGATTGCACTTCGACAGGATGCCCCAACTGACGTAAGCTGGTGGCAAGCGATAAGTGTTGTGCCGAGGGCCAAGGGACTTCTCGAAGGGCTAACGATTTGCCCAATTCTGCTGCGATCCGAGTGAAGACGGCACTTTCTGAAGGTAGTGCTTCAAGCGCCGTTAGTTGCAGGTTAGGGTAAATGTAGCGGCCATACCAGTCTCGGCCATTCTTACATTGGTCGCGTTCGAATGCCTGAAGGAGGCCAGGGTATCCATCTTCAGGGGCCCAGCCATTTACCAGGGCCATGGCTTTCTCGTCCGCTTCTACTAGGCTTAGCTCGTCGAGGCTGTCGGCCAAGAAGGGGAACGATGGCTCACCATCTGCACTCAGACAAAGTAGAGAATCTGCAAGGCCGCGTTTGCAAAGGTGGTGGAAGCGCTGTGCTTCGGTGAGGTTAACTTCGTTTAGTGCGGTGATACTGCCGGAGGCCATTCTTTTGAGAGCGCGTTCGACGAGACGTTTGCCGTCCGAAAGGTGCATCTCTCGCAACTCTTTCGACTGCTCACGCATGGCAGCCCGCTCGTTGTTCATGGCCCGGGTCATGAACCAGAGAAATCCGACGGTTGGAATCACTACCGACAGAATGACGAGGAATAGGAGAATATTAGTCTCGTTCGCCTCCTGGCTATGCGCCTTCTTTCTTCTCGCAAACATGGCTATTCTATGGGGTAGCCTCCGTGCCTAGGAGTGCCCGTACCTCATCGTAGTCTTCTTCATCCACGAGTGCAGCCATTGCTTGAAGAGTATCTAAAAACTCGGCGGTGTTGGATTCATCGCTGGTATTGGCCTGGAGATGGTTCAGCTTCTGAGCTACCATGATCGCGTTCTTCAGATGTCTCTTTACGCGATCTGAAGCGTTGATTTCGATCGCGGAGAGCATGGATTCCAGATGGAGGATTGCTGCGCCGAAATGTGGGAGAATATCAGGATTTACGGCTTGAATTCCAAGGTTTCCTTCGAGATGCCAGTGAACCATTCCTCCGCTTTCAGCTTGTTTGCTAGCAAAGTTGTCCAAGATCAACCGAGCTTCAGCGAGATGACCTTTGATGATGGCTGATTCTAAGTTGGTTAGCAGTTTGGCAATCGAGGCGCAGTAGGTGTGACGGGTCCCGTTCACATCGTCTTGCTTCGGCCAAGGAATAAGGGGAGCAAGGTAGGTGCTCACGGCGCGCAATGCTTCGGCGGCTCGTATGTCCTGCCCCTGGGCAAGGGCATGAGCTACCTTGTCCAGGCGTTCAAGCGCGTAGCCAAAGACTTCGTCCTCATCTGACAGGGCCTCCCGCGTCACGAACGGTTTGTGAAATGGGCTCTCTTTTAGCGCCGAAAGAGCCGCTGGCATTTGGCCAGAGTCAATCTGTCCAGCGATTGCTGCCAAATTGGTCTGCATCTTCTCAAGAAGCCGATGGTCTGGAAAGGTTTCAGCCTGATCTAGCAGCAACTCGAGAGCTGGGGCCGTCTTTACGATGATTGCTAGCGCGCGCGTTTTCTCGGAGTTTACAAGAGCACCCTCTAGGCCGATCAGGAGATCACCAACGTAGTGAATGGTCGTGGCATCGTAGGCTGTTTCCTCCTCGGCAATGGACACCAGCAAGCTTACTTTTGAGATGAGGGCATCTGTCGGGAGGCTACTTAATGCAGATGAAGTGCCGGCGACGACGTCGTAGCCGATCCAGGCCGAGAGATGGTTTCCTAGAATCTCCTGACACTCTGCAAGGCGAAGGGTGGCTTCGAGTTTAGTATGCGGCCCGATGTCCCTGTGAGCGAGAGCGTCCTTGTAGCTAATGATGGCGGCATCAATGTCTGCCGTGATGACTTCTTGCCGAATACCACGCTCGAGCAATTCGCGTGGCGTCGGCGGAGCCGCAGGAATCGTGGAGATAGTTGTGGCGATAGCAAAGAGGATACCCATGGGCAGACCCCTTACGTGAGCGATGTGACGAAATGGTGACGTCGGCGACGATTCTTGGATCGACCCCAGCATCATAATTCAATCAAGTAATGTGAGGCCAAAGGCCTGCCGACATTGCTCGGCGCTAGCAAGAGCGGCATCGGCAGTTGCTGCCGTGAAGGTGACATGACCCATCTTGCGGCCCGGCCGAGCCTTATTCTTGCCGTAAAGGTGGAGCTTGGCTCCTGGAGTTGCGAGGATTGGTGCCCAGTCAGGTTCCTTTCCGTCAGGCCAAATGTCGCCGAGCAGATTCCACATGACTGACGGAACGTTTGAAGCAGTGCCACCGAGAGGCAGGCCGCAGGCTGTGCGAAGCTGTTGCTCAAATTGTGATGTTTGGCAGGCATCGAGTGTGTGGTGACCCGAGTTGTGTGGTCTTGGGGCGAGTTCATTTACGAGGAGGCGTCCCCTTTGGTCGATAAAGAACTCGATCGCCATGATGCCTTCATAGCCTAACGCTTCGGCGATACTAAGCGCAATCTCGCGTGCTTCTGTTAGCAATGCTTCGGGATGACGGGCTGGAATGATGGAGACGTCCAAGATGTGATTGCTGTGGAAGTTCTCAGCGGGATCATAGCAAGCAGTCTGTCCATCGTGACTACGGGCGACAAGTACCGAGATTTCGCCGGCAAGGTCGACGAGTTCCTCTAGTACTGCTCGGGGTGTGTCGAATGCGCTCCATATGGCGTCAGCGTTTCCGTCTTGGCGGACCCTTAGCTGTCCTTTACCATCATAGCCGAATTCAGCTGTTTTGAGAATGCCCTCTTCTCCTGGTAATGACACCAGTGCTTTGGCAAGCGTTTCAGCTGAGTCAACAACGGAGTAATGAGGGCCGGGGAAGCCATGCTGTGAGAGGAACCCTTTTTCACGCTCGCGGTGCTGGCAGATACCAACCGCCTTAGCGCTCGGTGCGAGTCGGATCCTGGATTCGATGGCTTCTAGCAATGTCCTGGGTATGTTCTCGAATTCAACAGTCGCCACATCCGATTCACTTAGAAAGCGCTCGAGTGCTTCTGCCGACTCGAAGGAATCGGTGATCACCTCGTCAGCGACATCAGCAGGGCCTGCATGAGTGGAATCCGTCCAACTGACGATACGGTAGCCCATACGCCGAGCTTCCAGAGTGAGCATACGGCCCAATTGACCGCCGCCAAGCACTCCGATGGTGTGTCCGGGAAGGAGTGGGGTCATGAATCGGGATCGAGGACAGGGCTAGGGGAGGACTCTATCTTCTGGCGTAATGCCTCTCTGTAGTTGGCTAAGCGCTTTGCTAGATCGTGGTCTTGCAAGCCTAGAATTGAGACTGCAAACAGGCCTGCGTTAGTGGCACCTGCATCTCCAATAGCGAAGGTGGCCGTGGGAATTCCAGCGGGCATCTGAACGATGGAGAGAAGGGAGTCGACGCCATTCAAAACGCGGGACTTTACCGGCACTGCAAGGACAGGGAGAGTCGTCATGGCCGAAGCCATGCCTGGTAGATGGGCGGCACCACCTGCCCCTGCAATGATGCATTGGATACCACGATTGGCTGCACCGTTGGTGTAGTCGTAAAGGAGCTGAGGGGTGCGATGGGCGCTGACGATACGAGTTTCAAAAGGCACGTCAAAGTCTCGAAGCGTCTCGGCGGCCTTGCCGAGCGTGGGCCAGTCAGACTGACTGCCCATAATGATCCCGACAAGCGGGGCGGCGTTGGTTTCGGTCATGATTGAATGGAGAATGCGAAGGGATCCCGTCCTGGGAAAGCACTCAATTCCACAAATTTCTCCACCTGCAAGGTGACAAGCGGAGCATCTTCAAACGTCGATGCGTAGAAGATCAAGACTGGCCGGAGATAGGGAGAAAGGGAGAATGAACTGGAAGCGGTTGCCTCCCTCCTTGCAATTATCGACTCCGATCTGCCCTCCGTGGGCCTCGATTACGAGCTTACAGAAGTTGAGCCCGAGACTTGAGGATAGTAATTTGACATTTGAGTCTGGAGCCTGTCCGAATTTCTCGAAGATTCTGGTCTCTTCACCGAGTGGAATGCCGGGTCCATTGTCGTAGATCTCGACGAGATACACGTCGTTGCTTGCCCTGCCAATCTGCATGTCGATTGGTTCGCCTTCCGACGAGAATTTGGCGGCATTCGTAAATAGGTTGGTAAAGATCTGAAGTTCCCTCAAACTAGGGTATGTTTTATAACACTATCTGGTGGAAGATTACGAAGCCTGATGTAAGATCAATTTCCAACATGAAACAGATCAACGAACACGCAAAGGTGGGCCCTTGAGCCAAGGCCCTAAAAAATT
>Ga0213868_10000343_pt1 | contig 43994 bp, 35 predicted proteins | sample PICome_9_FD_160087 | JGI IMG/M metagenome (GOLD analysis project Ga0213868, IMG submission 160087) | Coastal seawater microbial communities near Pivers Island, North Carolina, United States - PICO127 | ecosystem: Environmental > Aquatic > Marine > Coastal | place: USA: North Carolina...
TACGCTCAATTTTTACGGGATGTAGCGCAGCCTGGTAGCGCACCTCGCTGGGGGTGAGGTGGTCGTCGGTTCAAATCCGGCCATCCCGACCATTTATTTTATTGAGCTGATTTCTTGATTACCTCATCAGAATACCAGTTGATTTCAGCTATCATGCCTTCAAGGGTTCTTTCATCAGCTCCACCTTCATAAGTATTTCTAAAAGCAACTATAACTTCTGTTGCACCTAGCTCTTCAAGTTGTTTTATTCCCTCTGGTGAATAGGCCGCTTCACCCATCACTTGAAATTGATAATTTGGATGATCTAAAGTTCCAAATTCATTCCTGTACTCATTTATTTGATCTATCAGAGTTTTTGTTTCCTCTAAACTTAATCCAGCGCTTATCCATCCGTCTCCAACTCTCGCAGCTCGTTTTAAAGCAAGCTTTGAATGGCCTCCAATTAAAATAGGTACTGGTTTCGTAGGCACAGGGCACAGCTTAAGCTCTGGAATATCATAAAACTCCCCTTTGTAACCAAAGTAATCTCCATTCATAAGGCCTTTAAGGATATCTATTTGTTCATCCATCCTTTTACCTCTTTTTTCCCAGCGCTCTCCTGTGGCAAGAAAATCCTCATACCAAGGGCTAACTCCTACTCCAAAATGGAATCTATTATTTGTCATTACGCCCAACGTAGTAACAAATTTTGCAGTTGTGACAGCTTGTCTAGGAGCAAGTTTATAAACAGATGTTGAAAATTCTAACTTCTCTGTAACAGCTGCTATGGCTGGAATAATAGAAAATGGCTCTAGGAAGGGCACACCATCTAAAAATTCTCTGCTGCCATCATCGTTATAAGGATATGTTGAATCACATTCTTTTGGATAGCAGATACTGTCAGGGAATGTAATTGCATCAAAGCCAGCAGCTTCAGCAGCTTTACCAAGCTCCAAATAAAATGATGGATCACACATTGTTGGATGATATGAAAAACGCATAATTATTTACCTTTTGATGAAATTTTATAGAAATAATATAATAACAATTATAAAGCTACCAATATATAATGACAGCGTTGTCAAACTAAAAAAATTTTGAAAGATTACTCCCAAGCAAAAAATCCGATGCATGACCTAGAGCTTAAAGAGTGGTTAGATGCCATAGAAAATATAATAAATGAAGATGGTAATGATAGGGCCTCATATATTTTAGGAAAACTTGCATCAAAGTTAACAGAATCAGGAACTATTCCCAATTACAACTTAACAACTCCATTTAGGAATTCAATTCCGGTAAATGAGGAGGCCAAAATGCCTGGCGATCTTTTTATGGAGCGGAAGATAAGGTCTTTAATAAGATGGAATGCCTTGGTAATGGTTTTAAGGGCAAATAAATCCTCGGATGACTTAGGCGGTCACATAGCAACTTTTTCTTCTTCAGCAACACTATACGACGTTGGTTTTAATTATTTTTTTCAAGGTTCAAAAGATGGGCAAGAGGATCTAATATACTTCCAAGGACATTCTTCACCAGGAATCTATGCTAGAAGTTTTTTAGAGGGCTATTTCTCAGAAGAAGATTTAGACAACTTCAGACGAGAGGTTGAAAAACCTGGAATATCGTCCTATCCACATCCTTGGCTAATGCCCGACTATTGGCAATTTCCAACAGTCTCAATGGGTTTAGGGCCTATCATGGGGATTTATCAAGCAAATGTTATGAGATATTTGTCTGCAAGAGGTCTAGCACCGAGGAATAACAGAAAGGTTTGGGTTTTTTGTGGTGATGGGGAGATGGATGAACCAGAATCCAAGGGCGCTATTGGTCTAGCTGGTAGAGAAAAATTAGAGAATTTAATTTTTGTAGTAAATTGTAACTTACAAAGATTAGATGGGCCTGTTAGAGGAAACAATAAAATTGTTCATGAATTAGAAAGAGAATTTAGAGGCTCAGGCTGGAATGTTATCAAGGTCATTTGGGGTAGATTATGGGATCCTATTTTTGCCAGAGATAAAGAAGGCAAGCTTCAGGAACTTATGGATACTGTAGTTGATGGAGAGCTACAAAATTTTAAAGCTAAAGGCGGAGCGTACACCAGAGAGAAATTTTTTGGGCAAGATCCTGATGTATTGGAAATGGTGGATGATCTCACGGATGAAGATATATATAAATTAAATAGAGGCGGCCATGATCCATATAAGGTTTATGCTGCTTATCATCAAGCAGTAAACTCAAAGGGAGCTCCAACAGTCATCCTTGCATTGACTACAAAGGGTTATGGGACTGGATCAAGAGAAGCAGATAACACTACCCATCAAGTAAAAAAATTAACACTTGAGAATATCAAGTCATTCAGAGATAAGTTTGATATTCCAGTGACAGACAAAGAAATTGAAAAACTCCCGTATGTGAAGCCTCCAAAAGATTCGCCTGAAATTCAATACCTTTTAAAGACCAGAGATGCAATGGGTGGTCCAATACCCAGAAGACGTGGACATACTCAAAAACTCTCTAAGCCATCAGATTCGATTTTTCAAAAATTTACTCAAGGGTTTGAAGATAAAGCAATTTCTTCCACTATGTCATTTGTAAGAATGATGACTGATATTTTAAAAGATAAAAATATTGGAGAGCGCATTGTTCCAATTGTGCCTGATGAAGCAAGAACTTTTGGAATGGAGAGTTTGTTTAAACAAATTGGAATTTATTCTTCCGAAGGTCAAAAGTATAAACCTGAAGATGCTGATCAGGTTATGTGGTACAAGGAATCAAAAGATGGAGTAATGCTTGAAGAGGGAATAAACGAAGCTGGAGCATTCTCAGCCTGGATTGCACTTGCAACAGCATATTCAAACTACAACATACCAATGATTCCCATTTACTTATTCTATTCAATGTTTGGTTTTCAGCGTATTCACGATCTTGCTTGGGCTGCTGGTGACTCACAAGCTAAGGGATTTTTAATTGGAGCTACATCAGGAAGGACAACATTAAATGGAGAGGGATTACAGCACCAAGATGGACACAGTCACATTTTCTCCTCAACTATTCCTAATTGTCGATCATATGATCCAGCATATGCTTATGAGTTGGCAGTAATTTTTAAAGATGGAATTAAAAAAATGTTTGTAGATCTAGAAAATTACTACTATTACATCACTGTTACCAATGAGAACTATATGCAACCAGCTCAACCAAAGAATTCTGAGGAGGGAATCATCAAGGGTTTGTACAAGCTTAATGGTCATAAAAAACCTCAAGTTACTTTGATTGGCTCAGGATCAATTCTCAATGAATCAATCAAAGCTCAAAAAATTCTAGATTCTTTTGGGATTTTGTCTGATGTTTGGAGTGCCACTAGCTTCAATATGTTAAGAAAAGATGGAATGGAAAAAGAGCGATTTAATGAGTTAAATCCTACATCAAAGCAACAGAAGACCTATGTTGAGGAATGTTTACCAAGCCTCGAAATTCCTGTTATTGCTGCAACTGACTACATGCGGGCATATCCTGAGCAAATCAGAGGTTACGTCAAGGCACCATACTTCACCCTCGGGACAGACGGATATGGAAGAAGTGACTCACGACAAAAACTTCGAGAATTCTTTGAGGTTGACTCAACCAACATTGCAAGACTTGCAATTTATTCACTTTTTCTTAAAGGAGATATCAGCAAAAGTGAGATTAAATCTTTATATAAAAAATTAAAGATTGATTCAAGCAAACCAAATCCTTGGGAAGTTTAATGGCTAATAAAATCATCAATATTCCAGACCTTGGTGAAGCTGAAGATGTTGAAGTTATCGAAGTATGCGCAAAAGCAGGCGATCAAGTTGATTCAGAAGATCCAATTATTGTTTTGGAGTCTGATAAAGCTGCAATGGAAATACCAGCCTCTGTAATTGGCAAAGTAATTTCTATTGAAGTTTCTGTAGGAGATACGGTTAGTTCAGGCTCGCCTTTTTTGCAAATTGAAGTCTCAGATGATTCTTTTCAGCAATCAGAAGAAGATTCTCTTGAAGATTATGCTAACAAGAATCAGGTGGTTTCTGAAGAAATGCAACAGAGTGAATCTGAGCAATTATCTAATGTTGAAATAGAAAACATACCTGCAATTTCAACCAAGACAAATAATAAAAATATTTATGCAGGACCTGCTGTGAGAAAGCTTGCTAGAGAATTCGGCATTGACTTATCACTTGTGCAACCTTCAGGTCCTAAGAACAGAATACAAAAAGAAGATTTACATCTATTTGTAAAATCTCAACTCTCAGCAACCTCGCAAAAGAATAGCTTTGAGTTTTCTCAGCCTGATATTGACTATTCTAAATGGGGGGCTACTAAAGAAGAAAACCTTTCTAAGTTTCAGAAGTCTTCTATTGCTAATCTTCATACATCCTGGATAAATATTCCGCATGTTACTCAACATGACGAATGTGATTTAACCACATTGCTTGAAGTGAGAGCTCAATTATGCAAAAAGCATGAAGTCAAAATATCTCCTTTAGCTTTCATAGCAAAAATTACATCTCAACTACTCATTGATTTTCCGTTGCTTAATTGTTCTCTAGATCAAAATTTGGAAAAAATTATTTTCAAAGATTATGTAAATTTAGGAATTGCTGTAGATACTGTTGAGGGATTAATTGTGCCCAATATAAAAAATGTGCAATTGAAATCAACCATAGAGATTTCATCTGAGATTAATAAACTAGCCGAGGCTGCTAAACAAAGAAAGTTAAAGATTGCTGATTTGAAAGGTGCATCTTTTAGTATCAGTTCCCTGGGAGCAATTGGCGGAAGATTTTTTACGCCAATAATCAATCCACCTGAAGTGGCCATACTTGGGGTATCAAAAAGTTATGAAAAAGTTGTCTCAACAAAAGCGGGGTTTGAAGGCCGAAGCTTTTTACCAATTTCGCTAAGTTATGATCACCGTGCAATTAATGGTGTCTATGCAGTACAATTTACTAGTCAGTTGGGAGAAGCACTGGCTGATAAAAAATTGATTGTAAAAAGTTTTAAATGACAGATTCAAATTTTAAAAAAGGTTGTGTTCTGATTGTCGGAGGAAGTGGCGGTATTGGATCATTATGCGCAAAAGAATTTGCCAATTCAGGCGCCAAGCTAGCTATTACTTATTATAAAAATGAGCAAGCTGCAATTGATATTGCAAATGAAATTAATGCTGATGTAAAAATATATCAATTAGATAACAGTAATTCTAAATCTGTGGATAGCACCTTTAAGAATGTGATAAAAGATCACGGGTCAATTAATACACTTGTTAATGCAGCTGGATTTGATATACCTCAAAAGTTTATTGGTGAAATAGATGTTGATTTATGGAAAGGGGTTATAGATGCTGATATCAATGGTTTTTTTAATCTAATAAAATTTGGATTACCTTATCTTCGTAAATCTAAAGGCTCTATTGTTTTTATAAGTTCTGCAGGATTGTTTAAATATCCTCCGGGAGACATTCTCTCGGTTGCTCCAAAGGCGACGATAGAGCATGTGTTAAAAGGTATTGCTAAAGAAGAGGGCGTCAATGGAGTAAGAGCAAATTCTATTGCACTAGGAATTATTGAAACAGGAATATTTCATAGGTTACGAGAAGAAGAAAATACCTTTTTCGATGATGCTTGGCACGAAGCAGTAATGAATACACTTGCTATCAAAAGATTTGGGCTTCCAAAAGAGGTTGCTGACACAGCGGTATTTTTAGCGTCAAGCAAAGGTGGTTACATTACTGGCCACTGTATCCCAGTGGATGGTGGTTATCATCTGTAAGATTTATACAAAATAATCTGTGTTTTCTACTCCCAGCTGCATGGCTCCATAGTTTCTTGAAAAACTCACAGGGTTATTAGCAACATGTGCTCTCGATGTATGTACATCTAAAAATATTTTTTGAATATCGCTGCCAGCAAATACTGCGCCACCGCCTGCGTTTGAAAATAATGTATCCACTACTTCAAGACACTTTTCTATCACTAAAGAAGCATCATATCTAAATTTTACTCTATCAATCATAGGGATGCCGCCTTGATTGCCAGCTTGATCAACCATGATGTCATAATTTCTGAACATTACGGTTTCAATAGCATCAAGTTTTGCAGATGCCTCGGCAACAATTGATTGGGTATGAGTGTCACCGGCGAGTTTTGCGGGATCACTAGAGGCTTTATTATTTGCCCCATCAATAAATAGCTCTAACATCTTTTTTGTAGCACCAATCGCTGGGGTAGATACAGCTCTCACAAATAACTGGCCCCATGGAATTTTATACAAATCATTTTTATTTACTGTATAACCCGGATTAGTGAGATTAAACCCATCAGACTGTTTATGGGTACGATATTCTGGGACAAAAACATCATTAACATGGATATCTTGACTGCCCGTTGCCTTTAATCCCATTGAGTACCAAGTATCTTTAATTTCATAATCACTTTTTGGAATTAAAAAGGTTCTATATTCTGGGGCGCCTCCTTCAGGTGGAAATATTAACCCACCAAGCAATGCCCAATCACAATGTTCTGAGCCGCTGGACCATTGCCAATGACCTGAGAATTTAAACCCTCCCTCAACAGGATTGACCTGACCCATGGGAGCATAAGAAGATGAAACAAGAGTGTTATCGTCTTGGCCCCAAACCTCTTGTTGAGCCTTATCATCATAAAGAGCAAGTTGAAAAGGATGGATGCCAACAACACCCAAGACCCATGCAGTAGACATACAACCCTGCGCAATTCTTAATTGAACTTCTGAAAAAGTGTGCGGATCTAATTCATGCCCACCATATTGCTTAGGTTGTAAAATTTTAAAAAATCCAGCATCTTTCATGTCTTGAATAGTTTCTTTGGGAATTCTTCGATCAGTGTTTGCAGATTCAGATCTTTTCTTGAGAACAGGAATAAGATCTTCAGCCTTTTTGATCATTTCGTTGTGTAGGTCAAGATTTGTTCTTTCTTTAGTGATCGTTGATGTCGCTAGTGCCATTTTTCACCTCTTAAATGTACAGATTATAATGATTCCATTAATACTTTATTGATTCAACATAATAATTCATATTTTTTAATATTATTTTTACGATTAATATTAGAATTATTAATTTTTATGAGCACATTTGTATTAAATATTGCGCATTCGGAAATTTTTTACCATATACATCTATAATTGTTCGATGTCATATATAAGTGTTCATTGTAGTGCAGGAAAATTTACTGGGATCAATGATGATGACATAAATTTTTTTTATGGCATTCCTTTCGCAAAACCATTAACCAACAAAACGCAGTGGCAGGCACCTGAAAAAATTGATTCTGAAATATCTTTTGATGCTACTAAAAAAGGGTTTAGCGCACCTCAAACAATTTATCGAGATTCTTTTTTAACTGATCCAAACATGCCAGATGAATCAGTGGATTGTTTGTCTCTAAACATTGCCTCGCAAAATATAAATGGCAATATGCCAGTGATGATTTGGATTCATGGAGGAGCATATGTTACCGGCTCATCTAATTCAGTTATCTACGATCTTGATTTTCTTCCTCGTCATGAAATTGTATTAGTTACAATTAACTATCGCTTAGGACCATTCGGATTCTTGAAACTTGATGAAGTCTCAAATGGTGAAATTAAATCTACAGGTAATGAGGGTTTGATGGATCAAAAGTTAGCAATAGAGTGGGTAAAAGAAAACATTGCTGGGTTCGGAGGGGATCCTGAAAACATCACTATTTTTGGAGAATCTGCTGGAGCTTGGAGTGTTGCATTGCAATCTGCAATAAGCCCAAAAGGCGATTTATTTTCAAAAGCTATCTGTCAAAGCGGAGGAATGAATGCATATTTTGATAAAGAGAGGGGAAATCAATGGGGTGAGTTATTCCTTAAAACCGCAAATGATAATGGAATAAAAATCAATGATTTGTTATTACTTGATCACAAGCAGATAACCTCACTTGCATCCACTATAAAACATACGATGATTGCAAGTGGAAATTGGCTTTCACCAGAAATAGGATATGCACCGATTGCAGATGGTAATTTCTTACCCTTAAATCCCATAAAAAATTTTCAAGATTCACCAATTAAATTAATAGTTGGAACAACTGCAGATGAATACAGGCTTTGGTCAGAATTTGAACCATATTATCTAAATTTAAATCAAGATAGTTTTTATAAAAGGTTAAATAAATTATTCACAACAGAGGCTGTTGATAAAATCGCTGATAATTATTTACTCAAAGGTGCATCAGATGATCAATATAAGCATGCGCTATCAAATATTATGACTGATTGGACATTTGGAATTCATGCATTGGAACTATTGGAGCAACATCAAGATAATGCTTATGGATATTTTTTTAATGAGCCCAGTCCAGCCCTAGAAGGAAAATTGGGCGCATATCATGCAAGCGAGCTTCCATATGTCTTCGGTTCAGCATCTAAAAAAATTATTCAAGATTTTTGTTCAAAAGAAGCTGACAAAATTTCAAATTTTTTTCAAGTTTCTTGGACTCAGTTTGCAAAAACCGGTTCTCCATCTTCAGATTTGATGCGTTGGGATACTTATAATATTAATGAATCCATTGCGTTTATAAATTCAACTCCTAAAATAAAATCTATGCCCAACAAAGAAAGGATAAAATTGCTGCATGAATCAAAAAATAATTTATAAAAATTTTTTAATTACTTTATTATGCTTATTTGCTTTAGGATCCTGCATGAATCCTATCCAACAAGGAAATGTATTAACAATCACCACTTCATCTGGAGTATCTCAGGGAATATTAAATAAAAATGTTGTTTCTTGGGAGGACATTCCTTACGCCATTCCTCCTCTGGGAGATCTTCGCTGGAAGGCTCCTAGAGCTTTGATATCTCCTGAATCAAATATTCAACCTCAAGATGGTAATGGATGCCTTCAAGAAGCGAGTATTTATGCAGGAATACAGGGTGAAGGAATAGTAGGGCAAGAAGATTGCTTGTACTTAGACATAAAAGCCCCTGTAAATAATTTAAATCAAAAGCTTCCGGTAATGTTCTGGATTCATGGTGGTGGCAATACATCTGGAGTAAAGGACTATTATGATTTTTCAGAACTTATTCGTGAACATCAGGTTATCGTCGTAACAATTAATTATCGTTTAGGTCCTATGGGTTGGTTTACCCATCCTGCTATACAGGGACTGCAAAATGGAATTGACAAAGCATCTAATTTTGGAACCCTCGATATTATGGAAGCATTAAAATGGGTGCAAACCAATATCCAAAATTTTGGAGGAGATCCAGGGAATATTACAATTTTTGGAGAGTCAGCTGGAGGAAATAACGTATTGTCTTTACTTGCCTCTCCTATGGGAAATGGACTCTTTCACAAGGCAATCTCTCAATCAGGCTACACAACAAGTTTTACAAAGAAAGAGGCTTTAGGTTTAAATCAAAAAGGCACTGTAGTAAATCAATTAGGTTCTGATCCAGTGCTCTCAAGTTTTGACTCTTCTGGATATGGAAGAATAAAAAACCTTTTTAATCAAGACCCTAAGAAATATGCAGAAGAATATCAGGGTTATTTGAGATCTATTGACGGAAAAGAACTCTTAGAAACCTATGAGAAACTTTCAAAAGATACTTATGATCGATTGCCGCTGCTAACAAGAGATGGGATAGTAACTCATATTAATGGAGTAAGTGCAGGGCTCGCCTCTTCTAGAAATAAAAACAATATTCCTGTTATTGCAGGATCAAACAAGGATGAGCTTTCTCTTTGGCTAGGATCAAATAGGTATTTTGTAAATGCATCTTATCCATTCACAAAACTTGTGCCTATTCCTAAGATTGAATTTAAAAGAGAGGAGTTATATAAACTTTGGGTCAAAACTCGTTCACTTGGCTGGAAGTTAAGGGGCGTTGATGAGCCATTAATGGAGTTAGAAAAAGCTGGTTATAATTCTTTATATGCATATAGATTTGATTGGGACGATCAAGTCTCGTCATACTTTGCAGATTTTCCTAATTTAATAGGAGCAGCTCATGGATTTGAAATCTCTTTTATTACTGGTGACTTTAAGTTTGGTCCAATTGGACGATTTGTTTATCCCAAAGGAGAATTAAGAGATCAAATGAAAGAAACCATGATGCAGGCTTGGACATCATTTGCAAAAACTGGCGTTCCAAAAACTGGAAAAAGCCATGAATGGAAAAAATTTAACTCTAAGGATAGATCCTTCATGAAGCTTGATTCTGATGAAAATTTATCTATAGCTCAAGAGATATTGTCTCTTGAATTTATCACCGAAAATGTTCGACTTTCACCAGTGGGAACATTATTAGAAAAATGTTTATTAGTTCAAGAAACGTTTTTTAATATTGGGGATTACTTTGAAAAAGAATTTAAGAAATGGAATGAGGGCGCTTGCGAACAATTCGATATGGACTTCGAACGTAAAAAAATAGAATCTGATTTAATTGAAGAATATGGTTCAGCGACTGTTTATTAATGATCCCGACACAAAATAAGATTCTTTTTTTATTTCTTGTAATAAGCTTCTTTTCAGGTTGTGGGTCTGACGTCGATCCCGGAAAAATTGAGGGGCTTCCTCGATCTTCAGAAGCAATTTTCAAACAAGATTCAAAATTTTTTCAGACCAAAGAAAGTTTATTAGGAAATGACACTGACAACACATCTCAAATTCTTTTTGGAGATTTGCATGTCCATACTACGTATTCTATCGATGCTTTTACACTAGAGTTGCCAATGATGGGCCTTCAAGGTGCTCATGATAGTTCTATGGCATGCGATTTTGCCAGGTATTGTGCAAATCTAGATTTTTTTAGTTTTAATGATCATGCAGAAGGATTAACTCCAGATCATTGGCGTGAGCAGAAAAAAATTATCCAACAATGTAATATCTCAAATAGTGATCCTGCAACAAATGATTTAGTAGTGTTTCCTGGTTGGGAATGGACTCAAATCGGTACCACTAAAGAAAATCATTGGGGCCATAGAAATGTAATCTTTAAAGATATCCAAAATCTTCCTGCCAGGCCCATTGGTGCAAGAACTCCAGATTCAGGATTGGGAGTCTTTGACACTACTGAACAAGCCGTAAGTGCAAGATGGTTAGATGTACTTAATTTTAAGCGTTATTCAGATTTAAAATGGCTTCTCAATGAGGTAAGAAACATACCTTATTGTGAAGAGGGCATTGATTCTCCAGACCTTCCGATTGATTGTTATGAATATGCAAAAACTCCAAGAGATTTATTCTCTAAGTTAGATGAATGGAATGTAGACAGCATAGTCATTCCTCATGGTCAATCATGGGGTTTTCATGTTCCATTAGGAACGTCTTGGGATAATCGTCTTAATGATGAAGGCCATGATTCAAGTAAACAACTTCTTCTAGAAATTATGTCCGGTCACGGCAACAGTGAGGAGTATAGAGACATTACATCTGCAAATTTTTTACAGACTGGAGAAATGATTTGCCCCGAGCCAACTGAAGATTTTTTACCTTGCTGCTGGCAAGCTGGCGAAATGCAGAAAAAACGTTGCGATGGACTTACAAACGATGAATGCGATGCGAGGGTGGAGCTTGCAAAAAAATATACTTTAGCTGGAGGTCCATACACCAATATGGTATTTCCTGAGGCCAAGCCTGAAGAATGGCTTAGCTGTGATCAATGTACTGATTGTTTTAAGCCAGCATTTAATTATAGACCTAAGCAATCTGCTCAATATGCTTTGGCTATCTCAAACTTTGAAAACTCCAAAGAATCTCCCAAAAGATATAATTTTGGATTTATAGCTTCAACAGACGATCATACTGCAAGACCAGGAACTGGTTATAAGCAGTATGAAAGACGAAAGATGACTTTTGCTACTGGTGTTAAATCTAAAATGTGGGAATATCAACATGAGGCTGAAGACCCAAATTTCCCTGAAATTCCCAAAATTACCCCGGGAGAGAGCCAGCCTGATAGCGAGAGAGTTTCCAGTTTTGTATACCCTGGCGGTATTCTAGCCGTGCATGCAAGCGGAAGAGGCAAGGATGAAATTTGGACAGCCTTAAAAAATAAAAATGTTTATGGCACCAGTGGCCCAAGAATATTACTATGGTTTGACTTAATAAATTCTCCTGAAGGACAAGTTCCAATGGGTACTGAAATTACAATGAGTCAAAATCCTAGATTTACCGTTAGAGCTGCTGGAAGCTTTAAACAAAATAAAGGTTGTTCAGATGAATCAATAGATTCCCTTTCATCAGAAAGACTAGAATATTTATGTGCAGGAGAGTGTTATAACCCAAGCAATGAAAGAGAAGTCATTGAAAAAATAGAAATTATCAAAATTACTCCTCAAAACTATGTTGGTGAAGCAGTGAGCTCTCTAATACAAGATCCTTGGAAGACAATCCCATGCCAAGGTACAGGCGAGTGCATTGTAGAATTTGAAGATCAGGATTTTTCAAGGGATAGTGTTTATTATGTCAGAGCAATCCAAGAGGCAACACTTGCGATTAATGGCGCTTCGCTAATCCAACATGATCAGTTTAAACTTTGCAAAGGAAGTTTTAGGACCGATTTAAATGATAATTGTCTGAGCGCAACCAATGAAAGAGCATGGTCATCACCAATATATGTTAATAAGCCTTAGGTGGCGTTTTGTTTAATTTGATTAGCTTTTGATCGTGGAATTTTTATCAAATCTGCTATCTTGAAATATAAGTTTTCTTCATAAGGATCAACCATTTCATCAATAGTGACAAGCTCCCATAAGATTTCTAGCAGCTCTAATTTATCCTCTGTTTTAAAAGTTTCATTAATTATTTGTACTGTAGGATAGAGAGAAACTGAATTCTCACTTTCATCAATAATTTTTTTAATTATTGATGAAATTGTTTCATCTTCTTCCATAATGATAGCTGCTCTTTTTTTAATTAATTGCAGCTCTGAAGCTTCGAGCTTTCCATCACTAATAGCAATTTCAAACATTAACCTTAAAGCAATATCTGCTTCATGAATATTAATATTTTCTATAGAATTTTTTCTCTTAAATAAGTTTTTTATCATATTTATAATTTTATAAGCTTCTTCAAATATATTCTTGGGAACTTAAAAAATGTTGCACTAAGTATTAAAAAATCTAATTGCAAAGATTTGCTATCAATGTATGTTTTATCGACTTCAGCGAGCTTTGCAGGATCGCTCATATCGTATCCCATCACTTGAGCAAGACCTGTAATACCAGGCTTTATCTTAAAAATTTTATTTTCAATCCTCTCTTTTATTAACTCAGTTTGAGATGGGAGTCCAGGCCTTGGACCAATTAAATTAATATCTCCTTTTAATACATTTATTAGTTGAGGGAATTCATCAAGCTTCACTCTTCTGATCCAATTGCCACTAATTAATTGATATTTTTTATCTACTTCATGTGTTCCCCTGTGTGGGGTACTTGTTTTTAGAGTTCTTATTTTAAAAATTTTAAATACTCTTCTATCTTTGCCAATACGCTGCTGAATAAAAAAAATCGGTAATCCATCTTCAATAATGATAGCAAGAGCAGCCAAAAACAAAAATGGTAAAACAATAAGCATGCCAATTAAGCAGATTATATTTCTTAAAATTTTGATTAATTTTTTGAGCAACATTTTGTCGTGTAAAATAAAGTATTATTTTAAATCATTAATATGAATATTGCTTTAACTGGATCTTCTGGAAAAATTGGATCTCATCTTCTTGCTGATTTCAAAAAGATGGGTCATGAGGTTTTATGTATTTCTTCTTCTCGCTCATCGCATGATAATAATACTTTTTTATATGAAGAATTAGAGTCTGAGGACATAAATTTTAAGGCTGATTATTTCTTTCATCTTGCCTCAATTAACTCAAATTTAGAAGAATCAGAAGTCACAAATGAAATATTGCTTATTAAGAGTGCTATAAATTGCATGGAAAGCTTAGACTGCAAAAATTTTATCTTTTTTAGCACGATTAAAGTATACGGAGATAATTCTTTTGGATCATATCTCATTGATGAAAATTCTCCAATTCAACCAAAATGTTTTTATGGAAAAGCAAAAGCAAATTGCGAATTAGAGTTAAAAAATTCTGCTAAAACAAAGAACTTCAATTACTTTATTTTTAGATTGCCCCCAGTATTAATAAATCATCCTCAATCAAATCTCGGTAGGTTGTTTTATTTCGTGGAACAAGGGCTTCCCATTCCTTCATTTCATGTGGGGGATGCAAATTGTAGGAGTTTTCTTAATTATGACCTTTTAATTGATGTTTTGAAGATAGTTCTAAATGAACAAGCTATTAATTCTAATAAAATTTATAACCTTGCTGATAATGATCCTATTTCTACAAATGATCTTTTGCGATGGTTTGCAAAAAGCACAAACAAAAAACTAAGAATAATTTATTTACCTAACTTTTTTTTTACAGTTATGATGAATGTAAATCTATTACAATTAATTTTATGCAGATTATTTGGAAACTTTCATTTATCAAACGAAAAGCTTAGGAAAGACTTTAAACTGCCCTAGTAATCTAAAAAATATACTAAAAGATGAATCTAATAGGTACAAAGCTAAACTCTCTAAACAGGACTTATAAGACCTTTTTAGTATTGTTAAATGATTTCTTTCTCGCTTTTACATGCTGGTTAGTTTTTGGCCCACCTATGGCAACTATTATTTCTAATGAAAATCCTTATAGTTTAGCGCTACTAATTCAAAATCAAATTTTTTCATTTGTTTTTCCGGCTTTTCTTTTTTTGTCTTACTTCTATTTTTTTGGCTACTATAAATCATTAATAAGATATTTTGATTCTAGAGACTCTATACTGCTTTGCGTTTCAGGTTCGCTCATATTTGGGTTCTCATGGGCAGCTATATATATTTTGCAATTTGATCAAATAGCCACAAACATTCTTTCAATTATTGTGCTACAAGGTTTGCTGCTATCTTCAGTGTTATATGCATTTATTAATATTTCTAGAGATGTAGCAAAATTTTTTTTATATCCATATCAAAAAGATGATGATGCAACTCCAGTTGTTATCTATGGTTCTGGAGAGTCAGCACAGGTTCTATTAAATGAGCTGCAAAATGATTCTACTAAACATGTAATTGCTATTTTTGATAATTCGTCTGTTTTTAAGAATTTATTGATAAACAATGTCCCTATTATTTCAAGCGTCAATAAATTATCTTTGCTTAAAATTAAACATAAAAACCTTCAAGTATTTCTTGCAATTCCCAATATTAAAACTGAAGAAAGAAGAAAAATTATATCTGAATTAGAGGCTATGAAAGTAGCAGTTAGGACTGTGCCCTCCATCACTGAATTAATTTCAGATCAAAAGAAGATGACTGATCTGCAAGAATTATCAATTGACGATATTCTGCCTGGAGCCAGAATATCTAATGCTAGCGTTTTTGAAGCAACATCTAAAACTTTTTTTGTTTCCGGAGCTGGTGGCTCAATTGGCGCAGAAATTACAAGACAATTACTTGCATGCAATCCTAAAAAAATTATTTTATATGAGATGTCAGAATACAACCTTTTTCAGATCGAAAGAGAATGCTTTGCAATTATAGAGTCTAAAGATCTAGATACTGTAATTATTCCCATACTCGGTGATATAAGAGACAGTAATAACTTAAATAACTTATTTAAAAAGTATAATATTGATCATATTTATCATGCCGCTGCATATAAACATGTTCCCCTTGTCGAGGATGAAAATAATCTTGCAATAGCAGCAGAAAATAATATTTTTGGCACCTACAATTTAGCTCAAGCCGCAGTTCAAAATAACGTTGATTCTTTTGTAATGATTTCTACTGACAAAGCTGTTCGACCTACCAACATTATGGGCGCCACAAAGAGATTTGCAGAAATAATTATTCAATCAATAAATGCCAGTACTGATGTTACGAGGTTTAGCATGGTTAGGTTTGGAAATGTTATCAACTCATCTGGTTCAGTTATTCCATTATTCTTAGACCAAATTTCGCAAGGAGGCCCAGTAACTGTAACCGACAAAGAGGTGATGAGATATTTCATGACTATTCCAGAAGCCTCAAGCTTAGTTTTGCAGGCAGGCGAAATGTCAATTGGGGGCGAAGTTTTTATACTTGACATGGGTGAACAAATTAAAATATACGATCTTGCTAAAAAACTAATACACCTATCTGGAAGAAATTACATAGAAGGGGAGGGAGAGATTGAGGATGGAATTCAAATTCTTGAGATAGGTTTAAGGCCTGGTGAAAAAATGTATGAAGAACTATTGATTTCTGGATCTGAAATCAAAACTGACAATCCAAAGATTTTTAAAGCAAATGAATCTTACATTAAGCTAGATCATCTTCAACCAATCCTTGAGCAAATGAAAGAGCACATTAGGAATTATGATAATGCAAAGATTTTAAGCATACTTACAGAAAATGTTGAGGGTTTTAAACGATGAAAAAATACAAAATTTTAAATTTAATTTCTTTTTTTGCTTTCTTTCATCCTATCTTACCTGCTCAAAATATAGATAATTTAGTTTTAGAACCGGGGTTTAAAATTTCTATATTTGCTAAAAATTTAAGTTCTCCCCGTCAAATTGCTCAAGGGAAGAATGGCACTATCTTTGTTGGAGAGCGCACAGGACAAATCATAGCTTTAACTGATACAGATCAAAATGGGCAAGCAGATGAAAAAAAAATTATCGCAGAAGGGTTAGAGTATTCAACTGGTATAAGTATATTTAATGGAGATCTATATTTCTCAGAAATTAGTAAAATATGGAAAATAGAAAATATTGAAAACTGGTTAAATAAAAATAATTCGAACTCAGATCTCCCAAAAAAAATTCTTGTTACAGATCAATTGCCTAGTGATAAATGGCATGGCTGGAAGTGGTTAAAGCATGATGAGCAGGGGGATTTATATTTTAATGTTGGAGCTCCTTGTAATATTTGTTTATCTGAAAATTCACAATATGCATCTATTTTAAAAATAATGAATGGTGAATTGAAGTATGTTGCAAGAGGAGTAAGAAATAGTGTTGGATTCGACTTTCATCCCGTAACCCAAAAACTTTTTTTTACAGATAATGGAAGAGATTGGCTTGGTGATGACTCTCCCTCATGTGAATTAAATAGACTAGATCAAGACGGTCAATTTTTTGGTTATCCATTTAAACATGCTACCAATATAATAGATCCAGAGTTTGGAGATCTTAATTCAGGTTTTGATTATGTTGATCCAATTTTAGAACTTGGCGCCCATGTTGCACCAACTGGCGTAGCATTTTATACCGGATCAATGTTTCCCCCACAAATGAAAAATAACTTATTTATTGCACTGCATGGTTCCTGGAATAGATCTAGCAGGGTAGGGTATAAAGTTATCAGAGTAAGTTTTGATAAAAATGGGAATGTTGAAGAATCAAACGATTTTATTTCAGGCTGGTTAAAAGATGAAAGTGTATCTGGAAGGCCTTCTGCTCCTTTCGTATTAAGTGATGGCAGCATGCTTTTATCAGATGATAAAGCTAATGTTATTTATCGCATTACTTACGAAACATAGATGTTAGATTTAGATTCTTGCCTGCAAATAGCTAAATCAGCTGCATTACTTGCAGGAAATTATCTCAAAGAACAGCAAGCTAAGAATTTAAAAATTCTTTCAAATAAGGCAAGAGATCTAAAACTTCAGATTGATATTGATGCTGAAGAGATCATCAAAGAACACATCACGCAAAAAAGCTCTTTACCAATTTTAGCTGAGGAATCTGGCATGAGCGGCCAGCGTGATGGATTTTTCTGGGTAGTAGATCCGCTGGATGGAACATCAAATTTTTTAAGAAATATTCCAATTTCATGTGTTTCAATATCTTTGATGCAGGGCTTAACTCCTGCTCTTGGAGTAATATTTGATTTTAATAATTCTGATTTATATTGCGCCCATAAAGAATCAAAGGCTTATGTAAATGATATGGAGATATCTGTTTCTTCTTTAAGCCTAAAAAAAGAATCCACTTTAGTCACTGGAATACCTGCTAAAGATAATTATTCAGATGTCGAGTTCAAAAATATGATTTCTGATTTTCAATCCTGGAAAAAAATTAGGATGATTGGATCTGCTGCTATGGCTTCAGTATATGTTGCTTCTGGGAAAGCAGAGGCATATAAAGAAAACGGTATATTTTTATGGGATATTGCTGCAGGAGCAGCAATTGTAGAAGCAGCTGGTGGACAGATTTCAATCAGCAACTTACAACCCGACTTCAGGGTAGATGCAAACTTTACTAATAAAAACATAGAAAAATAAACAATCATTTAATTTTAATTTGGATATTTAGTTATTAAAAGAACTCATCAATATATTGCAGGGACTTAAATTATGAAAGGAATAATTTGGTTTAGAACTGATTTACGGATTGATGATAATCCAGCATTGTTAAGTGCGCTCAATCAATGTGAAGAAGTCGTAGGACTTTATATTTTTTCACAGACGCAATGGGACCTTCATAACGAATCAAATATCAAGCATGAATTTTTAATAAATAATTTAACTGTTCTAGAGCAATCTCTTGCAAAATTCAATATTTCGCTAGTAGCTATAAATACTGAGTCATATAAAACTTTATCAAAAGATTTATGCTCTTTTTTGGTTGATCAGAAAATAGATCATGCATTTTGGAATAATGAATTTGGATATAATGAGACTAATAGAGATCAAAGCGTGATAGAGGCTTTGGAAAAAGTAAATATTCAAACCTCCCAATTCAATGATCAGGTCATCTTCGAACCAGGCTTTCTCAAGACAGGCCAAGGAAACCCATTCTCAGTTTTTACACCTTTTAAAAGAAGATGGGTTGAAAACTTTGAGATGGATTTTTTGGATATTACGCAACCCCAACCAGCAAAAAAACCTTCTTCGACTAAAAGCAATTTATCCAACTTAAAATTTGTTAAATCTCATTTAGTAAATATCAATCTTTGGCCTGCTGGTGAAATAGCTGCTCACGAAAGACTTTCAAGTTTTCTTCACTCAAAGGCAAAACTATATAGCGAATCAAGGAATTCTCCGATTATTGATGGAACGAGTAGAATATCACCCTATCTAGCTCTTGGTATTCTCTCTCCTAAAAGATGCATCTTGGAGGGTTTAAAACTCAATGATTTTGAGTTTACATCAGGCAATAAAGGAATTTGTAAGTGGATAGATGAAATTGTTTGGAGAGAGTTTTATCGAAATATAATGCACTCATTTCCCAAAGTAAGCATGAACCAACCTTTTCAAGACTATACAAAATCTATCCAGTGGCGACATTCAAGCGAGGAGCTCGAAGCCTTTTATACTGGCAAAACAGGCTTTCCTATTGTTGATGCTGGGATCAGACAAATGCTTTCGGAAGGATGGATGCATAATCGATTAAGAATGGTGGTTGCAATGTTTTTTACAAAAAACATGCTCCATGATTGGAGACTTGGAGAAAATTTTTTTATGCAAAACTTGATAGATGGAGATTTCTCTTCTAATAATGGAGGATGGCAGTGGAGTTCCTCAACTGGCACAGATTCAGCGCCTTATTTTAGGATCTTTAATCCAATTACTCAGTCACAAAACTTTGACCCTGCTGGAGAATTTATCAAAAAATTTATCCCTGAATTAATAGATGTTCCTGTTGCACAAATTCATCAGCCAAAAATCGATCTTTTTTCATCGACTAACTATCCTGCGCCTATGCTTGATTTGAAAGAATCTCGTGTCAGAGCCATTCAGGCATTCAAAGATGCCAGAGAGAATACCAGTATCTAAATTATTGCATTGTAGAATTAACGCTAGTGATAATTTAAAAACATCCGCTATAATTAAATTCAATTTTTAGAGAGGAATAAATATGGCTGATCATTTTAAATTTTATATTAATGGGGAATGGGTTGATCCACTAGGGCCAGAAACAATTGAAGTCATAAATCCTTCTGATGAATCTGTTATTGGCTCTATTTCAGCTGGGACTAAAGAAGATATTGATATAGCTGTTGCCACAGCTAAAGAAGCATTTAAAACGTTTGGTTTTTCTTCCAAAGAAGAAAGGATTAGGTTGCTTGAAAATATTATTTCTGAATATGAAAAACGCTCAGAAGAATTAGCAAAAACAATTTCGAAAGAAATGGGTGCACCACTATGGCTCTCTAATGTCGCGCAAGTTACCTCGGGCTTATCTCATTTTAAAGATACGCTTGATGTTTTAAGAACATTTGAATTTGAAGGAACTGAAAATAATTATTTAGTTAGGAAAGAACCTATTGGAGTAATTGGAATGATTACTCCATGGAATTGGCCTATGAATCAGATGTGTACAAAGGTAGCTTCCGCTATTGCATCTGGATGTACCATGGTCTTGAAACCTAGCGAGATAACTCCATTTTGCGGGATAATTTTTGCTGAAATATTGCATGCAGCCAAAGTTCCAGCAGGAGTTTTTAATCTTGTTAATGGCATGGGTCCCATTGTTGGCGCTGCTCTTTCTGAGCATCAAGATATAGACATGATGCACTTTACAGGCTCCACAAGAGCTGGAGTGGCTGTAGCAATTGCCTCAGCCCCAACTGTAAAAAGAGTTGCTCAAGAACTAGGGGGTAAATCCGCAAATATTATCTTAGATGATGCGGATATTGAAAAAGCTGCAGCTGCAGGGGCAAATCATTGCTTTATGAATACTGGCCAATCATGCAATGCACCAACAAGAATGTTGGTCTCATCTAAAAATTATGACAAGGCTGTAGAAGCTGCTGTTGATGTTGCAAATTCAACAATAGTTGGTTCGCCTGAGGCTGAAGGTGTAAAAATTGGACCCATCTCTAATAAAACTCAGTATGAAAAAGTTCAAAGATTAATTCAGATTGGAATTGATGAAGGAGCAAGATTAGTAGCAGGGGGCTTAGGGAGACCAGACGGTATCTCTAAAGGGTATTTTGTAAAGCCCACAGTGTTTGCTGATGTAACCAATGATATGACAATTGCAAAGGAAGAAATTTTTGGCCCTGTTTTAAGTATATTGAGATATGACACTGAGGATGAAGCTATTGAAATTGCAAATGATACTGAATACGGGCTAGCAGGCTACGTTCAGTCCGGTGATGAAGATCATGCAAAGCAAATTGCAAGAAGAATCAGAGCAGGTCAAATCAGTATTAATGGTGGTTCAAGAGGACCAGCCGCTCCTTTTGGCGGCTTTAAAACTTCTGGCAATGGGAGAGAGCACGGGTTAAGTGGACTGGCCGAGTGTTTGGAGACTAAAGCAATTATTGGTAATTAATAGCTATTCAAATAAATCGGGTTCTTTTTGCGTAATCATGTCATATAACGGCTGAAAGCTGGCCCAAGCTGCAAGCTCATTTGCAATAAACTCCCTAGTTTTAATAGCTGTTTCATGCGGTATCAAAGTAGGCTTCCCTGCTGCTTCTGCCATTAGCTGTGATTGACAACAACGCTCAAGGGAAAAGAAATACCACAAAGCTATATCAATTGAAGAGCCTGTTGATAAGATTCCGTGATTTTGCATCAGTAGGACTTGTTTATCACCGAGGGCGCTGGCAATCCTCTCTCCTTCAGTTGTATCTTCAGAAACGCCAGAAAAATCGTCATATATTGCCTGTCTCTCATAAAAGGCACATGAGTCTTGAGAAATTGGATCAAGAAACTTACCAAGAGTTGAAAAGGTTTTACCATACATGGAGTGGGAGTGTGCAGCTGCATTTACATCGGGCCTTGCCATGTGAAGACGAGAATGAATTGTAAACGCTGCTATATTTACAGATCGATCACCTTGAACAACCTCACCTTCATGATTTACAAGTAAAAGATCAGAAACTTTAATTTGCCCAAAGTGAACCCCTATTGGATTGACCCAGAAATGATCAGAAAACTCAGGATCCCTTACAGTAATGTGCCCAGCAACCCCTTCATCATATCCAAAATAAGAAAATAATCTAAAACCTGCTGTTAGCTTTTCAAGCTCATGCCGTCTTTTTTCTTCAATTGAGGTGCATTCGACTGTCTCATTGATGCCTTTAGGTTTTTGAGGAAGCTTTCCTTTGTTAATATCTATGCTAATTGGTACAACTTTTGCCATAATGAATTCCTGTAAGTGTAAAATAGTTTACCCAATTATGGAGCTAATATGAAATATAGAATCGAAAAGGACACAATGGGAGAGGTTCAGGTCCCGTATGATGCGCTATGGGGAGCTCAAACTCAAAGAGCTCTTGAAAACTTTAAGATCAGTGGTATCAAATTTGCTTTTCCTTTTGGAAGAAGTTTCATAGAAGCACTAGGCATAATTAAATTTGCTGCTGCAGCATCCAATCAAAAACTAAAATTACTTGATTCCCGGAAAGCCAAGGCAATTAAAATTGCATCAAAAGAAATACTTTCAGGTGTTCATGATAGCCAATTTCCACTTGATGTTTTTCAGACTGGTTCTGGAACTAGCACCAATATGAATGCAAACGAGGTGATTGCAAACTTAGCTTCAAAAAAAGAACGTATTAAAATCAATGCAAATGATCATGTAAATATGAGCCAAAGTAGCAATGATGTTATTCCAACGGCAATTTGTATATCCGCATTATTAGACACCCAAAGACTTTTGTTACCATCTCTGGATAGCCTTATCAAAGTTATTGACAAAAAAGCACTATCTTTAAGGGGCCAAGTAAAAACTGGAAGGACTCATTTAATGGATGCGATGCCAATAGATTTCTCACAAGAATTATCAGGATGGAGTTCTCAATTAAAGGCTGTTGAAAAGTCTATTATTTCTGCTGCAAAAGAAATAGCTTATTTGCCCCAAGGAGGAACCGCTATTGGAACTGGGATAAATACTCATAAGAATTTTGGGAAAATATTTGCTTCCGAGGTCTCCAAATTAACTAAACTTAATGTTAAGACATCAACAAATTACTTTAAATCTTTGAGCGCTCAAGATTCTGCTGCTCAATTGTCATCTGCTGTTAAAAATTTAAGCCTGGTACTTACTAAAATATCCAATGATTTGCGATGGATGAATAGTGGTCCACTTACTGGCCTTGGAGAAATAGAACTTGAGGCATTGCAACCTGGAAGCAGCATAATGCCAGGCAAAGTTAATCCAGTAATACCGGAAGCAGTAGCCATGGCCTGTGCTGATGTAATTGGGAACGATGTAACAGTATCAATAGCAAGTCAGTCTGGAAATTTTCAATTAAACGTGATGCTTCCAGTCATTGCATACAACTTACTTAAAAGCATTAGTCTAATGTCTAATTCAATGCCGCTCTTGGCTAACAAAGCAATCAAAACCTTCAAAGTCAATAAAAAGAATATTAAAGGATCGCTTAGCATGAATCCAATACTAGTAACAGCATTAAACAGAGAAATTGGTTATGAGAAGGCTGCGCATATTGCTAAAAAAGCCTACCAAGAACAAAGATCTATCATTGATGTGGCTCATGAAGAAACTGGACTGCCAATTAAGAAGTTAAAGATATTATTAAACCCTGCAAAATTAACCAAGGGTGGTTTATGACAAAACTTTCAAAGGAAACCTGTAGCGCATGTGAAATAGGCGCCCCATTAGTTCCTCATCATCAGCAGTTTGAACTTTTAAATGAGCTGGATGGCTGGATCATTGATAGTTCAGATATTTCAAAACTTATAAAAGAATTTAAATTAAATAATTATGAGCAATCAATTAGGTTTGCTAATTTAATTGCTACTTTAGCTGAATCACAAGATCATCACCCAAAAATTACTCTCGAATGGGGGAGTGTAAGTATAGAGTGGTGGTCACATAAGATTAAAGGCTTGCACATGAATGATTTCATTTGTGCTGCCAAGTCTGATGAAATTTTCAATGCATTGTAATAATAGTTTACAAGCAATCGCTCAATTCATAGCTTCAAACAACTAATCTTTTTTTTAATAATGGCTTACGCTATAATCCGATATGGAAAAGATCAAACTTAAAGCCTTAACCTTTGATGATGTCTTGCTTTTGCCTCGTTTTACAGATTTCCTGCCAGCAGAAGCTCAGCTTCAAACAAAGGTCTCTAACAATATATCCTTAAAAATTCCCTTGGTATCTGCTGCAATGGATACAGTGACTGAAGCTGCTATGGCAATAGCGTTAGCTGAAAATGGTGGAATTGGAATTCTCCATAAAAATAATTCAATTGAAGATCAGGCTGCAGAGGTTAGAGCTGTAAAAAAATACGAAAGTGGCGTTGTTAGAGATCCATCGACCATACAATCAACCAAAACAATCAATGAGCTCATGCAATTGACAAGCGAGCTTAGTATTTCCGGTATGCCAGTTGTTGATAACGGAAAATTAATGGGAATTGTTACCAGGCGGGACTTTAGATATGCAGATAACTTATCAGAATTAGTTTCTTCAATCATGACGCCATATGAAAAATTAATAACAGTCAAAGAGGGCTTTGATCAAGAAGAAGTCAAAAAATTAATGTACAACAACAGAATTGAAAAAATTCTAGTGACCGATGAAGATAACTCCTTAACTGGATTGGTTACCATGAAAGATATTGATAAATCCGCTGAGCACCCCCTTGCAACCAAGGATTCTAGAGGTCAGTTACAAGTTGGAGCCGCTCTTGGAACTGGAGCAGATACTTTGGATAGGGCTAAGGCTTTATCTGAAGCAGGCGTTGATTTATTTGTTATAGATAGTGCACATGGCCATTCTCAGAATGTAATCGATACTATTAAACTTATCAAAAAGGAGTTTCCAGATATAGATGTCATGGGTGGCAACGTAGCTACTCCAGAGGGAGCTCAAGCCTTAATCGATGCTGGCGTTGATTCGGTTAAGATTGGAATGGGTCCAGGGTCAATCTGTACGACGAGAATTATTGCAGGAATTGGAGTCCCTCAGATCACTGCTATTCTTTCAATAAAAGAAAAACTTTCTACTAATAGTGTTCCGCTTATTGCTGATGGCGGTATTAGATTCTCAGGTGATATTTCTAAAGCGCTTGCAGCTGGCGCAGATGCAGTAATGCTTGGAGGTATCTTTGCTGGAACTGAAGAGGCTCCTGGAGAGCTAGAGCTTTATCAAGGTCGAAGTTTTAAAACCTATAGAGGCATGGGTTCCATTGGAGCTATGTCTGAAAGAAATGATTTAAATCGTTACTCCCAAGATGGCATCAGCAATGAAAAGATGGTTCCCGAGGGAGTGGAGGGAAGAGTGCCATTTAAAGGCTGGGTTGTAAATGTGATTGATCAATTGATTGGAGGAATTCGACAAAGTATGGGGTACGTGGGATGCAAATCAATTAAGGATATGCATCAAGAGACTCAATTTGTTGAGATTACAAATGCTGGAATCACAGAAAGTCATGTTCATGATGTGATGATTACCAAAGAAGCTCCAAATTACCAAAGAAGCTAACTTACTCTTCTAAAGAAAAATAAATTTTGATAAAAATACTAAAGTAAGAAACCAAGCTCCAGCTGATATAAGGGCGACCTTGCCTGATCCAATTTTCAACACAACATAAGATATAAAACCTAGGGCAATTCCATTTGCAATAGAAAAAGTTAATGGAATCATTACAATTATTATTAGTGCTGGAAGAAGTTCTGATGTATCTGACCAGTTAAGTTTTTCCATTCCACCCAACATCAATATCGCTACATATATAAGCGCTCCGGAAGTTGCGTGAGCAGGGATTATACTTGCTAAGGGTGAAAAGAAGATTGCAATTAAAAATAAAAAACCTACAGTTACTGCAGTTAAACCGGTTCTGCCTCCAGCTTCAACACCCGCAGAACTTTCAACATAGCTTGTTACAGGAGCACATCCTAAAAATGCTCCAACAGCACTAGAAGAGCTGTCAGCTTTTAATGCTTTATCAAGATTGCTAACATTGCCTGATTCATCAACCAACTTTGCTTGGTTGGCAACTCCTAGAAGAGTGCCTGCAGTGTCAAATAAATTTACAAAGAGAAAAGACATTATGACGCTGATCATAGCTAAATCTAGCGCTCCTAAAATATCTAATTTCATAAACACCGGCATGAAAGCAGGGGGATAGGAGATCAATCCTTCAAATTGGATGAGGTCGGAAAAAATTGAAGCAACTGTAACCATCATTACGCCAATAAGAATAGCGCCAGGAACTTTTCGTACTGCAAGTATTGCTATTAAGAGGAATCCAAGCATTGAAAGAATGGTCTCAATTTTTAGTAAATCTCCCATGCTGATAAGAGTTGCTTCATTTGAGACTATGATCCCACCGTTTTTTAAGCCAATAAACCCAATAAAAAGACCGACGCCAGAACCCATAGCAATCCTAAGGTTCATGGGAATGCTTTCTAACATCCATTGCCGAATTGGAGTAATGCTCATTATCCAAAATAAAATACCTGCGATGAATACTGAGCCAAGCGCAATTTCCCATGTATAGCCCATCTCACCTACAACTGTATAGGTAAAGAATGCATTAAGCCCCATTCCAGGAGCTAATCCAATTGGCCAGTTAGCATAAAGGCCCATTAAAATACATGCTATTGCAGCTGCTAAACAAGTTCCTACAAAGCTTGCTCCTTGATCCATGCCAGCAGAGGACATCATCTGTGGATTAACAAAAATAATATAGGCCATTGTTATAAATGTGGTAAAACCTGCAATTAACTCAGTTTTTACTGATGTGTTGTTTTCTTTTAACTTGAAAATTTTTTCTAGCATTAATTTCAATATTTATATTTAAAAATTAAGTTTACAACTTATAATATTAGATTGTTATAAGTTCAAATATAACTTAAGGCAAATATAGATTGATTCAATACTGCATAGCCTTTTAGGCTGAAAATTTAATTTATATTTATTTTCAATCTTTTGGCATTAATATTGCTTCAACCATAAATATAAAAGTTTCTCAGAAGCTTTTTAAAAAATTAATATCAAAACCTTGGGGTATTTTAATGAACTACATCTCTATTCATAAAAAATTTTTATTAACAATTTCTTTATTGGTTTTTGGATCTCCATTACTTGCTCAAGAAAATGTCATTGAAGAGGTATTTGTTACTGCCGAAAAGCGAAGTGAAAGCCTACAAGATATCTCTCAGGCAGTTACAGCAATAAGTGATCAAGATATTGAGTCTAAGAATATTGAATCAATGGTTGATCTTAGTGCGATTGTTCCAGGAGTAACAGTTGCAAAGAATGAAGGCTATAAAACTGTTATATCTATTAGAGGAGTTGGCAATGAAACTAATCAAAATGCTATAGCAGCTCCTTCAGTAGCATTTCATATGGATGGAATATTTATTGCTTCTCCTTTTGCACTTCAAACTGATTTCATTGATGTGGATAGAATTGAAGTTATTAGAGGACCACAAGGCACTTTATTTGGCCAAAACTCCACCGGCGGAGCTATTAATGTAATTAGCAAAAAACCATCAATGGAGGAGTACATAGGTCAATCAGATATTACTTTTGGGAACTACGGTCTTACCAAATTCCGCTCATCTAATAATATTCCACTTGCAGATAATGTTGCTAGCAGAATCTCTTTTGCTATTACCGAAAGAGATGGTTTTACAGATAATATTTTCACTGGCCAGGATTTAGATGATGCTAGCAGTGTTAGTGTCCGTGGTGACCTGTTGATCGATCTGGATGCAAGTTCAAGCTTAAGATTCTTTGGACAGTTTTTTGAGGTTGACAGAAACGGATCTGCCATGAGAGGTATTGATGATCCAACACCTAATATCAGAAAATTATCCCAAGATACCACCTCAAAACATGAGTTAACCTCTTCAATTTTTGCAGCAATTTATGAAACAGATCTGGGTTTTGCATCTCTTAAAGCCATGGCCAGCATCCAAGAGGATGATATTTTGGTTGTTAGAGATAATGATAGACATAACTATGGTGACTTTGTTAAATCGATTCCTGGATTGCCTCCAGTACAAGATATTTGTATAAAAATCTTTCCGCAGCCTGACGAGTGCAGATATGCGCGCTATCAAAGAGCTGAATTTAATCCTGAGACTTCTGTTGTAGATACTACTACGTTTGAAATTAATTTAATCTCCAATGAGCCTATTCTCAACGGAAAACTTGATTGGACAATAGGTGCTTTTTACATGGAGCATGAAATTGAAAATACTATCCGAGGCTATAGAGATAATGACTTGACTGGCCAATTAAGATATTTATGCGGAGAATCATTTGCCAATTCGGCATACTGTTATACACATGATTATGGAATTCCAGGAAGATTTGATGTTTTTGGAGCCGATTGGGACTTTGTTACTGATGCAATTCCTACAAGAGAATCATATTCATTTTATGGTCAAGGAACATACAGTGTCAGTGATGACTTTCGTATAGTTGCTGGTATGAGATATTCAGAAGATACATTTGAAACAAATGTGACTAACTTTTTTAATGTAGAGACTTTTACGGAAAAGGGCACATCAGATGAAACTACTGGAAAGATAACCGGTGAATTAGACTTATCTGATTCAGCAATGGCTTACCTATCCTTTGCAAGAGGTTTCAAGCCTGGTGGTAGCAATTTAACTTTTGGTTTTACAGAGGCTGAAGATGCTGCTGCTGGAAGACCAATAGCTCCAGCTCTAGTTTTTCCTACTTTTGAAGCTGAAACGGTCGATTCAATTGAGTTTGGTCTAAAAACTGACTTACTGGATGGAAGGGCGCGTGCAAATATTGCAGTTTTCTCGTATACATATGAAAATCTTCAATTTCAGGCTACCGACCCAGATCCATACAGAGGTGGGGTAGCAAATATTCCTGAATCAGAAATGTCAGGGCTTGAGGTTGAGTTTAAAGGGCTGTTAACTGATTCATTAGTCTTAGATATGAATTTATCATTCCTTGATTCTGAGGTTACTTCAGACTATATGGTTTTAGATAATGTTGATGCATATCAGTATTTCTTTGGTCAAGAGGATCTTCGATATGGTTTAAGAGAAAATGTTAAGGGTAACGAGTTAGCAAAAAGTCCAGAGTTTTCAGCTGACATTAGTCTCACTTATGAAACAGCGCTTGCTTCTGGAAGTATTTTTACCGGGATAATGCAGTACATTCATAGAGGAGACTTCCAACAAAGAGTCTCTAATAACTCTATTGTTGATGCCATTGATTCATATGGTCTGTTAAATCTTACTGCTAGCATTGATTTTGTAGGAGATAAGTGGGGGCTAGACTTCAAGATTCTTAATGCGACTGATGAAGATGGGATCAATTCTAGTATGACTGATGTCTTTGGTGTAGCTGCAACTGGATTAGAACTTATTCCGCCTCGTCAATTTATGGTGCGATTAAGTATGAGCTATTAATTTGGCAATTAATAAATAATGGATAAATTATTTATACAATCAAAGGAGTTGCTCAAGGATTCCTTTAACCTTGCTTGGCAAGTTTTTGAAAGTGGTTATCGCCCTAACTATATTATTGGCGTATGGAGAGGGGGAGCCCCAATTGGTATAGCCGTTCAAGAGTTTTTAGATGTCCTTGGCGTGCCCTCCGACCATATTGCAATTCGTACTTCTCATTACAAAGGAATAGATGAGAGAGATAGTCAGGTTCAAGTTTATGGCCTTAACTATATTATTAAGCAGGTTGAGTCAGAAGATTCACTTCTAATCGTTGATGATGTTCATGATACGGGCATATCTATTCAAAAAATAATTTTAGACCTTCAAACTGCTTGTAAAAAAAACACACCTGAAATTAAAGTAGCCACTCCATACTTCAAACCAATGAAAAATAAGACAGATAGAAAGCCTGACTTTTATCTTCATGAAACAGAGAAATGGCTCGTCTTTCCTCATGAGCTTGAAGGTTTATCCATGGATGAAATTATTGAGTTTAAGCCTGAGCTTTCCGACCTTGTTAAAAAAATTAAACCTTTTATATCTTAAAAAAGATTTAATATAGTTTCCTTTATAATATAAATTCATTCACTATTAAGTATGAGCAACTCTAAAAACCTCTCTTTAGATAAGAAAAATATTGATACTGTTTTGGTGTTGGACTTTGGCTCTCAATATACTCAACTTATTGCAAGAAGAATTAGAGAGTTGGATGTGTTTTCGGTAATACTACCGTGGGATGTTTCAACTGAAAAAATTAGATCCCTTAATCCCATGGGAGTAATTTTATCTGGAGGTCCTGAATCAGTTACCGAATCTAATACTCCAAGAATCCCTGAGATTATTTTTCAATTAGATGTGCCTGTCTTAGGCATTTGTTACGGGATGCAAACTCTTGCAGAGCAATTTGGAGGGCAAGTTTCTTCCTCAAAAAATAAAGAATTTGGCCATGCCGAAATTGTTTTGGAGAAACCATCTTTGCTCTTTGATGGTTTTAGCTCTGGCTCTTCAGTTGATGTTTGGATGAGTCACGGAGATCATGTGTCAACTCTACCAGATAAATTTAATTTAATTGCCTCAACTAAATCAGCTCCGATAGCTGCCATGGAGCATTCCCAAAAACCTATTTATGCATTGCAGTTCCATCCTGAGGTCACCCATACCAAACAGGGAAATACTGTATTGGAAAATTTTACATTTAAGATATGCAAATGCGCAGCCCAATGGAGAATGGAAAATCTTATTGAGCAACGAATAAATGAGATTAAAGCAAAAGTAGGAGATCAAAAAGTATTACTTGGTTTATCAGGCGGAGTAGACTCATCTGTTACAGCGATGCTTTTGGATAAAGCGATCGGAAAAAATTTAATTTGTGTTTTTGTTGATAACGGATTGCTCCGAAAAAATGAAGCTGAAGATGTAGAAAATTTATTTAAAGATAAGATGGATTTAAATTTATTAGTCGTTGATGCAAAGAAAGTTTTTTATAGACATCTTAAAAGCATCTCAGATCCAGAGCAGAAAAGAAAAATTATTGGTAGAACTTTTATTGATGTTTTTGATAATGAGGCTGCTAAATTAAAAGATGAGATTAATTTTTTAGCACAGGGCACTATTTATCCTGATGTAATTGAATCTTCTGAATCAGAATCTAAAGAGGCTAGGGTAATTAAATCTCATCATAATGTTGGAGGTCTTCCTGATGATATGAAGATGGAATTAGTAGAGCCTTTACGCGATTTATTTAAGGATGAGGTTAGGAGAATGGGATCTGAGCTTGGACTGCCATTGGAAATGTTAAACCGGCATCCATTTCCAGGCCCAGGACTGGGAGTGAGAATTCTGGGAGAGATTTCTCAAAAAAAAGTTTTAATTTTGCAAAATGCTGATGCAATATTTATTGAGGAATTAATTAAGGCAAGCTTATACGATCAAGTAAGCCAAGCATTTTGTGCATTTCTTCCAATTAAATCAGTTGGAGTTGTTGGTGATGAGAGGAGATATGCGGATGTGATAGCGATTAGAGCAGTTGAGACAGTAGATTTCATGACCGCTACGTGGGCAAGGCTTCCATATGATTTCTTAGCCCATGTTTCAAATCGAATTGTGAATGAATTGGAGGGAGTTAGCAGAGTTGTTTATGATATTTCTAGCAAGCCACCAGCAACAATTGAGTGGGAGTAATCTCTATGTCAGAGACAGCTATCAATAGTTTAAGGAATTAAAAATATGGATATTTTTGCACTTTGGACTCATGAAATAGATTTTGATCTAGAAAAAAAAATTATGAATTGTTTTAATGCTACTTTTCTTCAATCAAAAAAAGAAAATTACTTTAAATGGAAGTTTCGTGAAAATCCATTCGGAGATTCGTTACATATAATTTGCACTCAAGATGATGAGGTTATTGCTTCAAGAGTTTTTTGGCGATTGGATGTTGATAGAATTGAAGCTTATCAGTGTGTTGACACTTCGGTGTTACCAAAGCATCAACGTAAAGGTATTTTTAAAGAATCAACATTACTCGCCCTAAAAATACTGAAAAATAAACTAATTTACAATTATCCCAATGAATTATCGGGGCCAGCTTATTTGAAGTTAGGATGGAAAGTTATAGACAACTCAGATTCTGTAAAAGTAAATATAATGAAGCTAATGATAAAAAGCTCGCCCATAAATGACTGGAGCAAAGAGAAATTAATATGGAGATTTAAGGAAAATCCAGAATCAGAATATTTCTCGTTTGATTATAAGAACAATAACTTTGTTTTTAGTAAATTCAAAAATAATTATTTCTTATTATTATTTAGAACTAAGGAAAGCTTAAACTTAAGCCCGATAAAGCCTGTTATATGTTTTTCCAATGATCACTCATCATTTGGAATACCAATTTTCTCAAAATTACCATACATGTATCGAGGCACGCCTAAACATGATTATCAAACTTTCCTATTTGATATGGCTTAAGCTTTTCTATCATTCATTATCAAGAGCTATCAAAAATCTTAATATTTGTATTATTATTTCTGGCTAAGATTCGCAGTCTCGAAGTTTGTAAGCGATCAACTCATCTCCGTTGTCTTTTTCTGAAAAGGGGATTACCTTTCCACCAGTTGCGGTAAATAAAATAAATTGACATGAACCATAGTCATAAGAAATAGGTGCAACCGAACCAGCATATGAAATCTCATCGGACCAAACTTGATTACCTGAATTATCATATGCGTAAACCAAGGGATTTGGGGTTCCTGTTGCAAAAATAAGCCCACTCCCTGTAGTTAATACACCTCCAAAATTTTTATCTCCATTTGCAACTTTATTCTTTTCTTCATCAAGTCTAACTCCCATAGGGATTGACCAAATCTTTTTTCCTGTAACCAAATCAATTTTTGCAATTCCTCCCCATGGAGGTTTATTCGCAGGATACCCATCTTTATCAAGCAATAGTTGCCAAAAACCTCTCGAGGATAGTAAACCAAGCTTTTCAAGCCAGGAATCATATTTTGCAAATTGGGTGAAGATTTTGTGATGCTCTTTTTCTGAAATATCATATGAGATGTCAAAATACTCATGAATACTCTTTATCTTATTAAATTGTTCAACATCAATATTTTTATCTGTAAGTGAAATCCCAACTAAGGGAGGATAGTACTTATCTCCCTGACTTTCATACTCATAATATCCTTTTCTTGTCAGTCCATGACATGAAGAGCAATTTTGAATATAGGTCTCATTTTTTGGAACAAAAGGCATTGATGTAAATACATTCTCTGCCATTTGCTGTCTTTCACTTCCAAGGTACTCAGCTAATTCTTTTTTTGATTGAGGGCTAAGATTTTGAGCCTGAGCAGCCATTACTCCATTAGTTAATGAGACATAAATTTTATCAGCTGGCATCTTTCCAATCATCATTCTGCTTGGAGCATGCCCGCCATCATGACAGCTTGCACAATTATCTTGATAGGTTTTTTCCTCATTGCCGTTAGATTTAAATGACTTATATTTTCCAATTAATTCCTCGATAAGCCTATTTGCCTTGTCAGTATAGAAGGCTCTTAAAATCCATGCCTCACTGTTGAAAGGTACAATTACCGAAGGATTTTTGCCAGAAAAGTCTATCGCGCCGCCTGATAGATTTGCACCCCCATTAATTCCGTACATTAAAATATCATGATTTAAAGAAGGGGGCAGAAAGACTCCTGATTTGGCATGACGAATTTTTTTGTCTACAAATTCTTTGTTACTAGCGTTTAGATGCTTAAAGTCATTACTAATATCAACATAAACATCATGAAACGGCTCAGGGATTAAAAATTTTTTTTGAAAGTCTGCTGTTTTTTCTCTAGGAATATCAGAATTTTCAACTTCTATCATTTGAATAGAATTTTCATGAAAAGGCTCTCCATTTATAGCATTCAATAATATTACATCACCTTTTTTATTGAGCGCCACAAGGGCTTTAGTTGCTTTACCATTTTTAATAAGATCTAACAGAATAGGATTACCCATTAGATCAAGATCCCATAAATCATGCTCTATAAACTGAAATCGCCATTTTATTTTTCCAGTTAGAACATCCACTGCTATAATGTTAGATTCTAGGTTAGACTCTTTTCTGTACCAACCCATCAAGCCTCCATAACTACCTGTCATTACATATGCTAATTGAGTCTCAGGATCAAATGAAAAGCCAGACCATACGCTAGCTTTATAATTATTCATTTCAAGGCTTGTATGCCAAATTTGTTCTTTAGAGCTCAGATCGAATGCCTTGATACCATCAAGATACGTTGCAATAATAATTTTTTTATCAGTGATTATCGGTGCAACTGATGTTGCTCCACTATTAAAATATCCAAGAATTTTTCCATTTTCTTCATCAATTTCTAAAATGCCTTCCTGAGTAGGCAAATAGATTCTTCGATTTGGTTGCTTGGTAAAAGTTAACCCCCTTGGATTAATTTTGTAGTCTAGATCTAAAGTCCAAATTAAACTTCCATTGCTGGGATCAAGAGCAAAAAGACTCTGCGGAGATGATGAAATAATTTTTGTTCCTGTAAAAATAGGAGAGGCTTGAACCGTAAGTCTTTGATCAATCTTGCTAGAAGAGTATTTCCATGCAACTGCTAAGTTGTTTACATTAGATGGTTTAATCTGATCTCCTTCAAAAAACCTTTCAGATTTATAGCTTCCCGAGCTGTGATTCCATTCTTTTGCCTCTAACGCATGAAATGTAGAAAAAATTAAAGTTAAGAATAAAAAGATAGACTTTATAGCATTCATATTTTAGGAAGCTTAATTATGTAGTTATGTATTAGTTATAAGAATTTAATCTATTTTAAGACATATCTATTATAATGAATTTTTAATTTTAAGTGCTAAATAAATGTTAAATGCTAATGAGTTTTTAAGTGAACTATATTCTAGGTTAGATGCTGGGAACCCCTTATATAATAAAGGTCAAATTCACTTAAAGAATTTCACAGAAAATGAAATTGCGAATCATTACATAAATCAATATTCATCTTTTCTACCAGCTAACAAAAATGTAAAAATTCTTGACATTGGTGTTGGAGAGGGTTGGTTTGCATCTATATGTTACAAACTAGGTTATCAGCATATTGAATTGGCTGATTTCGGATGCAAGTCGAAATTTTCTAAAATCAAAGAAAATCTTGATGAAGTTCAAGCTTTGCACGATATTGAAACTTCTATTAAAGACATGCTTCAACAAGGTAAATTTGTTGATCAATATGATTTTATCCATATGTCACATGTAATTGAACATATTCCTAAGTATGACTTAATAGCGACCATGGATGTATTAAATAATGCTCTTCGAAGACAGGGACAATTGTTTATCAGAACACCAAACTTACTAGGCCCTATTCCATTTAATTCTCTGTATTGCACAGCGGGTCACGAATATGGTTTTGTGCCTTCAAACCTACATCAATTTTTTCAAATTTCAAATTTTGAAAATATGAAAATACATGATCTTGAGATACCACCAAGGGGCTTTAGTCAAAAAATTGGACACGCATTAAGAAAGTTATACATGCTTAATGAGAAAATTAAATATCGTGTATTTGAGGGGGTGTACCCGAAATCTGTCCAGCCTGAGTTAATTATGTCTGGCTACAAAAAATAAATCGAAAAATAATGACAGATTTATTGCACTGCAATATAATCTGATCAACAAAATCAATGCAAGCCCCCTAATAGCAAAAAGAGGAATTATGAGAGTTTATTACGCTGAAGCAAATTATGGCAAAGAAGAAATAGAAGCTGTAATCAAGGTTTTAAAAGAAGATAGGCTCGCAATCATGGATGGCAAGCAGGTGCATGAACTTGAAAAAAAAGTCGCCACCATATTTAGAAAAGATTTTGGCCTGATGACAAATAGCGGATCATCTGCAAATCTTCTAGGCGTTCAGGGTTTGCAACTTCCAAAACAATCAAAGGTAATTACACCTGCACTTACATTTTCAACTACAGTTGCACCATTAGTTCAAAGCGACCTAGTACCTCTTTTTGTAGATGTGGAGCTTGATACGCTTCAAATCAATACCGAGGCATTAAAAGAGGTCCCATTGGAAAATGTCTCAGCTATTTGTGTTCCCAATCTAATTGGAAATATAGCCAATTGGGAAGAAATCTATTCTTTTGCAAAAAAAAATAATCTTAAAATTATTGAAGACTCTGCAGATACTATAGGCTACGAATATAAAACCGACTTATCAGACTGGTCAGATGTTTCAACTACCAGTTTTTATGCTTCCCATGTTGTAACAGGCTCTGGATTTGGGGGCATGGCAACATTTAAGGACAAAGAAAATTATGAATATGCAAGATCTCTTAGGGGGTGGGGTAGAAGATCCTCTCAATATGGCGAGACTGAAGATTACAATCGTCGTTTTGATTGTAAAATTGGTGGGTATGATTATGATGACAAATATGTCTTTGATGATCTAGGATATAATTTTATGCCTTCTGAGATTTCAGCAGCATTCGCATTGGTTCAAATTGATAATCTTGAAAGTAATCTTCAAGGTAGAGTTAACAATTTTAAGATTCTCTCTGATTCTTTTTCAAGATCACCAAACTTTGAAACATTCAAAGCCTATGACAATGTGTATACAGGTTGGCTTGCATTTCCAATGCTGCTCACAAATAAATTAAGAGGCAAAAGAAAGCAGCTTCAAATATTTTTAGAGAAAGCCGGCATACAAACAAGAACTATATTTACTGGCAATATCCTTAAACAACCTGTTTCAAATAAATTTTCTTGGGATTCCCATGGTACTTTTGATGTCTCAGATGAAATCATGCAAAATGGAATTATGCTTGGCTGTCACAATCAGATGAACAATGAAAAGCTTGAGTATTTGCAGCAAAAAGTTTTTGAAGCGGAACTAGAGATTGCCTAAAACGATATATGTAACTGGATTAACTGGATTTATAGGCAGCAATCTCCTCTCACATCTCCTTAAAAACTTCGATCAAGTAGTAAATTTCACTAGAGACGAAAATATTCAAATAATTAATGATAAAACATTAAAAGAAATTAAATTTAATAATCAATTTGTAGCTGATAATCCTTCAAATTTTTTAATCAACTTAGCAACTTTATATCAACCATATCCCAGTACTTTTATAGATCTTGAAAAATTAGTTGAAGCAAACATTTTATTTCCAGCACGAGTAGTAAATTATTTTGCTGCTGTTAAGAATTTTAAGATTCTTAATGCGGTCAGCTATCATCAGCTCCTAGACTTTAGCGCTCAGAATATATACTCACTTTCAAAAGAATTATTTAAAAAGTTTATTGACAATCAAAAATTTGAAGTTTTGAATATTTATATTTTTGATACTTTCGGAAAAGGGGACTCTAGAAATAAGGTTACAGATATTTTTATTAAAAATATTTTATTAGGACAATCGATTACTATTCCTAAGAATGAGATCAATATCAATTTATCAGATAGTGAGTCTGTTTCCAATTCTCTGATGAAAGGTTTATCTCTTCCCCCAGGCAGCTATTCACTGATGAGTCCCGATACAGTATCTTTGGAGTATCTTGCTTTAAAAATAATGGATCTTGCAAAGAAAGAGGTAGAATTAATCAAAAAAAATATTGGAAAAAATTATTTTAATGACATTAAAAAATTTCCTACGAATATTTATCATTCCCATGCAAATTCTTCATTAGATAAAACCTTGAAGATGAGAATTGAAGAAATTCAAGAATACCTTAATGCTTTATAAAAATTTTTTTACAGGGTTTCCAGATAAAAGAGGGTATTTAAATCCCTTGGATCTTGAAGCTCTAATTGATAAAGTTAATTTACCTAATTTTGATTTTAAATATCAACTAATATCTTCCTCAGTTGAAAAAAATGTTTTCAGAGGATTTCATTACCAAAAACCACCTTTTGAACAAACAAAAATACTAATCATTCATCAAGGATCTATAAGAGATATTATATTTCCAATTAATAGCCCAAATAAATCAAGCATGCTGGAATTCGATCTTGTGGCAGGAGATGTAGTTGTAATTCCAAGTAATTATGCTCACGGCTTTTACACAAAGAGTGGAAATGTATTGTTGCAATATCTCATGGATAACAAATATTCACCAGATCATTACTCTGGATTTAACCCGATGCAATATATTGAATCTTTGAAATTAAGTGCAGAGCCAATTATTTCTTCAAAGGACATAAAACTGCCTAAAATGGACTGTTAAAAAGTTTTAATTGATACCCTTGATGACAATACTTACTTATAATGTTTTCTACAAGATAGCGTATTGATAAAACCCATTCTTGGAGTCCAAAATTATGTCTAATTCAAAATTACTTACTATTTGCATTGCTTCTTATAATAGGTCTGCAATTGTAAAGAAATTAATCCAAGAGATTATTGATTTTGAACTAAATGATCAAATAGAAGTTCTTGTTATTGATGATTGCTCTCCAGATAATACTTTTTCAAATATTGCTAAGTTTAATGATTATAAAAATATAACTGTTATTAAAAACTCTTCTAATTTGGGACGTGCAAGAACTCAATTAAAATACTTTAATCTTTGCAAGACTGAGTATTTGATTGAACTTCCAGATGATGAAATGTTATTTAAGGATGGTTTGATTGAGCTCTTAAGATTATTGCCAACAATTGATGTTGATTTCTTGTCAACTAGATGGATAGATACTACTGGCCTTTTCTACGATGTTAGGGGTAGTGAAGAAGTTGAAGAAATTTCACTTTCTAGACTTAGAGAGCAGTCTGAGCACAGTATAGGCTGTGTCTTTAGGGCATCAATAATTAAGCTTTCTGAAAAATATATATTGAAAAGACTTGATGATGACTGTGCTTTAGCTTTTTTCTATCATCAAAATATTGTTTTATGCATAGCAAAATTGAATGGCCTTAACTTGTATAGCTCACCAATTGTTCTTGGTGGTTACAGACCAGATGGACCACAGACCTCAAATTTTCTTGATAGCAAGGGAAATAGCTATCGAAGTCTTTCTGTGGGATTTAATAAATATATTGGCATGAGGACCTTCTATCAAGAGATGCTTGCGCAGTATGCTGATTCAAAAATGTATGAAGAGCTCAAGGCATTGTCAAAATCTCATAATTTATCGCTATATGGTGTTATTGATGATGCTGTAACCTTTAGCAATGAAGTTGATAAAGAAAAAATTGCTATAGGTGAGAGTCTAAGAGTTGGTTCAATAAGAAATTTTTTTAATCCTATCAGAGCGTTAAAATATCTGTTCATATATATATTAACTAAATTTAAATTATGGAGATTTAAGTAGCATGCAATATAAAATTTCTATTATTGGCATGGGCTACGTAGGTTGTGGGAATGCACTAATGCTCTCAAAAAATCATGAGGTTTCTGTTGTAGATATAGATCAAAACAAAATAGATAATTTTAACAATAAAGAACTGCCCATCGATGATAGTTACGCTCAAAAATTTTTTACGAGTCAAAAGTTAAATGTATCTGCTACATCTATTTTGCATGAATCTATCGAGGGCGCTTCATTTATAATCATATCTCTTCCAACTGATTTTGATAAAAAAACTAAAAGCTATAACACTTCATTAATAGAGGATGTTATTAAAAAAATAATAGACGTAAATTCTGATGCTCTAATAATCATAAAATCTACTGTAAATATTGGCTACACAGATTCTTTATGCAAAAGATTTGATACAAAGAGGATTATTTTTAGTCCAGAATTCTTAAGAGAGGGCCATGCACTGGAAGACAATCTTTATCCATCAAGGATTATAATAGGTGGCACAGATGAGCGCTCAAAATTATTTGGAAATATTTTACGTCAATCATCAAATAATTTAGAAGCCCCATTAATATTTATGGGATCAACTGAAGCAGAAGCAGTCAAGTTGTTTTCAAATACCTATTTAGCAATGCGTGTTGCGTATTTCAATGAATTGGATGGATTTTGCTTAGATAATAAAATTAATACAAGTGATGTTATTAAAGGCGTATCCTTGGATAACAGAATAGGCGACTTCTATAACAATCCTTCGTTTGGTTTTGGAGGGTACTGCTTACCAAAAGACTCCAAGCAACTGCTGACCAGGTTTGGTGATCTTCCAAATTCTTTAATAGAAGCAATACAAAAATCTAACTCTCAAAGAACAAAGTTTCTTGCACAAAAGATTATTCTTCAAACGCCAAAGATAGTTGGCGTTTATAAGCTAGCCATGAAAGAGGGGTCAGATAATTCAAGAGACTCTTCAATCTTTGGAATTATAGATGAGCTTGTAAAAAATAATATAAAAGTAATTATTTATGACGAATCAGTCCAAGGTAATGAAGTTGAAATAGCCTCAGTAGAAAAAGATTTTAAAAAATTTACCCATGATTCAGATTGCATTATTACAAATAGGTTAGATAAGAAAATTAAACCATTTATCAGTAAAATTTTTACAAGAGATATTTTCTCATCAGACGAATAGGTACTCAATTTATGAATATATTAATTACTGGTGGGGCAGGTTTTGTTGGAGCTAACTTAGCTAACAATCTAATTCAAGACCAGCATCATATTTTTATCTTGGATAACTTGCATAGCGGCAGGAAAGAAAATTTGTCACATTGTGAACATTTAAAAAATTTTAATTTAATTGAGCATGACATAAGAAACCCTTTTACAATAGAGGAAGATATTGATCAAATATATCATTTAGCATGCCCTGCTTCTCCAAAGTTTTATCAGTCTGACCCTATCTATACAACTGAAACTTGTGTATTAGGATCTCTTAATGTTCTTAACTTTGCTTTGCAGAAAAAAGCAAAAGTATTATTCACATCAACCAGTGAGGTCTACGGAGATCCAGAAGTTCATCCCCAGCCTGAGTCTTATAAAGGTTCAGTGAATCCTACAGGAATTAGGGCCTGTTATGATGAAGGAAAAAGATGTGCAGAAAGTCTTTTTTATGACTTTCACAGAATGCATGGACTAGAAATTAAAGTTGCAAGATTGTTCAATACCTATGGGCCATTAATGAGGTCAGATGATGGGCGAGTGGTCTCAAATTTTATCTGTCAGAGTATTTCTAAAATTCCTCTTACAATTTATGGCGATGGTACGCAGACAAGAAGTTTTTGTCATATAGATGATCTTGTGATTGGTTTAAAAAAATTAATGAATTCAGGCTCAGATATTTTATATCCAGTCAATCTCGGAAATCCTGACGAATTTTCACTTCTTGAGCTTGTGAAAGAAATAGAAAGCATTTCGTCAAAAGAATTAGAGCTAGAGTTCCAACCATTGCCTATGGACGACCCAAAGATAAGAAAGCCTGATATCCAATTAGCCAAAACAAAGTTAGGATGGGAGCCATCTATTAAATTATCAGATGGATTGATAAACACTTATGAGTATTTTTACAATCAACTAAATAGATAATCAACGAGCTAGGTATTTATTTATTTCTAATGAAATTTCTTTTGATACCCACATGCAATGATCAATTTTTGCAGTAAAAACAGATAAAAACCCATCATCGATTTTTTCAATTATAGATGGTCGAGCATCAGTCTTTTCTTTGTTTGCTTGAACAACTCTTGTTGTTTGCAAGAAACCACTTAATTTAGATTCTTGGACAGCTGGAACAAACTTGGCAAAGCTCTTAAGAATATCTTTGAATAATTTCTTCTTATCAATATTTTTAGAGGGAGATGTTTCTACACTCTTCCATTCACTGGGCATTTGCTCGCAAATTTCCCTTTCAATTACAGTATGGTCAACATGATAAAGTAGGAATTTTTTAGACTTTCCAAATGGTAAAACTGTCATGAATGGACCATCCATAATTGTTATCCCTACAGGTGGTCTTAACCAATCTACAATCGGTACAATTGTGTACTCGTATTGAAGATTTGAAGTTTCTTGACCAATTTGAAATTTTAATTGGTTTAAATTTGCATACGTGCAATTAACAACCGCTCCAAAATCAATATGATTTTTTTTATTTATCTCTAGAGAAAAGTTCTCTCCTTTTTTTGAAATATCTGTTACTTCTGAATAAAATTTAGGCTCAATTTTAAGAGCCTTAAATCTTTTATAAATTAATTTTTCTAAAATTATAGAATCATAAACAACCTCATTGGTAGTAACTCCAAGATCAACATTTTTTACTGTTGGATTAAATAAACTGGGATCAATTTCTTTGAAATCTAACTGATGTTTTTTACAGAACCGCAAGTATTCATCTGGCGACGTCAACGAACCTTCAGAAGCAATAAAATATGCATTATCAAAATTGTCCAATATACAATCAGGAAATTCAGACCTAAATTCATCAAAGCCTTTAATACACTGAGAGGCAGTTTCATCATCTCTTGGATAATGAAAACCAAGATGCAAACGATTTTGATTGTTTAATGACGCGCCTTGAAGAGGTCTTGCGTTAGAATCAAAAATTGTGACTCCTATGCCGCTTTCAGCAAGTCTGATTGCAGTCATTGCACCAAATATACCACACCCAACTATCGCGACATTTGATTTCTTCACAAAATACCGCCATTTACAGAAATTATTTGGCCACTAACACTTTTCCAATCATCACCACAAATATCAAAAATGATTTTTGCAATCTCTTTTTTTGTAGTTAACTTTCCTGTGGGTGACTGAGATGAATGATACTCACGTCTTTTCTTTGACATGCTTTTAAACATAGAAGAGTTATGTATTAGAGAGGGTGCAACTCCATTAACTCTCAGCCTAGAGCCTTCCCACAGAGCCAGTGATTTAATGAAGCCAATTTGCGCAGCTTTTGAGGCAGCATAAATAGGGTCATAACTTCCTCTTTGACCTGAAATAGATGAAAGAAAAATTATGGATGCTTTTACTTTTAATTTAGGCATTAATTTTTGTAATAGAGATGCCTGTGAAATGAAATTTGTTTCTATTACTTCATTTATTTCTATACTTTTGTATTCTCTTAATGATTTTCCTAAAAGTAATGCAGGAAGAAATATAACCACATCAAACTTACCATACCTTTGAATTTTTTTTATAAAAATATTTTGGGAATCATTGCAATTTATATCTAGCTTAGTTTGATCAAATTTAGGCTTACTATAATTAAAACCATTGATTTTCAATTTTCTATTATTATATGTTCCATAAACGGTATCTCCACTCAGCAAAAAATTTTTAATAATTTCATTACCTATGGAGGCCGAGGCACCAATAATTAGAATTTTACGCATAATACTTAATTTTTGAGATCATTTTTAGTTAATATTTTTAGAGTTTTGATAAATCTTTTTAATAAATAAATTATATGAAGTATTATCTTGCACATTATTCTTAACAATTCCTGTTAGTAACAATGTCATAAGGGTTAAAGTGCCTGTTTGAAGAAATACTAAAACAAAAACACCCATCACAATTGAAAACCAGCCTGGGGTAGCGACACCGAGAAACTTAAAAAGTATTGCGATAAAACCCCCTAAAATAGATAGAAAAGCAATATAAGCGCAAAAAATTCCTACTCTTACCAGCACTTCTTCAGAAAAAATCATAAGAGCCTTAAATCCATGAAGGGCAAATCCAACAAAGTTTGAATTTGATTGACCATAGTATCTTTTACCACGATCTAATAATTGCTCGTTTATTCTTAATTTTGATGAAAGAATACATGCAGCAAGATGGGTTGAGATTTCTTGCATTTTAACTATTCTTTTAAGTGCATGGATTTTAATGGCAAGAAAGTTACCAAACCCGATTGATCTGCCTGTTAAAACTCTGAAGGTAGCTTTATATAATTTATAGAAGATTTGAAATTTAATTCCCTCAGACCTATTTTTTCTTTTTCCAACAGACACATCAATTGAATCGTTTTCAAGGGCATGTAATAGTGTAGGTATTGTACCTGGATTGTCTTCTCCATCAGAATCCATTACAACGATTCTTTCAGCCCAATCTATTTTGTCTTCTACATATTGCAAGCCTATTGCTATAGCCTGTTGGTGCCCAACATTTTTGATTAACCTTAAAATGACCCCTTCA
>Ga0213868_10000345_pt1 | contig 43794 bp, 33 predicted proteins | sample PICome_9_FD_160087 | JGI IMG/M metagenome (GOLD analysis project Ga0213868, IMG submission 160087) | Coastal seawater microbial communities near Pivers Island, North Carolina, United States - PICO127 | ecosystem: Environmental > Aquatic > Marine > Coastal | place: USA: North Carolina...
TACGTTAGTACTTTTATTGATTGATTGATTGATTGATTGATTGATTGATTGATTGATTCATTCATTCATTTATTTTTATCCATCTACAATTTCGATAAATATATAGTCTGTTCCCCTGGTCGAAAGCCAACTGGAAGAGATTTCGCAATAAATCCACAATGGTAAAGATCAGAGCTCTTACAATCGCCATATTCCTTATTTTTCAGGTCAACGATCCCTTTCGTTTCCCTTATTGAATCATTTACAGCCCGAACGATTGCGTTGTTCATCTCTTGGTATAAGGGAGAACCTCTCCATAAATCTTGGCCACAAAAATCTTCAAGATCCATCCATTGAACTTTTTCAATTTCCTCTTCCTGAGGTATTAATGGAATCGATTTGCCATCATTGAGCATCTCCATGTATTTGGGTGCCAACTTCAGCAAACATACAAAAAACATATCTGACTGGTTGAAAATACCACCATGAGCTTGACGTATACAAATCACTCTATCAAAATCAACATCAAGTCCAGTCTCCTCTTTCGCCTCTCTGATTGCTGCAGTATTAATATCTTCTCCAGGATCAGTCAAACCAGTAGGCATCTTCCACAATTTTCGTTTGGCAGCAGGACCCATCTTTTCTTGAACGACCAGCATCTGTCCAGTCGTTGGGTGTAAAATAATGGCACCAACTCCAACTTGATGGGTAGGACCATGAGGCAAACGACTATGTTCGTCTGGCAACCACTGTGTCATGACAAGTAATCCTTTGGTAGCATATTGAAATTCAAATCCCAATGCTGCGCAGTATGGAACAACGGATGCAAGTTCCGTTGGTATATGAAGCCATATTCCACGTTTTTTCTCTTGTTTCCATTCATCTAAAGATTTTGAAAGTACTTTTGAGAATTCATCAGCAGTAAAGGAAGTATTGATTTTGTCTAGATAAAGTGTGATTCCTCCATATGTATCATGAACCAACGCTTCTTGAGAGAAACTCTCTAGCTTATTATTATCTTCACATATCGTTGAATTATTCTCATTGTATGCTGAAGTGGCGATTGCAGCAGCCGTCAGAGCTGTTGTGGACATGAATGCTGCTCTATTTGTCTTTTGCGTTCGTATCGGTATGTTGATGAGATTATATATTGCCCTCCTGCAAGAAAATGCTCGAACGGCAGAACGGTATACAAACATGGATACAATTGTGATTTTGATATGTAGAATCCAGATGTTATAGAAGTTCATGCAATAACAAGATACTTAGTAGCGTGGGTAGTGTGTATGGTGTCTAATTCATAAAACGCTTTCATTATGTTCTTGATTGAACAGAGAACCAGGATTGATTTTCAACGTCGACACGGATTGTTTTTTATGGTTAGCGCGGGCTTTTCCACGACAACAACTCATCATTCGTGTGTGAGGTGTAACTGAAGATCGTTCAAATGGCATGAACAGTTAATAAGATATACTAAATCTTTTTCGCTTCCAATCTATTATAGAATCTCACTCACACACATAGTGAAACGATGGAAACTAACACACCTACTGAAACAGAGGCAGAAGCAACTCAGATGCATGCTGCTCCACAAGATGCATCGACCCCGACTTTGCAAGGATCAGCTCACGTGAGACCCGTCTTCTTGGGAAATCTTGAATATGGTGCAACTGCTGATGAAATTGAAGATATCTTCATGCGTCCAGCTCTTGATATGCCACCAATGGCTGTTGAGAGGGTGGATCTGAAGCGTGGGTTCTGTTTTGTCTTTTTGAAAGATCTTCATAGTGATGAAGAGAGGGAACGAGTAGAGAGATATGTAGAGGGTATCAATGGAATGTAAGTACTGAAGTTAGTCTATCATTTCGTATGTATCGCAAACACTCATATATATATTTATATTAAATAACTTCATTTTATTCATGTATTTTTTATAAAATACATCAGGAGCTTTCCCCGAGTATCATCTGACATCCGAGCTGAATTTGCCCGAGGAGACGGTCGTGTCAAACGAAAGGAAGAGGATAGACGTAAAGATATTCAACCCAATGAGACTCTGTTTATTGTCAACTTCTCAGAAGAGACTACAAAAAAAGAAGATCTGGAAATGCTCTTTGGTCCATTCGGTGAGTTGATCAGGGTAGATATGAAGAGGAATTATGCATTTGTTCAATTTTCAAAACTTGAAGATGCTATCAAAGCCAAGGAAGCAACCAATGGTGGGAAGGTGGATCAAAATGTTATTACTGTTGAATATGTCGCTAATAGAAGGAGAGATGATGGTGGAAGGAGAGATGATAGAAGGAGAGATGGTGGAAGAGGAAGGAGAGATTTTGATAGAAGAAGAGATGACCGTGGTAGTCGTCGTTATGATGACAGGAGAGATTTTGATCGTCGGTAAGACTTTCTACGATTTTGTTCAGGTGTACTAGTCATGTTTTGTTTATGAAGTATCAAATGCTGACACGTTTCATGAATCCTTATTTCAGTGCACCAAGGTACGACAGAGGTAGAAGTCGCTCAAGGAGTCCCCATTACAGGAACAGAAGCCGCAGTCGCTCTCCGAGAAGTAGAGACCATGACGATTACAGAGGGAGAGGAGGTTATGATCCGTACTATAAGGGAAGGGACCATGGTTTGGACGAAGGACGTGAACGTGAATTCAGGGGATACAGGTGAATCATTTTTTACTAAATAAAAAATTGAAATGGGAAGGTACTTGGAATACCTATTTTCTTCTTGTGCTAGAATATGTATATATATTATCTAGTCATCTTTTATTTTAAAGACATAATCAGAGTTTACAAACAATCTTTCTTATATAAATGAACAAAAGGTTTTTACTGCGAAGCAGTTTCAAATATTGGAATTAAGGCCCGTTGCATTGGTGTACGCAGTTTTCTCCGGAAAAATGCAGGAGAAAATTTTTTGATAAACCAACAAGGCAATGTTTGACGGCAAAAATAATATATAAATACTTCTATTTTTTAGATGACAGACTATGCTAAGTACATTACAATTCTCTGATTCATACTAACTAATCAATCCAAAGTAATAGTAAAATATTTATGACAATCATTATTAATTACAAAGAACCCATTGGAAGGTGCATAGTTACTCCGAAATCAGCTGTTGCAACGCACCCTGACGAATTAAATGCTCGACATCACCTCTATTGAGAAAATGTGTTGTCCCTAATTCCAAAGCAACCTCTCCATAATACTCCGTGATTATGCTCCCCAGCCCTGCTTTCACAACGCGAACTTCAACCAAGTCCTCTTCGGGAGGCTGCATATTTGCGTTCAAATCAAAACCTGGTGAAATCTCTCCGATAGATTCATTGAACCGTGATATAAGCTTGTCATATCCTGAATAAAAATCTACCTCTGCTTCAGACATGAGATTTCTGACATGACTCGGTAATGCAGCACCTGAATCCCATCTCCATCTCTGTAACTTATCTAGCCGGTATTTGTGATAAGCCAACAAACATCGTTTGTTCCTCATAATTGCATCATTATGCAAGATCAAACTCGGTCTAAGACCTTGTGGTATACCACCTTGATCTGGGTTTGCCTTTCTGACTGCATTTGCTTGATCAGTAAGTTCATCACTGTGAAGCTGGATTTCAGTCAGAGAAGCCCGAACAAGGGCATCATTGTAGGGTGGTATGAAATCAGATCTCTTTAATTCCAATAGTAGCTCTTTGGCTCTGTTCCCATAATTCATTTCTAATCGTTGCTCAAGAGAATAAATATGACAAGGCAATGTAAGATAAGAAATATATCTCTTTTCTTTATTTAGTTCAGTAGTGCAACTACTTAGTCTGATAGGACACAGCGTGGTAGTTTGGTTCTGGGTTCTGGGTGCGGTAAGCGAAATAAACCCTATAGGGTAGGTGCTCGTTCGATAGAAAAAAGCAAAACAAAAAATGATCATCAAGCATCTCTTTGGCGTCATTTTTTCATCTGTTTCTACCAAGATCAGCGGAAAGTAATCTCAGTAAAAGATGGTGTGCATAGGAGATAGAATTATTGTGGGAGGAACATTCGAAAGACTCGTAGCGGGAAATTGAGGTAAATTGTTCAAAGGACAAGCAAGAGTTAGCGGGCAGATCTACTAGTGCTTCTTAGTACAGAAGTCAGATGATTAAAGTCGATGTCGATATCATATTTTAAACTAAAACAAATGTACATCCTTTTAGGATTTGTATCATCTATCTATGCACCAGAGTCGAGTATGATTCATTCTGATCAACAATGACGACAACTAGTAACAATGGCTTGTGTACTTACGTACAGTTGTCCTCGAACCTCGTATCTCGTTATCTCGTATCTCGTTTTCACACTGCACACTTCACGAAACAAACAGAGCAAAGTCTAAAATCTACTCTGTGAATTGAAAGAGCAATAATGGACTACGATAAAATAAGTCACGTATCTAGTTGGTTATTTACGGCTGATGAAATAAGAGGACTGCGGGCAAAAGCAAATAGAGAAGCTAGAATATTTATTCGAACTCAAGCCTCAACGTCGGCATCAGATACTTCGTCTACCTCAACTTCGACTCCTAAACCAAATTCTTTTGCCAAATTTCATGATATCAGCACATCGATAGATAGTAATAATATAAGTATGAATAGCGAGGACGATATGATAACTCCGGAGGAAGAAACTGAATTGATAAATTTCTATTGCTCCAAACTTTTAAACCTGATTGGACCCTCTGCCACTATCCATCGCCTCAAACGTGATATCAAAGTTGCATCAACGGCTTCTTTGCTACTGAAACGATTTTACTTATCTAATTCGGTCATTTGCTTTGATCCCAAAGCGATTATGGTCGCTGCTGCATTTTTGGCGGCAAAAGTTGAGGATTCTACATGTGATATCAGGTATCTAGAAGAAGGGACAAAACAATTAGGAGCGCATGTTCAAATTGATGAAATTCTGAAAGCTGAGATTGAATTAATCTCAGGAGTAGATTATGATTTGTGGTGCTTACACCCGTACAAAGTCGTTCTTGCTATAACTGAAGATTTAAGGGGATTTCTGAAAAGTAAGGAAGGTATTCATTGTGTGAATAGACAAGTGAGTGGAGAAGACTTGAGGCCTATATATGATTTGGCAAGAGAAATTGTTGAGAAGCTTGTGTTTGAGAGTGACATCATGTTATTGAAAAGTCCAGGAAAAGTAGGACTAGCAGCGATGATACTAGCAAATGAACGTTTGCTGAAGGAGGGAAAAGAAAATTCTGGTGAAGATGGAAATGTGATCATGGACTTCAAAAGATATTTGACTTTGAGATTTGCAGATAAGAATAAATTGGAAATTGATGCACTTTGGTCCGAAATCAATCACTTTGTTGATGATGTACGAGACGCCACGCTGCCAAAGGAAGTAAATTTAGCATCGTTGAAGGCGATCCACAAAAAGTTGAAGAAAAATCGTGCGTGGGGAAAGGATGAAGAAGATAAAAAGAAGAAGAAAAAGAAAAAACGTAAAAAGGATGATGTCGATGCAGAAGAAAGTTAGTTGATAACGAGTAACAACACCGCTTCTTAGTCACACGCGTATCAAAATTGGGAAAGCGATACATTCTATGCCAAGTGAACGAATTGAAATAATGCATTTGATGAGATAGAATAGCTGAAGCACCCAATGGATAGTCCTACGAAAGTACTTATCTATCTACTTGGTAAAGAAAAAGAAAATGAGATGGAAACTCTCATTTACACAGTAATGTAGTAACATAACGCAGACTCAACACACACACACACACATACAACAACATAAAAACACAAACATTTTGTTATCTTTCATTTAAAATTAAAAATATGAACGAAATAACGATAAACATAGCAGATTCCCCGAGTGCAGTCAAATCAACCTTCCTGGCTACAGTGCAACCAGTTTTGTCGAGTGAGGCCGAAGATCTACCCTTTGAGATCACCATAAATCGGTACAGTCGAGAAAGTTGGAGCTTAAAACAAACCAACTCATCAGCATGGAAGACAGGATGGTTCAAGAGTATTGATGATAAGAAAAATATACCAGGTTTCATGAAATATTTGAGTGATCGGAAAAAAGCTGCTTATGCGAAATTTGAATCTTCGTTACATGATGAAAAGACGGGAGAGGTGTGCACTGCTCTATTTGTTGTGCCATTTGACCAGCCAACAAATCATTTGACCAAAGACGAAAATACGTTCTTTGCTCAATACTGTTTAGATGATAAGCTTCTAAAAGTTTCGGTTACAAATCAAGCTCCAAAACCATCTATCAAAGCGAATTCCAAGGTGAATGGACACGATAATATACAAGATAGATCGCGTTCTTCAACTGAAAGCAAGGGCCTGCTTGGAAATTTACTTGGTGCACAGAGAAAGACGAATCAGCATCTTGTAAATGCAGCACGGAAACGTGATGATCTTTCTCAACGGATGGACAGTGTAACCTCAACACACATAATTTCTAAATTCAGAGAGAAGATTGAACGGACACTACGAGATTTTGAAAAATCACATCAAACTGAAATTAAAATACCAATAAGTCTTGCAGATCTTACAAGAGAAATGTCCAGTATAGAAGAAAAAGAAAAGGTGACGATCAGTGTACTAAAATATATTGTATACGAGCAAGTGGAAGAGATTAATCAAGAATGGGTTGCAGCGAAGGAATCCAGTGGATTTATGGACGAAGCAAATGTTCATATATATAAAGCTGGTTTCGTACCGTCTGAAGTGCTGGAAGATATGAATAAAGGAGAACAAACTGATGAAGCCATTCAACAACAACGATTTCTGCGTGAAGCTCTGAGCAAAGAGGAAAACCGAAAAGCGAAGCTAATAGAAGAGGAAAATCGGAAGAAGCTTGCAAGTGAAAAAATAGAAGTAGCTGTATTGAATACTAATAAAAGGGATCGTCGAACTATCGAAGAGATTCAAAAGTCCATGATATCGACAAGTAAGCGAACAAAAACCGAATAGCGATAGAAACCTTTCTGAAGTATCTTAATATCCTAACGGAACCCTTGAAAACCAATAAAAACCTGAAACCGTAACTTTTACAATTACGTTACGTTTTATTACTTCATCCTTGTAAACTAGAACTCTTGCTATGAAAGAGGTCCATAGAAAATCTCGGCGAAGGAGGAGAGCAGTCGGCAGTATGTTATTTGTCGCTGCTACCTTTTCAATGTTTGAGGCGAGTCATTCTTTGACATCAGGAATTTTCTCGTCTACTAGATTGTACTCCAAACCTGATCCAACATCAAACTTTAACGCAGATATACTACGGATAGCATCACGTACAGCCGATAAAAACAGTAACTTTGATCCAATCAATGCGGCTGAACATGCAGAAAGGATGTTGATGCAAATGATGAAGATGTATCAGCAATCTGATCAAAAGACAGCCAGACCAAATATTGAAACATTCAGAATAGTTCTAAAAGCATTTTCAAATCTTGGCCGAGTCGTTTTGAAAGATACCAGTATTGAAAAAACAGTTCAGCTGGATTCTCGATATGAGATAACGATAGTTCAGAAAATGGAAGATATCTTATACATGCTGGACAACTTCACCAAGTCTAGTCCAAACAATCATGACTTGCAGTTAAATGTAGATGTATTAAATCTCATACTGAAGGCGTATGCCAGGTGCTCTTCTCAGCAAACTTCTACTAGAGGGTATGATGGTAATTATTCCTATGATGAGAACTCTTTGCTTCCTTGGCTAAAAGATGAGACTCTTAGAGGGACATATGCTGAGCGAGCAGAACAAGTCCTACTGTACATGCAAAATGCTTCACTAACTCCGAATGCTCAAACATATGGTTACGTTGTAGAAGCGTGGTCGAAAGAGCAACCAAGTTTTAAAAAAATGTCCGCTCTGAAGAAAAGACCTCATGATCACACCGCGAAGAGAGCATCTCGGTGGATTTCTGACATTGAAAAGATTTACAAGGAGACATGCAGTAACGATAAAACAATTCAAGGAAGAGATCGCAGAGTCGTTCGTCGACAACTTATCTGGGCATTCAGTGATGTGCTTGATGCATGGTGCAGAAGTGGCTCACAAATATCTGGCCAGATAGCAAATGATTATATTAAAAGAATTGAAGATATAAGTGCCGAAGATGTCGCTGATGTTGATAGATTCCTGAGCCAGGCAAAATGTGCCGATGTAATATTTGATGACAAGCATGATAATCAAGGAACATATGGTCAAGCGGGCTATTACTTATTTGATGGAAAAGACTCTTTTCTTGAACCAGACTGTGCGATTTATCCAAGTGACCAAAGCTACACATCAGCAATACTTGCATTATCTAGATCCAAAGATGAATCTTCAGCAGAACGTGCTCACGAACTTTTAGTCAACATGCTGAAATTATACGATTCTGGCAAATGGATCAAGAATAGACCTAGTTTAATGGCCTTCAATTGTGTGATTAATGCTTACGCTAATAGTCGAAGACAAGGGGCGGCAGAAAAGGCGGAGAGCGTCTTGACCTTGCTCGAGTCTTTGTATTTTGATGAAAGCAAGCCGCAATATAAATACCTTCGACCGGATAAAGTTAGTTATAATGCAGTGGTTACAGCATGGTCTCGTTGTCGAGAGGAAGCCGCCGTTTATAGAGCAGAAAAAATCGTAAAAAGGATGGAAAAGTACGCGAATGCAGTAGGAGATAAATATCTGTCTGTAGAGCCTGATAATTACACTTTCAATTCGTTGATATATGCTTGGACTCAGAGTAATGTTGGTGTGGCGTCAGCGGAGCAGGCTGAAGATATTTTGAGAACCATGATATATAAATATGATCAGGGAAATAAGTCATTTGCACCGGATCAAAAAATCTTTTGCTCTGTTATTAATGCGTGGGCAAGATGTGGCGATGATAATCTCGGTCTTCGTAATGCAATGGATCTTCTCGATTTAATGAGAGAGTTACACAGCGAGGGACTTCAATCTTTGAAACCAGATGGTATTACTTTATCGGCGGTCATGGATGCTGCTGTTCGAAGTCAGCATGTAAAAGCTTTTGATATTGTATTCAGTCTTTTACAAGAAATGCTCGATGGATACCGAAACGGTGATGAAAGGATTATGCCAACAGTAAAAACTTTTTCATCTGTACTCCAATCTCTAGCCAAATCTCAGGTAGAAGAGAAACATTTAAAAGCTGACAATATACTGAAAGAAATGAAAGATCTCAACGTTGAACCGAATGTGTTCACTTACAATTACGTCATAAACTGTGCTGCTAGTGTATCAGATGATGATAACTTGATGGAAGCGTTCAAGATAGCTCTAGCTGCATTCAACAGTATTCGAACAAGCGAGACGTGCAAATGCGACTCTTTTACTTATGCATTCTTTTTCAAGGCATGTAGCGCTCTTCTTCCAGCTTCAATGCGATTAAAAGTTGTAAAAGAGACATTTAGGTTGTGCACATCTGAGGGAAAATTAAATGATAAAGTACTTTATTGGTTGAAAAGATCGCTGAATGCTGATGAATTCAGAGACGTGATTCAGATTAATACAATGAAAGATGTGAGAGATATAAATATAAGTGACTTATCACCTGAATGGAGCAAATACTCAAACGGCAAAGGAACGTTCGAAAATACATTTGGATAGAATTGAAAAGCACGAAGTTTCCATTTCTGAAATAATCATTTGTCTCATATCTCTTTTCTCGCACTCTATGAAAAGATCGAGAATGACTCTTGCTTAACGAATGTCTGATGTGTAATTTGATGAATGTACAGTACAAATATAAGTATCAAGACGAATATTTCATTTTTGATTTTTTATAAATTTCTGACGACAAAAAGGGGCAGATCGAAGTGGACACGAAAAAATGAGGTCATTCCTCTCTCATTTTTTTCTCTAAGTTTGGTGCCAATCTACTCTACTCACTGACTGTGTCATTGAATTGAACGATGCGTCTTGTGATTGTCACCATGCTGATAGTTTACCTCCGTAGAGTTGCTTCGTTTGGAGCACTAAAGTTTAGCAGCACGAGGGGTTTAGTGTCGAGAATAAAAGTTTCCTTTCAAGAAACACAAGATGAATTCAAATCCCAAATGAAGGACTGGCGTGGATCAAGTCACTCTACTTCGGAGTTCGTTACGCACTTCATCGCAGCAAAGAATTCGAATCTTACTGTGGAGGAAGCGATTTTGGCTTCGTTGCCGAACGCGAATACTACAGATATGAGACACATGAGAGAGAAAATTCTAGAAACTGACAACAATAAAGTCATTCGGCGCGTAGACAAGGAATTTCGTTTTGACCCTTCGTTATTTCCGTTGACCGAACAATTATCACCAGCGCAGCTTCTAGCAATGGGATCCATATGGTTTCTTCCAGCGGATGCTCCGAGGGATCCACAACAAGGAAGAAAACCAACGCGAATGGAGGCAAAGGATCTGACAAAACTTTTAAACGAGGGGGATTATTTGAGAATACATCATTCGCCGAGAAGATTTCCTATAGTAAACGAGTACAATTGGAGTGCATATGTTGATGATAAAGATAGTGATCGTCCTGGTCTAATCATTGCGGAGGATGCAGAAAAAGGTTACATAGTAGTTTCGAAGCCACCTGGTGCGCCAGTTCATCCCACTGTCGACAACGTACTTGAAAATGTAGCAGGAGCAGTGGGGAGAAGTATTCTGAAAAGAGACTGGGAGAAACTGGAAAGTCTTCAGGATAAGCCAATAACATCTCAACCCAATCAAAAGTTGAAACGAAGCGATGAATCTTTGGTATATGTTGTGACTCCACAACGATTAGATCAAAATACTTCGGGAGTATTTGTTGTGGCGACAAAAAAGATATTCGCCTCCTACTTCGCAAAACTGTTACGCACAAAAACAGACGCTCAGCTGGCATCCAATGAATCAGCAGTCGGTGCAAATGCAGCATTAGATCATGTACAGAAAAGATACAAATGTCTGGTCTGTGTGATACCAAAACGAGAAACAAGTGGGATTCCGACCTCTGCCTGGGAGGAAGTTCAAACGTTAAAAGACATAGTACACAGTGATTCCCTTGTGAGACATTATCTTGAGCCTTCGTTCAAAGCTCCTAGGGTATTTTCATCAAAATATCACGAAGACTGGCTCGAATGTCTGTTACGAATCAAGAAAATTGGAAACCTTATACCTTTAATAGGCGACGATGCATCAGCAAAGCTGGTGACCAAGCTTTGGGGATGTTCAGAGAACAAACCGGATGGATGTATAGCAGTTATAGAAGTTGAAATTGAGCTCCTAACTGGAAGAACTCATCAAATAAGAGGTCAGCTTTCAACACTCGGTTTTCCGATCTGTGGCGATGATCTTTATGGTGGTTGTCAGGTGTCTTATTTGAAAGAAGTATCCGAATGCGAAAGAAATAGCTATATGCACGGTTACCTGAACTCTGAATTGCTTGCGCTCCAATGTTGTGAACTTTCGTTTTTAGACCCTGATTACCAGATCAGCAGTAAAGGACTACATGTAGCAGTCCGATCCGAAAGAATGAATAAGTTTAGAATAGAAAAGGCATGGTGGTCAGAATATCTACAAGATTACATTGAGTCGACAAGAGATAATGCGGCGACAACTAGCACACAAGATAATGCCAGTTTCCGTAGTTTGAAAGAAACTAATATCTTGATGAATTCTACAGGTGGAAATACTTCAATTCAGAGTGAAATTCCAAACATCCAATTATCACCAGGAACAAACAAATATGTGATTGTGAAGGCCACTTTGCCTGGTAATCAGCATGAGTGGTACATCAAGTCTGCTTCTGCACAAGAATGTAATGGCCAGTATCATGCAGATGTTGCAAGGCAACTCGTAAAAGATTTGGATTGTGTTGGTTTTGATACAATTGTGATGGGTGGCGGACGAATAGATTATGATCCACTTCAGAACAAGGCACATGTATACGGTTTTAGTTATGGTTATGGTAAAGGCGATCACCTTTTCGTGACAATGCTGATTCAGAAGTATCGTCCTGATATTTCTGCTACCTATGATGACTCTGACGACGTGTATTAATAGTGAATGTCACTAGAGAGAGGGTTTCCATTTTTATTTCAAAAAAATTAATCTTACATATCATAATATCTGAATCACAACGCGAGAAAGGAGATGATACAGTGTGAGTTAAGCTTCACTTTATCTTTACTGAATTTCACTGTGATAAATATATATTCTTCCTCGAATCGTTTTTAAAAGTGTCATAGGACCCATCATCTGAACTTGAAAGATGTTGGATTCAAAATTCAAAACAGTAGTTTACCAGATACCTGGGACTGCCTAAAGCATTCATTTTCCGTATTCCGCATCCCGGCATCAATCTGCACTCTGCATATCCATATATACGAGTATCTACAGGTTTCATATCAATTTTCCATCATGCCTTCTTCATCGAACTCCTTAGCACTTGGAGCATTTGTATTTGTCACTGGTCTTTATTTAAGAATTGCAAAACGGACAGAAAAAAAGGAAGAAACACTTCCTTCAAAAGTCATTCGCCCCCCGTTTCCACCTGTTATCAGGGATATGTTGTCCTCGGCCCGATTAGCCTACTTGTCTACAGTAGATGATAACTCTTCACACCTTTCTTTAATGAGATTCACGTTTCTTAATGATGAGGAAGACGGGGAAGTCGTAATTTTAACGACTCAGCGCAAAACAAAAAAATTTAACATCCTTCAAAAGCAAGATGGTGTCGCTCTATTAATTCACGATTTTTCTCAGCAAGGAGATGGAAGCGACGGCATGTACTCAATAACTTTAAATGGTCGATGCGAAATACTTCCTGAGGGTGAGAAAGCGGAGAAATATCGAGCTGCTCATTTGAAGAACAACAAAGAATACTCTCAATTCATACTGGGTGATGACATTGCTGTCCTTGTTATTTTCGTCACATATGCGCGTATATGCAACATACATGATCAAGTAACGAAATGGTCTGTCCAAGAGTATACATCTTAAGTTTAAATACATCCAAGGTATATTAGGATGCGTCTGTTTTAGAATTGTAAATTACATTGCTTTTTGACCAAGCATCCAAGAGTAAACGTACATCATCTACACTACTGTTCAGATTGAAGTGTTTCGAATGATAAAGTGACTCCATAATATCATCAATATTGTCATCATAATCAGTTCCATGCTCATCGATCGCGTTCCAAATCATATTGGCTTTCCGATCGCTAAATATGTTCCGATATTTGAATTCGATGTAGTCCAAGCTCAACCTATCGTCAACGAATAAAATTGCCTCACTTGCTAATTTGATGTGAAAAACAGCAAGAGTACATTTACCTAAAGCTTGTATGTACTCACATCGATCATTCGGTACATTTATCATGGTAGGACTAGTATGATCGTTTAGAGACGTAAGCATAGTTAGATAGAGGAATAAAGCTTGTCGTCTTTCTTTTAGCATCATCGATGCAAGAAATGCGCCATGTAGATATGGTGGCAGTTCTTGCAGGTATTTCCAGGATGATTCACTTGTATCATCCAAAGTGGGTGCGCATAGCATACATAGTAGCTCCGTTGTATGTTGGAAATCAAAGTTGTTGTCTTTGTAAGTAGTAAACTTTTCGATCCCATGGAGCGAAACTTGACCTTTACCGCCACTGCGAGTAAACTCTGTTATCGTTGAATCTCTTAGATTTGGATGTGTTTCAGAAAGGAGTGAATATATCCGATCTCTGCAAGAAGAAAAGCTATTTTCCATCCATACACCTTGATAAGTTTTGGTTTCTTTGCCATCGGATTGCTGCTCGTCTCTGTTGATATTGACTTTTGGACAGCTATCTGCTTTGTATAATTCAAGTACCGGTTTACAATATAATTTTTGCAAACCAATTATTCGCTGAAGTTCTGCAGAAGCCTTACTTTCACCTCGTCCTTCTTCGTCTCCTTTGTAAATTGCATGGATTTGATCCAATGCCTCACGAAGACCCTCTAGTCTACATTCCAGGGAAGTCTTTTCAGATTCAGCATTCACAATGACACTTGTCATATCATGAAACCACTCCATTTTGCTTTTTTTCTTAAAATGTTCCATATATCGAAGGACTGCCAGAACCTTATCCTTGAAAGAAGTCTTCTGATAATGTCTTTTTTTGAGACCACCAATTTTGCTCTTTACAATAATACTTTGAGCGGATTGTAGACGCTTTTGTAAGTGAGGCTCTAACCTATAATCACAACCACAGAATGCTGCTATACAAATCATAGTTTTAAATTCGTTTGATGTATTGGAATCACTTAAATTAGGGTGCGCAGCAAGAAATTGCTTCCTTGTATATTCCCAACCTTCAATGCCATCCGCGGTATATTCCAAGCTCTGCAATGGAACAAAACCGGGTATACCAGGAAAGAGAAGAAAGTCAGAATCACTTGACAGAACCAATACATCATTATGTTTCGAATCACGAATAGCTGAGAAAATAAATGTCTCCGCTTCCCCATGTGCATGATACATTTTTAACCTTGGTCCTGCAAACTCTTCCATGGCCTCAGCGATGGCATCTTCACCAAATAAATGCGATACTACTGGTCTCTTAACTTTTCTATTCTCGATAAAGGATCGCACAGTATTATCATATTGAATGTATGATTCTTGAATCCTGAGAAGTTGTTGTTCTTCTTTGTACGATTGAGCGATACCATCAAATACTACGCAAACCTGACATTGTTCACTGATGATAGATAATAGGTACGAAAAGAATGCCCTTGTAAGATTGTATATGGCATTGGGTGACACGACACCGGTAGGGGAATCATCTAAATCAATCATGGATTCAGTAGGAGGGAGTGACGACTTTTCACATATCGAACGAATTAGAAAGTAATGCAACGCAGGTCCATCTATGAAAATAATGCCCGAGCAGTCTTTTAAACTAACGCGCCTTCCAAACCGGGATGGTTCGTTGTTTAGGTATGAATACAGTCCTTTCACGCCCATTGCATGATTGATGATACGTAGGAATGAAGTAAATAAGTGAAACAAACACGGAAGTTGGAAATTTGAGGGAAATCAAGATCCCAGTTTTTCGTCATAACGTAACGGGACTCATTTTTAGATTTGGCGGAAGGGGCTTGTCCATTCTCTTCACTCGCCGGAAAAACGGTCAACGTCGTCGACTCAAAAAAAAAACAAAAACAACAGAGAGTTACCTTTAAAATTATATCTATTTTCAACCAACACAAAAAAGGATAATGACTTTTAAAGTATTTCGCCTCATGTTTTGCGCCAACTGCTGCAAGAATTCCTCTGTCGATTCGGATGCTCACAATCACAATGTCGACAAATCCCTACCAGAGGACAAGGTTGGTACCGATACCGAACCAGAATTGGAGGAAAAGCCAGTAGAGGAAGAGTCTGTCGAAAAGGAATCCAAACCTGAAGAAGATAAGCCAACAGATAATTCTGAAGATGCAGCAGATAATATCAAGGTGGATGAGGCTGCTGCGGAAGAGAAAGCCATGAAAGAAGGATACAAGTGCTGTGGATTCTCTTCGTAAAAGAAATATCGTGTGCCCATTTTGGTTTCCGATAAGAATATAATTATATAGGGTTCCTGCCTCTTATAGAGAAGCCCAATGAGACAATCAGATAGGTGGAGTTGATAACTTTTTTATCGTTGATTGCATCCAGAATGTGACACAGTCTCTCTCTCTCTCTAGAATATTCCATAATCATTGAAGTTTATAAATAGTTGTTTAAAAATGTTAGTATGCATGTGTTGGTATACATAGTATATTTTCATTTCACAGGATTCGTGGCAATGAATAACTTTCCTGTTATTGCAAGCATGATGCGCATAGTAGAAAATAAAAGGATCAAATTCCTCAATGACAGCCAACGAAACCATTGTCCAGATATTCCCCCTTGGACTAAATCCAAGGACGGGTGAAGCATATAATTCAGGTTAAGACCACTGACAACACATATTGGAGTAACGAAGCACACATAGAAACCTGCAAAGAATGCGCTTCCTAGAGAAATCCATTTGAAATGCTCTTTCCAGCCTCCTATCTCATATCCGGACCTTATGTAATACAGTGGATAATATATAAGTAATGAATGATGAAAGAAGAAGAAGATTTTCTCTCCAAATAACACACAATCGGAAGTATCTGGTTGTAATAGGGCAAGGATTGGTAGACCGACATAAGTCATGAGTAGTTGAATCATATTGTTCATAAAGTATGGAGAAACTTCAGCAAACGATAATGTCATTGCAATGAACCAGAGTACATTACATGGAAGAAGCATAGCTAGTAGTTTATTTCGGTATCCAAAAGCTTTGTATATGAACTGTAGCAAGAAACAAAGCAATGTCAATTTTCTAAACAAAGGTGGTGGACGCAAACGAGCAGTTTCAGCTGATTGGGTGCCATTATATCGATTGCCAGGTAGAAATATGTGTATCATTGTGGTCGCAAGGATGAACACGATCAAACCTTCTAAGATATGACGTTCGGGGGGAAGAAACCTGTATCCCAAAAAAATGATGAAGGATTGATCACTTACTTAGTAACTTTGTTGATGAAATGATTAGATATTGTGTAATGAAAGGAAGAAGATGCATACCATGAGCCAACAGACCCAGCCATTCCAAAAGGAAGATCTTTACAATAGATCACAGAACTAATATCCGTTTCTCCGCTCGGTCCAAGAAAACAGATTGCCTCTTCATTCTCATATAAATATTGAGGTTCGTTTAACAAGCTCAAATTCAGATCTCGATATTTCTTAGCGAGGCTACGAAGAAATTGTGGATGGGAATTCATCCAATGATCGATCTTGTTAATTTGAGATATTTATGAAACGTTTATTGATGAAACGTTTATTGATGAGTGTGTTGCCGGTTGCCAGTTGCCATTAGAGCTACGAGATACCTTGTGTGCTTTTCAATTTCCAAAACACAAAAATGGATGGTGAAGACAAGTGTCTTTCTGATGTCCGAAGTCCAAACTACTTAGGCTATGCACTCATTTTTTGGGCTAAAATTGTTGACGGTGAATCCTTTTGTAGTTCAACTCTGGAGAGCAGCAAGCAGCAACTCTACACAACCAACAATCAAATAAATACTCTTCTAATGCATAAAATATTAATCTTTCTGAATATCATTCAATATGGATTACGTTTAGAATCTGTTGAATCCTTTGTTGTGCAGCTGCATCGACTTTGTCCTCAAAACAAGTCACGGTCGTTCACATTTCGTCTCCATGAATCAGGCACAATCAATAGCAATCCTTCCAAAGTTGATAGAGTCACAATATGCATGGGAGAATTGTGCAAATGTCAAGAGGAGAATGCAGATATGATTATGGATACTCTTGTTTCGATAGAAGGATTACCATTTCAAATAGATGATTCCCCATGTCTGGGAGCTTGTGGAGTTGGTGCCATGGTATCTGTAGAATATGAAGATGGAACGTATAATCTAGTCACCGGACTGCAAGAAACACTTGAAGCGGTAGGATTAAGTGAAAGTATTGATGTGCGTGGAAACATCATGTCTCAAGATATATTATCGCCCATTGAATCAGAGTCTGCGCGACAAGACGACTTGGGAGAAACAGCTCAAAACTATTTGAATAATATTGATATGAATTCGAGCACTTTAAACTCGGTTGACAACTTGTCTGAGAAAGCAAATGAAACCGTCATCGCTACTGAAAGGGAGGATCACAATGTGGAACATGGAGCAGTGAAACGAATGCGTGAGGAAGCAAGAGAATCCAAAGAAGAGGTTTTGAACCCATGGCTTAACATGGCAGTATACCTTCTCAATAAAGCCCGTTCAAAAGAATGAATAAAAGAAAAGTAGATGAAAATGCTAATATATAAAGTGATGTTGCTATTACTAACTGTGCGTCATTGTTAGGTTTTATTTCTTCAACACACATCTTTCCGCGCCATTTTTTCGGATAAAACGGTACAAAAAAGTGTCAACTGTCAAACATCTTTGGTCTCTGGTCTCTGGATATGAAACTCAATATAGTATTGAATGAATCAGAGAGATAAAGAGTAATTAATTGATCGCTTAAGATTCAACGTTTGAAATGTGGTTCAATGGTTCAGCATATATTCTTATTCTTGCGGCATCTGTAGAAGCTGCCAACTTTTCACATCGTCCGAATGTAGCACAATTCAATCTTCGAGGTGGAGCCGGACCGGACGATATCCCTTCCTTTGATGTGCCTTCCGTCGAGACAACGGACGTCATGCCTACAACTATTACACCTGATAGTGTAGATATGTCTGAATCAGTGGGTACTACAGATTTGGAGACCACTAGTGCCCCTGATCTTGAAGCGGTATCGTCTCCTGCTGTCGACAAAAAAAGGATGAACCCCAAACTGGCAAACGCCATTGAACGTACTGGCCCTGCTCTTATCATGCTTGGTGCAATATATACTCTATTAAAATTGACTGGGGAGAAAGGTCTAATGTACGGACTTATTCCATTAATGCAACTTGGAATGTATTCTGAGACCACGGGTATCATTGAAGCATACTATCAAGGGAAAGTTTCTGGAATCAAAATGGAAAAGTGGTGGTGGTTCTTGACGGTATTTGCAGGCACCACTATTCGTTCTCTTGCTAATGATCTTGGTCTTAATAGCGCATTAGTAGATCTTGTTTCGTTTGGAATGGTTGCTGTCGGTCTTGTTGTGGCAGTTTGGAGTATGGCATGTCATACTTCTGCTGGACCTGAAATGTTTAGGAAGTATTTGGGTGAAGTAGCAGCCTTTCATTTTGCTCTCATTTTCTTGGTGGGGCAATCTTCTTTTTGGATCAAAACTGTTCAATCGTTTGGTTTGGAATGGGTTCTGTTTCCAGCTCTGCTTGTAGTTGTGAATGATACCATGGCATATGTTTTTGGGGTATTGATGGGACAGCGTAAATTGTTGCCTCGACTTTCACCAAAAAAGACTGTAGAAGGCTTTATTGGAGCTGGAATATCTACATGTGCTGCATCGATTCCTCTTTTAAAATTGTTTATGAAAAAGAGTGTGGAAGGTGGTAAGGCTTTGTCTGTTATGGGTGAAGGAAATTCGAATCTTATCAGGCATGCTTTAGCTATGGCATTGTACACGTCCCTTATTTCGCCTTTTGGGGGGTTCCTTGCCAGTGCTGTCAAGAGAGCTCATGATGCCAAGGACTTTGGTGCGTTGATTCCTGGACATGGTGGAGTAGTAGATAGGTTTGACTGTCAAGTTGTCACTGCTCCTTTTGTATTCTGCTATTTGAAATGGTGTATGAAATAAGTATGTTTCTACATCATCGTTGCCATACACAAACATATAACACATATAAAATGATGTTTCACATACTACTTATTACTTCGTTTTACATTATATTTATTTCTTGCATTTTTGGTACACGTGTCTTACACACAATTACACAAACGTGTTTATAGCGCAGTCCTCGGAAGTGACTTCTATAACTCACTTACTTAGCTAGCAAATGCGAATCCCAATAATTCACCCGGTTCGGATTCAAGCTTAAATGGAAGTTCATCTGTCTGCAAGTCATTTTCCATTTCATCGTCTGGTTCAAGCTCGTCATCGTCCTTGTAGTATCTCTCCAAGAACATGGAAACTTTGGCAAACACTTTAGGATTCTTATGAAACTGTAAAGACTCAAGTTTGTCCATTCCATCGCACTCTTCGAAGACAGTTCTGAAGTAGTTTGTACCAGAACTTTTACCTAGCATTAATACACATTCTAATGCATCGATTGTACTTAAAAGAGTCGAAATATCCATGTCATGAATAAAGAGTGATGACAATGCATCAAGACCCCCCATTTGTACTAGACATTCCATCTGGCCAAATGTCATCTCCTTATTTTGACAGAGATTTATCAAAACGCGACATGCTTGCACTCTGACCGCGTATTGATCTGTTCTCGCCACTTCGATGACGACTGGCAGAATACTCTGATCGTCATGCATCAAATGACAAATTTGGTCGCTACTACCTGCAGCGATTCTGGATACAAAAATACATGTATTTGTGCGAACGTCGCTTGAAATATGACTCAACTTTGGCTTGGTATAATAAAGCACACCAGTTTCTAATATAGCTCGAAGGTGCTCTTTGGATGAACAAGACATATTGGTCAAGATCCTCATTGCGTAAGATACAATATCTTCACAATCATGTTGGAGAAGAGTGATTAAACCAGTCATGATACCGCAATCCAAGACGCTTTGCACACGATCAACGCGATCATCTTCAGCTTCCGTAAAAAGTAAAAGAGATGCGCAGCTATAGACCAGAGCATTCGGCTCTAAACTATTTTCTATAGTATACCATTGAGCATTATTGATCAAGCATGAAAGGAGAGGAATCACTTCTCTGGAACTTTGGAAACATGGGTACTGTTGATCGTGGTCACGGAACATATTGTATATTGTAAAGGAAACGAGATCAAATGTATCCTGATCATGTGTTTTCGTTACAATGTCGATCCTGTAACATAGATAAGTTAAGCAAGAATTTGAGTCATTCATCTATCCATGACCATCACATACAGTGTAAAAACTATAAAGTATTCAACTTACAATGATTGCAATACTTGTGAATCATTCAAGAAGCAATCCCTTGTGTTAGACGAATCTCCTGCCATATTCCCCATAACCAAAAGAGCAGCGTTGCGGATACTTCCTTTTCTATGCTTCATTAGTCTCTTTAAATCAGTTATAACCCCAAAGTTTATGGCGATAGAGACACAATGTTCAATAATATCCTCAGACATGATGTTTGTCAAGATCCAAAGCGCTTCCGTAACAATCAAAGTTTCCTCATGACGCACTAATGTGACTAAAGATTCAATCAAAGATGGATAAGAACGAAATATTTTGTAAATGTGTGCTTTTTCGTCCCTGGTGATGGATTTACGAATTCCACGTGTTGCAGCTAGTACTACGTAGGCATCGGAATCGTGCAAGTCGTGAATGTAGCGACGAAGCAACTCTTTTTCTTGGTCATCCTGGACGTCATCGATTTTGGATTCTACCATTATAATATTTTGATTCTTCGATTCAGTCAGTGGTGTTTGATTCGTTTCATTTTGTCTCCATTGGTGTCTCCTCTTGTGCAAGATTTCGAATCTTTTTACTTTCCGGATCAGAAAATGCGTTTGAGCTCTATTTTGGCGCGAGGATAAAGGATCTATTCCTGATTTAAATTGAGCTTTACGAGTATGATAGTTCTGAAAGAACGTCAGAGGTGAGTCCGGTGACATTTGAGACATCATTTTACTGGATGCAAGCTCGATTGATTCGATTTGGTTCAAATGTGTAGATGCTTCGGGCTTCGGTTTCGGATGTTTTTATTTTCGCCGAATTCAATGTTTAGTTTCATTTATAGTAGTTAGTAACATGTCACGATGAACGTCATCGTCCATCATTTTTCTCTCTCTTTCTCGTTTCTCGTTTCGATACCAGGTAGCAACGGCGAATGGCAGCGGATGGCAGCGACTGGCATCGGATGGCAGCTGGCTTAGTTTACAAGGGTAATTGGTATTTGGCACCACCAAGAGCCAAGTGAGCTGTGAGCACCCATTTGGCAACGCGTGCGCGGACCTATTACTCGCAAGTCGCCACTATCTACTACTACAACACCTTACTTCAACTCCTTCATTGCACAAAAATAAAGGTTTAAAGCATCCATGACCGCCATTGTAACAACGAAAAGTTTGTCTTTAGCTATCGCTGATGAAATTGCAAGTCTAGTGATAAGCACTGCCAAAAAGTGAGTTGTACGAGTTCATTCGCCGCCTAAAGGTCCATCGTCTCTTTTCAAAACTCTTATGAATCCATTTTCATTTCACAAATAAAATACAGAAATTGTTTCAGTCCATTGTCAATCTGCATAATGGACCCACATGGAAATGAAATAGTTACTAAACGTATGGACGGGTGTCCTCCTATGGTGTACTCAAAACTGTCCTATGCCAAGGCGAATACATGTGTCAGTACAAAACTTTCATCGAGAGCATATGGTAATAAGTATTTAAACTTCAAAGGACCTGAAGTAGGTCCATCTACTTTTGTGCGAGTTATAAATCAAATAACTAGTGCCAATGGTAATCTTGCCTGTTTTCAAGGAGGGATTTTGGTGAGGGATAACCAAGGCGATATCGTTGGATCAGTGGGTGTTTCTGGTGCTGCTGGAGATGAAGATGAATATTGTGCTTTGATGGGTGTAAAATTATGCAGTGCTTCTGATCAATTAGTAACAGAACCTGAAGATCATTCTTGTAAGACAGTAGTAAAAGAGTAATATAATGCTCGAATGAGAGGATGCTTTATTATTTCATAGCTTCATAAATATTGCTTCTAATTTGAACCCTGATCATCTCGATGGGAAAAATGCTCTGAGCCAGCAACATTCATTGCATGCTTTAACGATTCGTCCATGGCCTCTGTGATTCGAACCAGTTGACGCCTTTGCTCTTCCATTCCATGAAAGATGAATGAAAATTCATTCAACTTCTTCTTCAAGTCGTTCACATTTGAGATTAGTTGCTTATTTTCCTCATTGATCTTATCAATATCTTCATCCCCGTACTTGACTCTCCCTGTTAAATCAGAGAGTTTGTGTCGAAGAGCTGAGTTTTCTTTTTCTAACTTTTGAACCCTTTCCTCATCTAATGTAGATGGTACCTGATTCTGCTTCAAGTTTTTTGTGTTGTCATTCGGGTGTTTTTTCCAATAACTAGGATCTCTTGCCAATGCTTCAATGATCAATGACTTTTCAGGATTCGTACTCGCCTTCACGAGAGAAAGAGGAGTACGTCCCCATTTATCTTTGACATCATGAATAGCAGGATTTGCTCGAAGGAGACTCTCGATAATAGCAGCGGTAGCATTCTGTGCGCAGGCCCAGTGAATGGGTAACAGACCATAAAGATCCGTGGTTTCGGCAGCTCTGTGGTGACAAACAATTAAACTATCTATAATCTGAACAGCAACTCCTTGTCTGCATGCAAGATGAAGAGGTAATCGCCCCTCATCATCTTTAACCTTTGCAGCACCAGGCTCTGTAGAGAGAAGCGCAGCCACAACAGATTTGCTGGACCTCTCACGACAAGCCAAATGTAGCGGCAGAAATCCACCGGAATCTTTACACATGAGAGAATCTGGATATGCTGATATCAATTTCTTGATCAATTCGGATGGTGCCTTGTTTTCACATGCTTGATGGATGGGAAGTAGCTTCCATCTCAATGATCCGTCGGAGTTGTGCTCGACAACCCAGATTTCTGCCTCTCTCCTATCTTCTTCTACTTGAAGGCGTTTCAAGGCGGCAACCCAATTACGCTTTGCGATAAATGAAAAGAGCTTTGTAGGAGTGTCTGAAGTCACCTCTTGAGCAATTATATCTTCGCGTTTTCCTACATCGCCCTTCGACTTGGAAGTTTTTGAGTGTCGTCGTTCTTTAACAACGGTATCTCTTTCGATGCTTCTGCTATGGCGAATGTCTGAAACTCCACCTTTATCAAAGCTTCGGCTTGTAGAATTAGATAGAGATAAATCGTTTCTTCTGCTGAATTGATATGACATTACATGCAGTAAATGAATGAATGATCTATTGATTGAATCCGTTTCAGTTGGATTCTGTGATGGTTCTCACAAAAATGTGAGAGTTGGCGAAGAAATCCGCTACTTTAGCTTATGCCCTTGGCTCACAAAAATGATCCATGATGACGTCATCCAGACGGACATCGAAGGACGAAACAACAAAAACAATCAACGCAGTGTTTTCAAGTGTGAGGCATATCAGATATCAGAAATTACTTCGATCATGTCGATGCATTTTTTAATCGAAATCCTTTTCTTTTTGAGCTTAAGTATTGCTTCTACTGTAGCTTTTGCTCCATTGGGGGCATTTCCGATGATTCGTAACATCAAATTCTTACATTTATTAGAAGGAGAAGCAACAGATCCTGAATTATTGATGGATATGGATATAGTTCTTTTTTCGGTGAAAAATAATTCTGATAAGAAGCTGTTGGGGGCGATTCAGGAAGATGGAACTCTATCTCCTCTGTCTTGTTGGACTAACGAATGTGCGTTCAGTAACTTCATTGAATTTCTTGTGGCAGAGGAAGATAGATGGTTAGATGATATGAAGTTAGAAAACGTCATAATACATAGAATATTAGACGAGAATATGATTTCATATGGATCAAGACAAGTAGGAGGAGGGAAAGGGCCTGGGAATCCTCACGGTGAGGAGAGTGAATTAATATACTACGTTGACCAAGATATACTTGAAAAAGAGGGTATTGAAGTCATCACCAAACCTGAACTAGAAATAATTTGGTAGTATTCATACTTACTTAGGCAAAATAAAATATCGAAAACACATATTTTCTAGTTTTAAAAAATATTGAATGGGTTTCACTGTTTGATCTTATCCCCTTCGCTGCTCCCACCTTCTCCAGACGCCGCCGTTGCAAGAATAGTGACCCAAATAATCTCGACCAGATCTACCCAGAGCAATCTATTCTCCACTGGAATCAGCCCATAAGTGACAAGATGAGCCGCTGGCCATAATTTGAGACCACTGACTATGAGCGGAACGGTAGTTCTCTTCATTTCAGAGAAAATATCTTCAAGTTTATTCAGTTTCATGAGTCCAAGTAAAAGAATATATGTATTATTCCATATAGGACCCCAGAATCCCTGATCAATCGCTACTTTGATAATAGTCCCCCACCAGTCTTTCAAGTGAAGAAAATTTTCAAAAACATCTTCGGAAACTTCATACCAAACATGACTCATTGGGCCATGTCCTATCAGACCTGCCAGCATAGAACGTATAATTCTGGGTCTATCTAGCTCTCCGATGGTCTTACCCTCTGTGCTTTGAGCGATAAAATCTCCTATGGTATAGACAGTGGCAGAAGTAATAGCTTTGGTTTGAACAGGCGCCTCAGCCAAGACTGTGGAGTAACTCGCCCAGTTGTCAATTGGCACTCGAAGTGCCATTTCAGTCGCAGACCATCCCCTCATAATGCCAGCATCAACCGTAACTAATTGACTTAATACTGTTATTGCAATTGCTACAACAAGACTTGTGTTTATTATGGCATTTGCATCCATGGTTTCAACCTCCTGAGTCAAAAATTTAATTGGGTCGGTCTCTCTTAAGTTCTCATCTGGGAATTGAGATTCTTCACCTTTTTGTGAATTCAGCCCAAAACCTTCCCTTATTGTTGGATGATATTCACTCCATAATGTGTTCTGTTAATGATGTTCGAGCTATTTCAGTTTCACTATAGACTGATGATGTGTCACACTAAAGAATGATGTGGAACGTACCGATAATGCATTCGATCGACAACTGGATACAGTAAAAGAACAAACACTTGTAAAAGGAAGAAAAATACTAAATAGAGTGATTGTCTTCATCTTCTGTATGCTGTTTTTCACTTGTGTTGAGATTATGTTGAAGACTAAGAGAAGCTGTATCTAAGTAATTTGTGAGCAGAAATTCCGGTCTCTCAGAAAACTTCGTCATCATTGTTATCCGTGCGATGTAAGGATGGTACTATCTATGCTATTTTAAATCAAAATTGACACATAAATCCAATTATCAAGCATTTGAATGGAACTTTTTTCTACTACAAAGAAGTACCATAGCACTTTTGTTTATAAAAATCTCAAGATTAAGTAGCACTGACATAACATTAAGCAGTAGTGATGCTCTTTCCATCAGTGACAGCATGTATAGCATCAGCTACGTAACCAACATTCTTATCGTTCAATCCAGCTAAACTGATGCGCCCATCCTTCGTCAAAAAGATGGAATACTCATTTGTTAGACGATCACACATTTCAGCATTCATTCCAGTGTAAGCAAACATGCCAATCTGAGATGTGATATGGCTCCAATCATGAGTGCTACCTGCTTCCTTTAACTTTACTACAAGTTCCTTCCTCATGGATCCAATTCTGTTGGCCATGAAGGCACATTCTTCGTAATATTGCTTAGTGAGCTCTTCGTTCGTTAAGACAGTTCTTACAATGCTAGATCCGTGGATAGGAGGGCTACTGTACATGGGACTGTTTTCCATGTTGCAAAAAAATATTAGTGTTCATAATGATTCAACACAGTTAAGAAAACATTCATTTTCCCAAGTCTTGCACATACCGAATGATTCTCTTGAGCTGACTGAGAACTCTTTCCTTTTCCTCTGCTCCAGAGGTAAGAACAGAAAGAGTTCCGCATCTCTCTCCATATAATCCAAAATTTTTAGCAAAACTCTGAGCAAGAAGCACATTATGACCCTGCTCAACAAACATCCTCAAGGCAAAAGCATCTGCCTCGGCATCTCCAGAGGCAAATCCCTGATAAGCAGAGTCAAAGAATACGATTAGATTCTTCTCCTTGCAAAGATCACTTACAACCTTCCATTGCTCTTGGGTAGGGTCACATCCAGTTGGATTGTGAGCACAGGCATGTAGAAGGAGAATAGCGCCATTAGGCGCTGCCTTGATATCTTCCAACATTCCATCTAAATTTAACCCGTTGGTAGAACGATCATAATATCTGTAACGGATAACCTCCAAACCAGCCTCCTCGAATATCTGAATGTGGTTGCCCCAAGTAGGATCAGGGATGTAAATCTTTTTTACGGGGGCATATTTGGCAAGGAAATGGCCCCCAATACGGCAAGCTCCAGTTCCACTCAGAGTTTGCACAGCAGCTAGTTTGTCTAGGTCCGCATTTTGCCCGTAAGCAAACTTGATGGCCTCGTTGACATACGCGGCATCTCCAGAAATGCTTGCGTATTCCTTGTTTTCATTAGGGTCATCTAGCATAATTTTCTCAGCCTCTCGGACACTTGGCAGAATCCATGGCTTACCGTTCTCGTCACGATAGGCTCCAACGCACACGTTGACCTTCTTTGGATCAGTGCACTTCTTGAAATTCTCGGCGATACCAAGAATAGCATCGGGGGCGCCCATAGGGATTTCAGCAAGATAGGTTTCGGTCATGGTCATGGAAAAAGCGTTAGCAGAAGATACTGATAGAAAAGGAATAAGTGTTGCAATTGACAGCTTCATCAGGAAGAGGTATGATTCAGTTTGGTTTGTGCGTTGTTATGACAAGGCGGTGAAATGAGTTGAAAACCTCTTGCTTTTCCAAAGAGAAAAAACAAAGAAACACACATAAAATTCCTAGATGGATGAGGAGGAGGGAAAAGGGAAATGAATGAATTTGTGGTCATTTTCTTTTTTCTTTATCCCAACTGAACAAGGTTAAAATGGTCATTTTTTCATCATTTCATTTTTTTGTTCCCTCGAGTCTCGAGTCGACCCTTGAATGCAACAGCCATCAAGATGGAAACGCCTCTATTCGAAATCTCCATACGAATGGAACGAGAAACTGAATGAAGTATCTGACATAAACTGGGATGAGGAGTGCGATCAAGTCCTGAATGAATTAGAACAAATTATGGTGACACACACGTCAGAGGAAAACAATGACACTGATAGTCAGCATTTGTTGGAATCCTTTCCTTCCCATTCATGTTATAATGCACAAATTTTCATTCGTGAAGATGAAATGATAAAAGAGATAGATTTAATCATTGAAAATAACGAAGAAGAACTTGAACTGAAATTTCCAATACAACTAACTTTCGGTCAGTATGAAGAAATGGCTGAAGACTCGTTTGACGGCGCAATATTTATAGCTGATGTCAAAAGGAACAATTGGATCCTCCACTCAAGTTTCCATTCATGGTGTGGAGTGACTCGCGATAAGAAGAAGAAATGGAAGTTGATTAGTGATATATTGTGTAATGTCCTAGACAGACATCTATTACATGAGATTCTATCGAAATGGAAAGCACAACCACTAAAGACCAAAATAACATTACAAAAACACGATATCAAGAAACATAGAAAAATATTCAACTCGTGGTGGAATTACACAGGAGAACACCGTAGAACACTATCCTCTTGGCGACATTATCAGATGAAGTTAATTTCGTTGAAACGTTGGAGGGAACAGGCAGAGTTCTTTTCTCGCGTACGTAGCCAATCGCTTTTGATGAGGTCAAATCGATTGATCAGATCATCTTTCAAGTATTGGAGACGTGCATGCGAAATTTCGTACTCCAAGTTTGAAGAAGAAGAAGAAGAAGAAAACAAGAATACATGGGATACTGTACTCGTTCAAAGAAAGACCAAAGATGAATCTATGATCAAGAGAAAGAAACATCAAGTCCAATCACAATCTAGGTTGAACAATAAAAGTCTAGCTGTAGATGATAAAGAAAATAGAGTTAATGAAAATGATAAGGTAGTGACTCCAAAAATAAAAACAACACAACGAACAATAACTCATCGGTGCTACGTGATTAAGCCATCTGTAGAGAATAAAGGAATCGATACGAGACAGCAAAAAGACGAAGAAGAAAGAGCCGCCTTTCTCCGTAAGAAAAAGGAAGAAAAGATGAAAAGAGAAAGAAAGCAGCTCGAGTTGGAAAGCATCAAGAAAGCATTCCGACTAGCAAAGATTCATAAAGATATTTCTCTTCTCAGGATGGCTCTCTATGCTTTTAAAGTCGTGATGGAGAATAGAAGTTTCCAAGAATGCAAGGCAGATAATTTCTATCATGATATGAAATTAATTCAATGTTTTAATGTGCTACGAAAGAATGTTTGGAGGAGAAAGTCAGAGAGACTTGAATTATCTAGAAGAAAATTCTCCATGGCAAGCAGTTATTATGAGCGTAGACTTTGTGAGTGTGTTTTGAGAGCGTGGAGACATCTTGCGTATCGCAGTCACTCAGTTTATTTCCTTAATGCTTGCGAAAGACGGGTGTATTCTCGTAAGAGAGATCTTGTAGGGTTCTGGATTGATGCTTTGGTCAGACAAAGATGTCATCGTATTTCAGAACTAAGTGCTGCTCGATCTAGAGGAGAAATGATTATTCGGAAATTCAGCTTTCGACAATGGAAACAAAGAGTCGATGAACTGGTTGCAAGTCGAATTGAAGAGGAAAAGATCAAAGAAAAGTGGGATATGGTCAGAAAGTGGCTATCAGAAAATGAGGTCACTTCAATAAAATAGCTTTATAACGGCGTAAGGTTCGAAGATATATTTAAAGCTCCAATGATGCTTCAGCTGCCGATGTCATGGTTGTGGCTGACCTAACTTTTTGCGCAATACTTAATCCATTATCTATCATGATTGCAATGAGGCTGGGATGTTCACTGCTTTCTTTTGCGATCTGTAAAGGAAGTGATCCTTCTCTACCTTTGAACCAGTTAACAGCACGTATAGCTGCTTCATCCGCAGACATATCTCCCTCTGATAGTTCATTTTTATTCAGATTCTTGGAATGAAGATTCACTTTTTGTTTGCTAGCCGTTTGATCGATGGTCGGTATCGAAGTATTGACTGATAAAAAACCGGGTACATGTGTAGCAGCCAAAACGGCAGCTAGCGGTGGCGCATCAGAGAGAGAATCTATCCTCTTTCCCCATAGCTCTAAAGTGCACATTCTTCCAGGTCCATACCATGGGGGTGCTTCGCCATATCTAGTATAGCGAACGGTACTATCAAATGTTTGAGATGAACTTTTGGATCTCAATTTTGATAGATATTCAATGTCATATAAACCCATTTCTTCACAGAAGTTTTCAATCTTCTCCTGTATCGTCTTCAGAAATCTTTCTTTTTTTGATAGATAAGACCTACCAAGTTGATAAGAGTACGATTCTCTTGCACCAAATCGATGGTCATCAGCATTGGTGTCCTTTCCGAAATGAATGAACTTGGACCTTGGAGGAACAGCTCCCAACACAGACCCATCCTTACTTTTCGTCACGATGGGGGGTAATACCGGCTCTTCTTTCCCACTCCGTCTTGCATAAAGATTAAAGTCAAATAGTTTCGACTTTTTGTTTGGTGATACTCCTTGATCGACATCATCACTTATTCCTGATGATGAGGCGACACTTGCGATGAATCTGCCATCTGGAAACTCTGTAACTACCACCATCTCCTTACCTTTGCATCTCGAAACGAAAGATGTTGCAGTGTCGTACAATGCAACGGCTTCTTCGGTTTTTACTTTTCGCACTGGAGCAGTAGGATGCAATTTATATTCAGTCAGTAGTTTACCACTATGATCCACTGGAGAGTAACAAAATAGTTTTCTTGATAGCACGGTACCTGAATATTCCCAGTTATTTGACGAAGAAGCTTGTGATGATGAGAGCATCGTTCGGATTCTTAAATCTTCTAATCTTCTTAAACCTCGAATCATGTGCCATATATTTTTATCTCCTTCTTTGTTGCTTGAGCGATCAATTTCAGACAAAGATCTGACAAGTTCAATACCTTCAACATTAGCAATCACACGCCCGTTTGTCGGGTCAACCAAGTGACCTTCATAAGACCATATTCCTGCATTTGGATTAAATGGATTGAAGCATTTATTTTGAATGAAGCTTTTTACTTTGGAAGGGGCAAATGGTGCATTAGACGAGGTTGGTAATGCTGAGGACTGAGCCTGTAGAATGTTTATCGAGAGTAAACATGCAACAAGAAACAAAGAACTGCTTAAAGCAATTGTGGTCATTACTCTTGAGGCTCTTGAACAGTTATTTCTGCAGATTTCCTTCTCCTCTAAAGTGGCCCTGGCAGTTGGATTGGATTGAAATTTGAAGTTGTAAATTGTAAACGAGTTGAGGGTAAGCCACATGTACTAACTCTCTTCTCTACGTAAAAGGATCAAGGCACGAAGTATGAAGTTATTTCAACTCGTAGGATCAACCTTTTCACTGAGACAGAATTGGAGGATACAACAAAAACCAATTAGTGACAAAACTAAAGAAAAGAAGAAAGAGTTGTTTTCAGTTATTTAATTTATTTTCCAAAACGAGAAGGAGGAGTACGGATTCTCCTTGCCTCACGACTACGTCCCCTTACAATCCTCTGGTGCACAGCGGCCTCAACACAGTAAAACATCTTGATGTAAAGTTTGGGAAGCTGGTAGTTTTCGTAAGCGGATGCTTCCTTGATATCACGAAGGGAAGAGGCATCAACAATGTTACGAACAACAAATCTCTTGATGGCCTTATCCTTGGGAATAGCCTTTCCAGTGGAAACGCACCTGAAGAGAACGGAAGAAGAAAATGTTAGTATTTGACTCCAAAACATTGAATTCAGATTGTGATTTGAGATGACTGATGATATGGACAGCAATCATTTCTAGCTAATGACTTGAATGGTACCAAAGGATACTGAGAGGCCCATATATTGAACTCCCCAGATACATTGATAAAAAGACTGCTATTCTTTTACACTCCAGTACGCTTTCGAAATGATGATTGTTTGAATCTTCAATTTTTTTCAAATGCAATGCCGCCCAAAAGATGGATTCATCATCTCTATTTCAAATCACAGTCTGTTTGTAATGATAAACCACCAGCACCAGAGAACTTACCTGACACGCTTAACGTGTCCGCGCCCATGCTTATTACGTCCGTGATTGCGTCTCTTAACAGTCATCTTCTAGATTTTTACCTGAAAGGAATGGTGGTAATTGGTAAAGTGTGAGTTACAAATATCGTATGTTCAAAAGGGCTCATTGAGCAGTTTTTTTAAAGTTCATCACTGCATTCTCAACCCCATTGTTATCTTCCAATAAAAGATACCTTAGTGATATGAGATGATTGCGTTTGATGTGAGTTGTTTCTCAGCAGTTAAGGCATTCAAACACGTACCGTAGCAGTAACAGATATAGCTAGATGGAAGCATAGTCTCCCTCCTTCGTGTTTCAGTAAGAAGTAACTGAGTTTTTCAGTGTAGGGTTGGGAGTGATTCGCGGAAAACCAAGGAAAGTTGGTTACAAATTACTGGAGTTAAATTAACAGTAGTAAAAAAGGTCCACTGGCCACTGGTCTGGTGATTGGTGATTGGTGATTCATTCTTCATTCATTCATTACTCTGAGTAGATACTCAGTTAATTAATCTCAAATCTAACAAAAAAATATAAAGATTCTTCTTGAAATCAAACAAGGCACTGTTTCTACGATCGACGAAAATGGAAGGAGATGAGCAGCATTGGCTCACAGAGTTCCTAACCGATATTTTACCCACACTATCACTTGATCCAGAAACATACTGTCCGTATATCACTGGTTGTGTTGATACATTTGAGAACCAAGATGAGCTTGACGAAATCATTGAACTTTGTCGTGCTAGCTCGGAGTCTCATTCAGATAATGAAGAGGTATGGGTTCAGCTTAAGGCTGATATCCTTGTCAAACACGAAGAGTTTAAACAAATGGTAAAAAAACGAAAAGAACAAGAGTTAGAAGAATTAAATCAGGAAGAGGCCAAAAAGAAACTCGAGGAGCTTCAAGAAATACAAAAAATAGAAGAGCAGAAAAAACGGGATGCAGAAGAACGAGAATTGAGGAGAAAACAAATGGATCCCGCTCAACGGGCTCTCCTGGAGCAATATGCCTACGATCAATCAGAGGCATATGATAACGAAGGTAATTTGATTGAAAACAACACCAATGAGGATGCAGAAGAGCCAGTAAATAATAGACAACTGGCGGAACAGATGCGTCAAGAGAAAACTCAACAAATGAGGACAAAATCTAGTACAAGTAAAAAGGAAGAACAAATGAAGACTAAAAATGCCAAAATAGAAAAAATGAAACAGAAGGAGGAACGACAAAAGAGAGCGCAAAAAGGTGAACGCAAACGTTGAAGTGCACTTATTATCAGCACTATTGATTCATCAAGTTTGTTACAACTCTTTTGCGTCTTCGTGTGGTGTTTTTCGCTTGTTCTTCCAGTTAATTACGAATGGATTGAATGACAATTCACAAAGTGTAAGAATCCAACTTTTGGGCAGCAGATGATTCACTATTCTAGCCATAATAACATTTAACCACCCAATAACTACTTCTCGTTTTCCTGCAATCATAGCTTGAACTGTTGACTCGGCAACGATTTCAGGGGTAAGTATTCCTATTGGAAAATCCCATATGAATGCTTTTTCCATTTGAGCCATCTTTGAAAAGTTGGTGTTAGTAACTGCACCAGGGATTATCAATGTAACTGGGACTGCGTGAGCTTCCATTTCTTTTCCAAAGGAGGCAGAAAAACTATTCAAACCAGCCTTGTTTGCGGCATATACAGCTGCTGTTGGCACTCCCATTACAGAGCCAGTTAAAGATGATATTATAACTATTCGGCCCTTTCTCCGTAACTTCATCTCATTTCCAAACAAGTTTGATAGTTGAACGACGCTTTCAAAGTTCAGACGAGTGAGATAAGTGATCATATCGACACTCATATCCAAAACGTCTCCTACCCTACACATACCAGCATTAGACATTAATATGTCTACCTCTAAACCTTTGTCCTGTGTAATCTGAAAGATTTCCTGCGCTGCATTATCTGCAGATAAATCCTTGGATATAGTGACTACAGAGACTCCGTAAGATTCATGTAACTCAGTAGCAAAGGCCTCGAGTCTTTTGTGATCTTTCGCGACGAGAATAAGATTAAATCTTCGTCTTGCCAACGATATGGCAATAGAGCGACCTATTCCACGACTTGCACCTGTTACGAGGGCGTAAGATTTTAGTGAAGTTGCGACCGGAGTCTTTTCCAAATGAATCGACTCATCTGATGAAGAGATATCTGGCAGAAAGTCAAAGTTTATCTGAAACTGATTATTCACAATTTCATTATCTGCATTGTATATGGATGAAACTCGACTTTCTCTTGTCAAAACATCACAACTCCAAGAGATTAATCCCGCGATAATTGGAAATGCGTATATTAATTTATTGACTCTTGAGGTTGAAATTTTGTTTATGAATTTTACGTCGAAGCTGAGAAGGAGTAAAATGACGCTATAGAAAATAACAAGCCAGTTCATTTTATCTTGGGAGTGAGAGTGCCAATCACTTAATCAAAGATTTCCTCCAAAAGTGTTGTGATTCTCTCTCTCTAAGTTTGCGTATCTACAATTGTCGTAGTTGATCCGATCTCCGATTGGGCATCAATCATGTATCATGTCTCACATGTGACATGTGGAGTTGTTGTAGGTTGTTGGCAGTAGCAGTTAGCAGTTAGCAGTAGGCTGTCAGTACTAGCTGTACTAACAATTTAGTTTTATGTATCTCTAAGTATGTAATCATAAGGTCGCCACTACTATTGAGAGACAATGGTATTCACTACGAAAACACACAGTTAATGGAGTTTAAGGCTAAATAGGTGTATACACCGGGATCCAACCATTTGAGAATTCATTTCCAGAAGTAAAATTTGGGATTGTGAACGCCGAGATCGAAATCCATGAATATCTCCTTCGTATGAATTTCATTTTGACTAAAACTCAAATCAACGAATTTGACGAAAGAATTGAAAAGCAAGGCTGAAAGGACATTTACTTCTTGCTGCCAAATAATCCAAAGAAAGATTTGCCAGCTGTCGCTGTGGTTTGATTAATGTATCTACCACCATTCTTGAATCTTCCTCTTTGCTTATTCATGTTTTGCATGGCTGTCTGACGCATTACTTCGATTTGGTCCAGTGCTAAACCACCTGCTAATCCATATGCCATAATGACTGCTGGAGGAGGTGCTATTGTAGTCAAAGCCTGAGACAGACTGATACCGCCTTTGTGGCAAGCGAGCGTGACTTGGGATTCGTATATCCAGAGAGCGCGACTAGACTCTAAAAGTTTGTCCACATCCGTGGAAGGATAGGCTTGAAGTAATCTGAGGCAAGTTCCAAAATCACCCTGAAGTAGATCTTCTCTTATTATCATGACCATGCATACGCATACATAGCGCATAAAATTATCCTTATGGGTGGATGCAAACATAGAGTCCCACAATCTGATGGTATCGGATGGTGGAAACTCCCGTGAAAGTAACGTAGTCAACCAACGTATACTATAAAAGCCAGGATCTATTCCACAGTCATCTAAATGACATCGCACTTCAGGATCATGGAGCGACAATAGAGCAATCATATTTGCCATTCGTCCTTGAATACCAGTATCTGCATCGTCAAGGTCGGGCACGAAAATATCTCTCATTTCCACCATGAGAGTATTAAATAGAAAATAAACATCAGCTTCCGCTTCAGACGCCCATTCTTCATTTCTATCGTTGGCTAAGACGAAATACAACGTCCCAACAATCTCATTCATTCCCTGAACATAACGGACCTGTTGTAGCAAGAAATCGTTAGGATTGAACCAATTTATAAATGTTGAATCGATGGTAGCTACTGCAACATAGATATATATATATATATACTTACACCTTTGTTCAATTTGGCCCAGACAAACAAAATTCGCTCAACAGCAGCATGACGTCTCATGCCCTTGAAATCGTCCTGCTCTAAAAAGAAATGAAGATCGTGATGTGTCCTCACAACGTCCTTTCGGATCTCGTCTAACAAACTTGCATTCTCAAGGAAATGTTTCCACTTGGGATCAAAATCACTTTCTCCTGATGCTGCAATTTTTAATATATCGTCTATTTCGTCATTTGTTGTAGTTTCATTTGTCTCTATTGCGTTTACCAATAAAGCATTGAAATTACATATACTCGCTGATAAGGAGCGACTATGCTTTTCCGAAGAAAGGCTCGGAAGCTTCCCTTTGCCAGCTCCTGCCCAAAGAGATTCTGGAGTTCGTCCACTTTTTCTCCACTGTTCTCTGACGCTTAGGGGTATGTCGACAGAATGTAATTCATCATCTTCAAATGAATGATCACTGCTTTTTCCGAGTTCTTCGTTATGGCTATTGGACCCATCAGCATTTTTATTTTTCAATTCGTTCATAGCCTCTTCTACCCTTTCGGCACCTTGTAGATGTTTGTTTGTTGAGCTAGAAACTACTTTCCTTCCATCATACTCGAGACCTTTTCCAATCAATTTCATACCCTCCTCTTCGAAGGGATAGTCATCGGAGTGTACAAATAATTCGTTTACTAAAGTGCGATATAACGATCGATCTCTATCCAATACATTTTGCCACTTTGAAGTATCTAGCGGCAGATAACCGAGTAAAATTCTCCAAGCTATAGGTCGCAGTGAGCAATCATTAGGTACACCAAGTGATGAAAGTCTGCGCAGTTCTTGTAAATTGATAATATGCGGTTTATTGCTTTGGATATCTGATGATGGTATATCTTGCCTAGCTGTGATTGGTACATCTTGTTTCACTTTTCCTCCTGAAAGTAATTTTGATGGACGAAGTGGTCTAGACACCTTCAATGGCGATTGAGGCGGCGTGGATAAGGGGATCGATTCTGAATTCATATCCTTATTTTCATTGCCATTGTCAATTTTCTCGTGCGATATGAGTCCAACAACTTTCTCAAGTTTCTGTTCCTCTCTATTGTAATTACGATTTTCTTCCATTTCCAGTTCTACCTTTTGCAGCGAATCACTTAGATCCCTGGCTGTACTATCCAGGTCATTTTCAGAACGATTTTTCACTGGTTCTATCGCCACAGGTACACCTTTCGGACCGAATATACAAGTTTCAAACGTCGGGCCGTGTACCCTCGGAAGAGTTGATGAGTTTGACATCGTTTTGTTTAACTACGATAGATGGTAGAGGATGGAGCTTTCAAAATCAACTAACCCTAACCGAATAAGCACTTTGATCCTAAAGGATGTGTATAGTTGGCAGAGTCTGCGAGATGATGTATGTTGTGTAAAGGTAAACGCAAAGGCGATAGCAGTTCTTACATGCAATCGACTGTTTGTGTCTTGATTGATTCCTATGGAGTGAGTCGTTGTAGGTTGTAGCTGACACAAAAATAAATCGTGGTGCATCTGTCCTTGACAAGTTGGGGGTGTGAGGATTTCAAAAAATCAAAAAACAAATGATCTCTGTCATCTCTCATGATGAAGAAGTCGCATAACGCAGTGCTCTCTAAACATACAGCGAGCAGTGCAGAAATACAGTCCCGACTTAATCGAAAATATCGAGTCAAGTCAGTGATCAATAAGCGAAAAGAATTCAAATGTGAAGACCCACCCAATCTTGTCTCCAAGAGCGATAAACTATCGCAACAAGAATGGGAATTCATCGAACATCGAGCAATCCAGCAATCGACACCAAGTTGTGCAATATGCTTTGGATACTTCCGAAATGATGTCGATCAAGTACTTTTAAGCTGTGGGCATATTTTTCATGAAACTTGTTGTCGATCATTTGAGAGATACTGCGGTGCAGATCACTTGTTTTGTGCGATTTGTAGGGAGTCGCCTTATACTCGAAAGGCAACGAACTTGGGTTTCATCTCAAGAAAAAAACATGCCAGTATTTTAATTCAATGCCATATACGAGGATTTATTGGGAGAAAGAGGGTCCGAGAACGCTTAAGGATTTACTTTCAATCAGAAACCAGTGCATCCAACGCGTCCAGAAAGACAAAGTTTTACGTGAAGGAATTAACAGATATCTCATCCCGTGTTCTGAGACAGGTGAACTTAAATGAAAGTCAAATCGATAATCTAATCTCTACTATGGAGAGATCGCTGGAGGTCAGTAAGTTACTAGATACGTTGTGTAATACATTTGAAGGAATAAAAAAGGCAAATTCAAATATTCCTTGGGAGCTTATTCTGAAGACGGCATTAGGGAGAAATGAAACAATCGATTGTGCTATTTGTATGACTCCAATCGAACATACAAAAGCCATAGTCTTAAGTTGCACTCATGTCTTCCATTCCAGATGTTTTACATCCTTGGAGTATTTTTGTTCTATTCAAGAGGAAAACATGGCAAGACAGTGTCCCGTATGTCGGTCTTCCTCATTTGAAAAGATGGATTGGTTCGTGGAATAAATCAAAGAAAAAAATTGTACTTATTTACTTACTTACTTAGTTATACATGCTGAATTCTACAGTATCGATAGTACAATAAGTTGATTACTTAGATCAAACTCAAAAATCTGGGCTGCTCCATTGTCCAGTTTCCTGATCGAATTCAAGTGTTTTGCATTGACTTTCTCTTTCTTGCGATGATTCGAAATCTTTTTTCTGTTTTTCAGAAACCTCAAGGCTATATCGTCTCGCTTCTTCAAAGAAATCTTTCATGGTGCTTTGGAGGCCTTTCCAGCCACCAAGGAGGTCATTACGGCCAAGCATTTGGTGGTCTGGGCGAAGAGTTTTAACTGCGTGACGCATCCATTTAGGAAGATTCTTATGCGCATCAGATGTTCCAGATTCATAATATACGTGTCCCTCGTCACAATGTCTACTGTCTAATAAAATAATTGTTCCATAATCTGCGGAATGTCGGATACATCGTCCGATGGCTTGTGCTAATGCTCTATATGCTTGTTGTGTGTACCATTCGTTACCACCTAAGAGTTGCTTCTTATGGAAGCGACGTTGCTCATTGTTGTAAGCCATTTTGGCACTGATTGAGCGATCATAGGTGTTTGGGAGTGGAACTCCGACGCAAATCACACCTCTGGCATAGTGGTCATTAAAGCTTACGCCTTCAGACATTTTACCTCGAAATACGGCCAAAAGAATGCATTTTCTCTTTCTCTCAATAGCAGTGTTGTAACTATCTCGGGCCTTCTCAAATGCAGCTTGGCCATTTGGTTCTACAACAATATCGCCTTTTGATGCAATCAATCGATCCCAGGTGCCGTTTAGTTCCCAGATAGAGACGCATTTTCTTAAAAACGAAAAGCTTGGGACGAAAATCAGAACACCACCGGTGGGAATTCCTTCTACAATTGTTGCGATAGCATTTCCAAGTTTGTCGTGGAACCCGGGGCGAGAGTAGTTACTCATTTTGACTGATAATTGAGATCCATCGACAAAGTGACCCACACTCACAGCCAATAGTTGTTTGGTGAGATTTACGACATGATTGGCTTCAAGAGGCCTCGGTTGCACCTGAAGTCGTCCCGTCGTGGCGTTTAATGGGTTGCTGTCAGGCGCCCCTGCAATGATTTGAGGGCCGCTCATACTACTTTTTGTCGTTTGCGTTGGCGTTCCTGGCGAATCCTTACCAGGGGGTAATAAGTTGAGCTCGGCACATAAAGAATCGAGAGGAGCTAGTGTTCCACTGGCGAGAACGACACTACGAGTGTCACGAAGAATTGGAGCCATCAAAATAGCAGGCGTTAAAACGTTCATGATTAATTTGATTTCCCAGCGCGGCGTAGAACCATCGAACACGCGCTCGTGAGAAGTCGTGCCTCTTTCATTTTGATTGCATCGAGGGTGTCTACACATCCGTGGTTGGTGCATTTCATCTACTTTTGGAACCATCGGGATCTGTTTAGGGTACCGTCTAAATCGATTGTTGGAGTCACCATCTCCCATACCAGTTGCAAAGTCCAGATTACCATTGGCGGATACCACTGTAGAAATGTAATAGTGCCTGTGTAGAAGTCATAAGAAGACTATTAGCGGGGTAATAAAAATCAGAATCAAGCAGCAAACAATCGTCTTACTCTGGGCTATTAAACGAATTGCAAAGCATAGTGATCAACTTGCACACTCTATCTGCTAATTTCCGTCTTTCATCTGCACGCGGATTACCACGTTTTGTATTCATAAATTGCATGAAGTCAGATATATTTTGAACCGTAAGATCAATCATGTCTTTCGATATGTTAATTGATTCAAAAAAACGTTGACATCCTATCGGTTTCTTTCCATCGCCTGAACCTGTAGGACCAAAATATCGGACCTCGAATTCTTTATCATCAGGTGATTTAAACCTTTCGTATTCGTCAATGGCTTTTGTAACGCCAAATTGGATTTGGTCACTTTCAAATTTTTCTTTGTGATCTCTCATGGTCATAAGAATTGGCTCAAGAAATAGTAACAAAGAATGGCAAATGTCAGGTATTCTATCCTGAAGAGTTTCTTCTTCATCGAGACCGTTTCTACGTCCCCAATCGAGCCTCTGGTTTCGGGATTCCCATTTAGCTGCATAAAAATTCAGTAAATCCAGCATTTTTAAAAGCTCAATCTCGCCAAATTTATCAGAGCCCAGCGAACGGAGGGTATCCTCAACGTTATGAGCTTCATCCAATATTACTATTGTGTTTTGGATATCAAGTTCCATTGCAGAGCGAATATCAGGGTCAAGAATATAGTTGTATGGACAAAAAACAAGATCAGCGGACTTGGAAAGGATCTTGGATAGGTAATAGGGACATGCAGATTCTTCCGAATACTCATCGACATCTAAATCTGTAGCTCCACTTTCTCTCGAGTACGCATCAAGTACAAGCGGATTTTCCGATTCTCGAATACGCTCTGAGACGCTCAAAATAGTATGTCCTCTTGATACATCAATGCCGTTTACTGAAACCAGAACGTCTCCGACCGATAAACTACCTTCTTCGTAAGCTACACTGCCATGCCGAATGTCTTTGATGCTGATGGGCTCATCTCCGCTTTTGGATTGATTCATAGTGATCCCAAACGCATCGTTTGATGAGCCACGATATAAAGCCACTCCTGTATGAATGTTCGGATTCATTCCTGTCCTGACAAGATCTTCAATATCATGTGTACCAAACTTGGATTTCTCTCCACCACGACTGCAACAATTGACTCTTTGTTTATCAGGTACAAACATGGAATGAATCTTTCTTGTGACATTTTTATTTGTAAGCTGTCGATAGTGCGGGCAAGTTTGAAACTTTTCTGATTCCATCCATTCTCCACCCTCTTCGTCTTCATTCTCATTTTCGTCCAAGGCATTTTGTCTCTCACCATCATCACCAGGGTGATGAGTAGGCGGAGAGTCATCATTGTACTCCATTGGTGATCGTTTCAATCGGCTCCTGCGATAAGATTCGACATTTTGTGTCCTTATTTGGCACCCTACATTGATATTATCAAAAGTCTTCTGTACACTTTCCTCACCAACCACTTTGCTTCGTGGTCGAAGCTTTTTATGAATGCATAATCTATCCCTACTCCCAAGAATGGCCATCCTTGGTCTGTAGGGAGTCTTTCTCAAACTAGCCACCATTTGACCTACTTGACTATGAGTTCTGCTACAATAGATAATTTTTACAACTTCATTCGAAGGGCTTGTTTTGGCGTGATAACGTTGCCAAGCCAGAGCAGAACAAAGGATTGCAGCAGATTTACCCGTTCCAGTTGGGGATTCTATGACACAATGCCGACTATTTTTAAAGGCTTTTGTCAGATGAATGGCCATTTGTCGTTGTGGTGGCATAATAACAGGATATGGCCATCCAATCTTCACACCCTCCACGAAAAACGAACTTTGTAGGTTGAGATCAGGAACATCTCCAGACATTTTATCAATCTCGAACTCTTTCGTCCTTTGCAATGTTGAAATATTTGCGTTCATTTCATTATCAATAACACGAAGATTATGAGCAAGAACTTCAGTGATTCGGGCCTCTTTCCTTGGTTTTTGACCAACCATATCTTCGTCATTGTCGTCTTTCATCTCGTCATCAAAATGGTGCTGAAACGGATCTTCTTCTAGTGCCTGAGCCAATTCCTTCCAATGTGCACTAGATGGATATCGACTTACATCCATGTCCCTTAAAGGTTCACCTGTCTCTTCATCCGAATCTTCTAATAATACAATGACATCATTATCACTTTGTTTGGTCATCTTGTTTTGTTGTCGAGCTTGTTGCCACAAAGGACTATCCGTTGCATCACAATGGTGTATCCAAGTTTTACACTCTGATGCAGGTATTTGACACACATAGCAATAACATTTTTCGCAATATAATGGATGAGGTTCAATATCAAATGGGTATCGGCCACAAATATGTCGAGGATGGGGAAGTGTCGCACAAGCATTCGTGACACTGTCATGAACCACAACAATCTCATCTGAATCTTTTCTCAATGAAGAATGCAACTCCACTGTCACTGCTTCAGTATCTTTGCGTTGAGAGAATTCTTGACTTTGAACCGCCAAACGATTCGAGAGTGCTTGAATATCCTGGTTTGATTTCCAAAAGCTTCCGAGTCGACGCTTGGGTTTACTCTCGTTTAATTTCAAACGTTTTGCGTCTGGATCATTGCTCTCCGTCATGACATGTAACCAAACTACCCTAATTAAGAGTAGCTAGCTCTCGACTTGGCTAGAGAGAGAGATGTTGTTGTTTGTTGTGACTTACTTACTTAGATACGCGATACGCGATACGCCAAGTGCCAAAAATAGAGTCGAGCTTTTTAGACCTCGTTGGACCAAAGGGAGATTTAAATATCCATCCCATGTTAGGAGAAATGATTGGATGAGAGATGAGAGATGAGAGATTTTTAGTCGCGCCAACAGATTATTTTTGTTCTGTTTTCATCGCCAAGACTCCAAATCGAGGGCGAGCGGGCGGTTTGTGAAAAAAAGGATGTGGGCCGCGAAAGCTGTATTACTTTGTAATCTCGATGCTATCGTCCATATTACATAACTTTACGTCATCAGTCGTCATGAATCATCATGAATCATGAAGCAGTGGGGTTTATCCCTGTCGAAATTTCGAGGTATATCAATCTATTACTACTCACTACGATTTCACCGGACTGAAACTAAAAGTTCTCTACCTTTTTTGGATGCAAATCCAAACTTTCAGAAAGTTACGTAGTAAGTCAACTTTCATAATACCACTACTTGAGTAAGTGATACTTAGTAGTTGTTCTTTTTATTCTCCTTATCCGCTAGCTACTCCTAGTAGCTACTAGTACTTCAAGATCAACCATTATCATGAAGAAGTTTTCATTCAATCTTTTAGCACGACCCATCTGCCTGCTTTTGGTGTTCCTCTGTTCCTCTGAACCTGGTGCTCCTCTACGTTCGGGTGTCGCCGTAGCCGATGATGGAGTTCTTGTCAGAGGAGGAACTTCTCTTCGTCACTCTAGTAGTACTAGTACCACCAGCACTCTTGATTTTCCTCGGGTTCTCAAGAAGAAGAACAAGAATAAGAACAAGAACAAAGTTCCTAAAGCAGCGAAATCCAAGAAGGCAAAGTCTGCGGTAACTTCTCAGCCAAGTGGTGATCCATGTGCTACTATCAGTACTCAGAAGGATGCTCTTTTGGCTCTCAAGAATGGGCTGATTGGCACTAACACTACAAAGTTGGCCGATTGGGACAGCAACACTGATCCTTGTGCTGATACATGGACAGGAATCGATTGCGATTGTGGTAATGTGACGAGCATCGATGTGGGTAAGTGATATTTGTTGTTTTTAATGCCTAAATTCAATGTTATATTTTACATTTCTAACACCACAAAATGATACAGATGATAACTCCCTCACTGGGTCGATTCCAACTGAAATCGGATCTCTTACAAGCTTGACTTATCTTGACTTTGGTAAGTGTCGTGCAAAACCGTGTAGTACATTACCTTGTTGCTCTTCAGATTCTTGATTGTGTCGTGATGATTGCCAACTTTTATCTCTCACCGATACTATATTGCTTGCCACCTTCTTCGCCCTATTGCTAACACCACAAAATACAGCTTCTAACTCCCTTACTGGGTCGATTCCAACTGAGATCGGATCTCTTACAAGCTTGACTGCGCTTTACTTTGGTAAGTGTCGTGCAAATCCACGTACATAATCTTTACTCTTTTTTAAGATTGATTGTGATGATTGGAAACTTTCATCTCTCACGATACTATATTGTTTACCACCTCTATCGTACTTCTAACACCACAAAATTAACAGATGCTAATTCCTTTTCTGGGTCGATTCCAAC
>Ga0213868_10000346_pt1 | contig 43729 bp, 42 predicted proteins | sample PICome_9_FD_160087 | JGI IMG/M metagenome (GOLD analysis project Ga0213868, IMG submission 160087) | Coastal seawater microbial communities near Pivers Island, North Carolina, United States - PICO127 | ecosystem: Environmental > Aquatic > Marine > Coastal | place: USA: North Carolina...
AGCTTCTTTCTTTTTTTCCAATTCAACCTCTTGCACTAGAGCATCCAACGGATGAGATTCACCCTTGTCTTGTGGTTCCTCCGATGCTAGCGCCTCTTCACGTTGTTTTCTAGCTTCTTCTCTTTCAGCAATCATTCTCCTTGCAACACTGAATGGACCACACCAATCATTATCGTCATTATGAATACGTTTGAATGAAGAGAATCCAAACGGTGTCGAAGAAACAGCACTTTTCTGTCTATTTGCGTGTGCAAGTATACGCGTTTCAGTTCGATCAGGTCGAGCCAATCGTAAGGCTTCTCTTTCTGCAACATTTCTCATACGTCTCTGAACATCTTCGGGTAGTATATGTTGGTTATGGCTCATTCTCTAGCTAGAGTACTCTCTCTGTTTGTCGTGCGAATAAAATTAACATGTGTTAACCATATCCTCAATCATCACCACAAATATTTGTGGAAGAATGATTGAAATAATGAGACTTTAGTGCCTAGTTAGGAGTATCCGGAACAGCGCATTCTCGGTTTTCACTTCAAGTTCAAATAACTACTTACTTACTTAGATACTTAGATAAATATCTCGACGTCCATTATCTAATTACAAATTATGCAAACAGCACCTTTCTCTGTTTCTTGAATGGAAAAGATGGTCCTTAAGCAACTACATCATTCCGCTCAACGACTAATGCTAGTATTAGTAGTAGCCTTGATACTTTTTGTATCCGTGAAATCATTCTCGTTTTCTACTACGAGTAGTAGTAGTATTAGTAATATTCATGGTAGAAATAGAAGTCTTGGAACCAATCATTTCAGATCGATTGAAAAATCGAAACAATCAGCTTCATCACTATTCTTGTTTCTACCTGATCCTGCCGAAGCCTTGAGTGCAGCCTCTAATTCGATTAGAGGAATTGCTAGTAACTTACCACATCCTTCCGTGTACATGTCCAACAAGGAGGCAGAAAACTTTGCGGGTCCTTTCTTTGGTCTATCACTCTTTCCGTATATAGCCTTTATATACTTCCTTAACGTGAAAGAGAATGATACACCCAAAGGTGTGACGGTAGGCTTTGCCACATGTCTATTATTTGTGTTTCTTACTATACCCGCTGCAATTGCTGCTCAAGTGCTATATGGAGTAAGTCTTGCAGATAGCGATTGGTTGCATGGTAGCGCGGAAAGTCTCTTGACGATTACGAATTTGATCACTGTACTTGCCTTCCGACAGGCGTTGGAGGGTAAGGAGAAGGAACTTGAAAATGACTTACCATCTGGAAGTATCATGCCACCAAGTTCCACAAGTTATAGACCCATGACAACGTTGGTCGTGGGGCTTTCGTCACTGGCTGTATTGACTGCGTTAGTTCCGGCTTTGGCAGGAGCAGACATTCATACTCCATACCTCAATGGATTTATGGACTTGCCTCCACAAATTGTGACCTTTGGTAGCCATGTTGAACCAGCGAATGCTTTGACGGTAGCAACATGGATCATTCATATTTCCAGTCTCATCGAGTTTTTAGTTGCCATGGGGTTTGCATGGAGATGGGCGGATGTGGTTGGTAATCCGACGTGGAAAGGTTTGACGTGGGCTCTGATTCCTTTACATTCGAGTGGCATTACGGCATGTACTTACCACTTGTTTTACAACCGTATCCCATTCCTCGTCCCTCTTCAAGCGTTTTTGACTTGTGTTGGAAACATTACGGCAGCTTATGCTGGGTTTAGAATTGCCAAGTCGAATGGTTGGACACCTCCTCCATCATTGTCATTTTTGAAGTTTTTAGACGATGAACATCTGTCGACAATGAAACCTGCGAATGAAATTCGAAAAGAAAGTGATTCTTTGGTCGGATTTGAAGATTTGGGTGATGCATTGGCCAATGACACTGATGTTTCGTTTCTTTTCAAATTATTTGCTGGTTGTGCTATTGCATCTTACACTATCAAATATGGAGAACTATTTCTTGACTTTCCCTTTGAGGCTAACCCCTATTTGGCTTTATACATTATCCTCATGCCCTCGCTGTTGAATGCATTTAAATGGTACAAACGATCTCAAGACCCTAGTTTTGAAGGTTGGTTTTAAAACGAATATGTTTAAAAAAATTCTACACTGTCTACTATATACATTAGTCTTCCACAAGTTTCAAATATCTACACAATGAAAGAGCCTCAACTTCGGACTCTCGCAATTCATGCCGTTTGTATGTGACTGGACAGTCAATACACGTGCATGTAGACATTGGTGAAACAATTTTGAACCTGTCCTTTTGTACAGCTTTATCGAGTCCTATCGGACCCTTTCGTTCCACTGGTTCTTCTGCTGCAAATGTACCTGAGTTTTCAATGCACCCATTACAATTTCGACATATTTGAGATACTTGATTAGACTGATATTGGATTTGATTAAGGTTTTGTATTGCTAAAAATGACACTGAGTTCAGGTTTGATTTGCAGGATTGGCAAACGATTACCTTGCTACCGCCATCGGCCTTTGCTTTCTTGTGACATATCACGCAAGTATCACTACCGAAATATGTTGAAATCATGGTGCTTTGACCTGTACGGGTAACAGGCCAATGATGTATACGTTTCATCGGTTTGGGAGCATTATCATACCAGTCATTGATGTCAACGTTGTATGGGGGCAATGAAAAACATCGGTTTAATGCGGCATTTACGTGCTTTGTTGCGTAATATTGAGAGTGAATTGTAAAGGAGCTCCAATGTAGCAGTAATTCTCCAGGGGTGAGAACGCAGTCACGTAACTTAAACGATCTTCCCGGAGAGGCAACAATGACATATGGAAGCCGTTCTCTGTTTTGAACTGATCTTCCAGGGTCCGCTTCAGCGAGTCTTCGGGCAAGGGCAGCCTGTACTGGTCCAATCTTTCCTCGATAGTTACTTCTGACTCTTCCTGTTAGAATGAAATCAGAAATTGGCAGGCAACCAGTATGAATTATGCTCCACTGGCGGCATAAATATTCTTTGACACGCTGAATATCTTGAGTTTGAAATATGGTAATAAGAGCATTTAATAATATCTTTTGCGTCAAAGCGCATTGATCCTTTCTAACGGTTTCTATACCTTTTGCCTCAAATGTGGGTACCTTTTGATCGTGAGATTCATACTTCATTCCGCAGTACTTCTTTTTCTAAACATATGAAGAGATAAAGCTGTATTTGAGATGGGACATAATTTATAAAATATATACATAATCGCGCACAGCAAACTTACTGTTTGTAGTAGAGCACCCAAATAAACCTTTTCCAATTTAAGCTACGAAAAATACGTAAGGATTCAGAATATAATTCCATCACCAATATCAAAATAACATCTAGGTACTTACTTGCACTGGGGGAGGATTTGATTTCGTTACTTCTGCACAGTACTCTTCACCAAACGCGAAAGCTTCCCTCAAGCTCCTCCCCGGAAGCTTGATAAATATAGAGTCCGTATCTCCTGAAATATATATTTCGGAAGTCAGGTTAAGAATTCAAAGATAATTAAGAAAAAAAGAAACACATACTCACCATAAACGACTGTTGCCCCAAACCATTTTCCTTGTTTGTCGGCACCCCAATCATTCGCTAATTTGATTGCATTTCTTAATGTACGTCTTCCGCATTCTACAATAGCATCAGCAAGTAATGGCATTGCAGAGCGACCACTAAACGTGGCGGATGTGTATCCGTCTTCAAAAAAAAAGAAAAATCGTGAATTATGATACGATATTAGGGAACAATCAATTTCACCTGCACTTACATGTAACATTTGCAACATATTTCAGAGCTAACTGGCGCGCTTCGAGCTGTCGAAGCACAGCTACTGGTGGTTTCTTCATTAATCGCTTGTATAATTTTGCAGCCTTCTTCAGCATTGCTCTAGTGGACAGAATCTCGTCTAGAACTCGAGGGAGGACGCCTTTTACTACACTCTCACCCACAAAAATAGACCCGGATGGCACACAATAGCATCGATCTTCATAATTATCTGTAAAATTATACTGCAAACTCTTCATGTGATGTTTTAAAACGTATGAAGTCTGCACTTCATCGTATTTAAAAGGACCCAGTCTTCCAGTGGTACTCCCTTTCATTTTCATTTCACCTCTTGTTGATGTATATTCGAGTTTACCGGCACAGGTAGAGTAGCATAAGTTATAAGCAATAATTAATGATGGATAAAGCGCGGTGAAATCACATACGACAATGGGGTCGACATAGAAACCTGAAATAGGCTCCAGGGTGAGAGCTTGTGCTTCAAGTGCCTCTTGTTTAGAACAATCTGCTTTTGATGGTGAATAAAAAAAGTATCCCCGACTGCCTATATGGCAATTCTTTTCGTCAGAATCATTTCGTTTCCCAGTATCGCCACGAAGAAGCTTATACGGGCTCTGCGACTGTGTTTTGTGGGACCAGATAAATGGACTGCCTGATTCATGACATCCCTTTCTCCTTCCCTTTTCGTCAGAATTCAAACTTTTCAATGCGCGTAGTAATACACCTTCAACTTTGTATTGCGATCCCCTGATACCAGGAAAACTTTGAGATAATTCGACGCCACTCAATCGAGCAGCCTCTCCTGCCCTTCCAATTATATCAAGAGCGTCAAAAAGAAGAATCGTTGAAACAGTTTGAGAGATTCTGTACTTTAGGACCTTCCAACGCAACCTTCCTTTATCATCCGAGTACCATCTTGTTAAGATTAAATCATCGTGAAACGGAATTCTCCGTTTCAATATAGCTGATACCATTGCTGGCTGGTAGCTTGAATTAGGATGCTTTACTTCTTCAGATATGATTTTCCATCCGTTTAGTATCTTAATCAAAATAGAAAATAATGTTGAGAAAAGTTGAGAAAACTTTCTTCATTACTCCTCTCAAGGAAAAAAAACTCACCAATCTCCCTACAATACTCGAAGGGCCGACACCAGCACCAACATCATCGTCCCATTCTGAACCGAGTCCACTACCGAACCTAATAGGTTTTGACGTTTGAATATTAGATGCATCTGTATCACCACCAGTATCAAACAGATATCCGTACATACTTGCATTCGTTGCTTTATCAGAATTTGGCGTTCGTCCTAACAGGCGAACCATATCAATCTTTTGTTTGACCCCGTCCTCCTTTTCGCTTATTGCATCTCCTCGATCTATGAGATATCCTAAGCCTCCATTTTTCGTGTCCCAAGATGTGAGGACATCAGGATCTTTTTGGCGAACAATAGCAGCTATTCGTAGCAGCAAACTTTTTTCATTAGACACTGCTTCTAATTTCATTTCGGAAGATATACCCATCGTCTTTCCTATTTTTGATATTACTTCAGATGCGTCATTTTGTGAAGAAAGCTCCGACCGAGATGGAATGAATACGCAACCTCTTTCAAGAATTTTGATTTTCTCTCCTCTTCCAGGATCGAGGGCGTATGCATAAACCACAGCGAAAATTGGATCTCGTGACGGGTCAGCTTTCATAGAAATCAGCGTTGAATCGTTGATCCCCGCCTTCCCCTTTCTACATTGCACATGTACCTCAATCGCCAAAATAAACAGTTCAGGCGAAGGTAATTCGTGCAAATCAGAATTTTCCTCCGACCTTGTTTCCGCTTTTAATCCACCTCCACCCTCGACATTTATCCGACCTCCAGCATTTCCAATTCCTTGGAGAGGGTCGCACGTAGCCGAGTCATCGCATCGGGATGAGGACATCGAAATACCAGATAACTCTGTATTAAGTGTGTCTACTCTTGCCTTTCCCGTGACATTATCAGCTGAATCAATCTTATTTGGACTCAAATTAGTTCCTTTTGAAGAGTCTTGACTCATATTAGCGCAACTTTGTATCCATTTAACTTCTTCTACTTCGCCAACACTACATGTAGATATTCCACTAATATCAGCAAATAGAACCCTTTTCTTAGTTGAAGGTTCCACGTTCAATGTTAGCTTTCTCGAGTTATCGTCAAAGACTAGGTTATTTTGTGGATAATGTCGCTTTTTCATCGGTTTGCTATTCTTTGTTGTGTGGTGTAATGATTGCAAAATCTTGTCATTTTTCTGACGTCGCAACCATCGACTCACACTTTTAGTTGTAGGTGCTTTTAAAATCGACTGTGTAAATATGAAGGTTTTGATGAAGGTCATCTGATTAGCAGATTTCGACGGACTGCGATTATTTCCAGCGTAGCCCAACCAATCCACAGATCTATCCCTATGATGTGTGACACTATTCCATCGAACATTCTGTTCCATGCATTCTCCTCGTACTGGCGGGCACCTGCGAGGCTGAAAATAATTTCTACTTCCAGAAGCAGCTGATACCGAAGACTCTGAGAAAAGGATTTTTGTTGAATCTCGATCTATACTGGTTGCTTGAGGACTTTTAAAATTGGAAGATTGAAAATAAGTTGGAGATATACCTTCGTGCAGATGCTGACCAAGATGACAAGAATTTGCACTGCTTGTCGATTCTTCCTGATATGATAAGAATGAGGTTTTAGTCAAGCCATCTGGTTCATCATTAAGACTTTTGGCGCTTCTTGGTTTGATACTTTCACCAAACTGAGCACTACTCGGGATATCTTGGGTTTGTAAAGCTGTTAGATATCGCTCGAACTCCTCCTCTTCCATACATTCTTCTTCATCGTGAAAACCACCAACATTTTCGTCGTCATAAGGAGTCAGAGTAAAGGGATTGATATCTTTTTCTATATGATCAATACGTCTCCCCATTTCCATATCCAGAGCAAATGCAAAATTATCTTCAACGTCGTCCATGTCTGCCTGCTTCATTGGATTGAAGCGCGCTGCTGAAAACTGGCTAGAAATATCTACTTGAGATATTGACTTCATACTTAGTGGTGTGTTCATACTATCAAACTGATCATGTAGTGCAGCCAAAGCAATCACCGCTTCATCTTGACTTGTCAACTGTGCTTTCGGAGACTGAAATCCATCTTGTTTTGAATCATACCGAGATAAAAAATGTTCAACTCTCGACAAAGTGTTCTTATGCTTTTCTAAAATATCACACATCGTCTTTCTATACGCAATATTCAAGTCAGGCAATGAACTATCTACTTCATCGTAGAGCTTTTTGACGCCTTTTAACGCTAGCCGTGATGCACTCGTATCCGCACCTTTCTTTACGCTCAATGTAAAAGGCTGAGAGCTTTCGTCATCGTTCGCATTCAAAAAGTTATCTTCAGAATTAAGAAAAGTACTCATTCGATGCCGCTCCTCGCTCCATATTTCTCTTAAGCTTGGTACTGCTCGCCAATGAGCATCTTCGTCAGACGATAGTTCTGTTATCACATCATTCACATTCAATATATTTTGAACTAAACAACAAGATAGATTGAGAATCTATTGATACAACTTTTCAAACCAATATTATTCAACAATAGAGAAACTTACCCATCGTGTCAAATTCTATATCAGCTGATGTTTCTTTCCTTGTCCAATATTTATCGATCAAACCGTCATTTTCCGTGTCACTACATGTTTCGGGATGATTTTGATTGTCGACATGATTAATTTCCCAGCAGAATTCATCTGGGACAGTGTCTTTGGTGATGCCATTTTTGTACTGGTTGTTCCTAGCATTAATTTTTCGGGATCGTGCGACCTTAGGTAAAGGCGTCCGAAAGCGAACGTCGTTCAGATGCATCCATGCCATACCTGCTAAATTATAATCCTTAAAGAATTGCATAGTATACGGAATATGAGCCTCATAGCAACGAAACTTTAGAACCTCCAAGTCTGTTTCAGTAGAATGTGATCCATCTACAGTGTCCGGATGGTATTCCAATGGCATCTCAAACCCTCTTTCCATCATGATCTTCACTCTCCATCTGTGGGATGGATCATAGTATTCGACTTTAAGAAACGGGGCTGATTTGCCATTTGAATAAGTATAAAATCCGCGTCCGCATACAACACTAATTTGCCGAATGAATCTTGTTGGCACTGATGATACATCATCTCTCGGAACTTCTGATGACAGTTCCACACTACTACGAAGGGCACATTCTAATTTCCAATGGATCTCTTCTGTGATTTGTTTCACACAATCAGGATCATCCCAGTCTATACGTTTCTCTTGATCAGAAAAATTGGTACTGCCAAAGGATTTTGTTGCCTTCACAAAGAATGAACTTCCATCTGGACCTGCATCTACAGGCCTAGCTAGTAAAAATGGAAATGCCCCATGTATATGAACGCAACCTGATTGCAGCGTTTTGTCGGAGTCATCACTGCAGTTATCCATATTATGACGCGGAAATGATTTTCCTAATGCAACTGGTCCAAAAATACGAATGACAGGAACCAATATTTCTTCCTCAATCACTTCTTGTTGACTTTCTGTAATATCTCGATCGATCAATAATTTTCTTTTCTCTCTATCTAATCTCCAATTGAATTCATCGGCTTCCAAAGGAGACGCCGGCATCATTGTAAAATCAATTACCAAGTTCAATATTGAAAGTAGGCACCCTTCCTTTCGATCCTTCACTTCTTCCCTTGTTGTATCAGGAGTATGATGGAAATCATTTGGTTGCGAGTTTGCTCCGATATCTGACTGCACTTTCTGCTCCACTAGCTCAGGACTCAATTTGGAAGATATCATTATCATGCAACATTGAAATAGTCGGATATAACTAGAAATGAGAACTGTTTCTATCTAATGTGAGTTGCCTTTTGAAGATCTTCTTATGCATACACTCTCTACTTCCTAAGTAAGGTCGTAAGATATATGTTTTTCATTTGAACTTTGAATTTAAAAATGAAATATTAATTGTTTATATATTGTTTTGAATACACTAAGGATAGGAACGACCATACAAACATGACAGCACCGCTTCCCGTCTGCTCAGCGAAGTTAAGCATGTTCTGGCTCGGTTAGTACTACGGTGGGGGACCACGTTGGAATACCGAGTGTTGTTCTTAATTTTTGCATTTTTATTATGCATCAAAATCTATTTATTTTACTATATAGTATTCATGTGTTGCATTGGTTATTCACTGGTTGTTTTTTGAGTATGAAATGATCTTAATTCAAGTATATATTAGGATGAGAAGATGGGGTTCCCAATCTCGAAGAATGACTTTAGGTCAGTTGTGGTTCACTGTTCAATCACGTAATATGTGGATAAGCTTTTAGCAGTCACTCACTGTTCAATGGCGGACAGTTGAGTAATGTTTTGCAGTTGTTTATACTTATCATTGCTTTGGCCTACGTTTGTTCAACCTTGACCTTCTATATTTTCATGAGAATTTAAAATCTATACATTGTTTAAAATGATAGTTGCTAAGTAGTAATTATCACTAGATTAAGGAACCCTCATCCAAATCATTGGAAGAAAGAAACAAATTTCACTCAATCCTCGTCATCGGATGAATCCAAGTCTCGTTCACGTAATATTGGAGTTGATTTGACTTTGAGACTTTCATCTTCGGAAGAATCATTCCAATCTCGTTCGCGCCGTGAAGTTTTGAGTTTAGGTGTCTCCTCTTCAGATGAATCGAAATCTCGTTCACGGATTATTCTTTTGGAATTCTCGGATCGAATGTCATATCCTAGATTATATCGCCTATCATCTTCTTGGGTTGAAGTCGTTGATGAATCCGAGGAAGACTGTTGCTTACATGATAAACTTAAGAGGCTTTTATCACCATTTTCTTCATCTTTTCGATAAAGATCTGATTTATTTCGATACATTTCTATTAAATTCATAGATATTTGAACCTCCTGAAACGCTTCTTGAGTTGATTTAGCAAGATCAGCCAAAGCTTGCAATTTTACTTTTTGACCGAATGTTTTGATACGATTTATATTCTCTGTATTCAACTCATCGACAGTCCATTTGTATTCTTCTATATCATCCAAATGGTCCGAAATATGTTCAATTTTCTCCGCCTGTAACCACGCTAATTTTCCTATACAACAATTGTAAGAAAGTGACGGTGAACAACAAAACACAAAACAGCGATGGATTGTTTCTTTCGAACATGAATTATAAGCTTGATTTGTGTTGATTGTCTTGAAAATCGCTCACCTTGCTGACGGAACATTTCAGCCACAGTCAGTAATATGCTTCCTTCGGTCTCTTCCTGAGTTGAATTGGAGTCGTCTTTTGATATCATGCTTGTGTGTGTATTTGACATGTTATGTGTTCAACATAAGTAGATATGTAAAAATAAATAAGTATGTAGGTTCTGAAATAAGGCGATTGTTGAAATAGAGTGTCTTTGGGATAGTTGGTACTTGCATGGTGTTCTTTTCGAAAACTCAAAACAACCGAACAGCGATGAAAGATTATTTTCTCATTCCCCAGAGAGAGACACAATTTTCGAAACAGGAATGCCAAACAACCTCATCCATTTGCTTGTTATAGCAAAAATTTGCTGCTTCCGTTCTACGTATGCATTCGTGACTAATATTCCCTACGCAAGAAGGATTGCAAGTATAGTTCATCTAGCTCCTTCCGGGGATCTGAACACTAACTTTGAGTCGTTACTTTCAATTCGTCGTACCTCTCCGACTGTATCCTTCTTCGATCCAAATGAGTCATCAGTGCCTTCTCCACCATCAAATTCCATGGGGTTCATCATAGAACCTGTGAATGAACCACCAATACCAGGAATCAGATTGCCAATATACCCCATCTCGGCCGTCCATCTTCCGTCCGATGCATTGCATACTTTGCACAACGTTCAACAAAAGAATATACAAATGGCATATCATCTACAAAAAGGTAATTGGAGAATTAAGGGTCAAGATGGAAATTTCTTTATCAATACTCTTGTTACAAAAGATACAAATAGATTGGCGACGATTGGAACTTTGATGGAAGTTGTGGACATGGAAGAAGTACATAATTCATGTGGAGAACTTATGCGAATAAGAGTTGAATGCAAAGCTCGTGGTTTGGTTAAGATTCTAGGGGTTGAACCGCAGAATGAATTCGACTATATGGTTGGTAGAGTTGAAATAATAGAGCAATATGGGTTCGATAGTCTTTCGGATTCCAACGATATTCCTCCAGAAATGACACCTCTAGATATTCCGTCGTCTCATTTCGAGCAGATTATTGAAGATTATGCTGCTGTAAGAGACTTATACATGGATGAGAATGGTGTTGGTTCTCGTGAGCTGCCACCTTTTGCTCGTGATAAGGTACAAACGCATTTATCAACGTTTACGTTACAAGATATATTGAACCCACGGACATTTTGGAACGTGGCTGAATGTTGGCAGATGTTATGCAATACCATACGGGAGGCCAGAAGGTCCAATTTGCAGAGTGATATGAATGAAATTATGATTGAAAGTGAAATGAAGAAGGGTGGCATGCTGAAACTACCCATCAAACGAGAAAAGCTAGGTCCTGATGTTCAGGCTGTCTTAAATAAAATGGAGGTAGATGCATGTGAAGATTTTCATAGCTTAGGAATGGACCCGTGCCTGAATTTCCAAATCTTAATTGGGATGTGCGAGGGCTATGATAGAGATTCCAACAGTCTGAACGAATATCAAATACAAAGATTACTGTACCTGGGTAGATTGATATCACGAGAGAGACGACGAGTTGAGACGAAAGGAATACTGAAAGTCCTGTTTGATAAGTCAGAAAATACCCTTTTCGTCGACGCTACGAATTCAACAGATACTTCAATGGATGATTTTCATTTTGCATAAGAAAATTATTCCATAAAAGTAGAAATGACTCTAGAGATTATGTGTTTACCTTTCATCGTAAAGTCCATCTTTAGAAATTGTCTTTTGCTTTTCGAATCTTGGCAAAGACCTGATCCATAGTATCACCCTCAGAAGCCCCTACGTTTCTTCTAATTTCTGCGCTCACGTCACCTCGTAGAAAAGGATTTGTTTTCTTCTCTTCTCCAATGGAAGTTGGAACTGTTGGTAGACCCTGTTTCCTCTTTTCAAAAATATCCTTGGAACGTTCAATAAGGTCAGTATTACCGGGTTCTACACTAAGAGCAAACTTGGCGTTGCTTTCTGTGTATTCATGGGCGCAATACACTTGAATGTCATCTGGAAGACTTCGTAATCTTTGAAGGCTCCCCCAAAACTGACTTGGAGTCCCTTCAAACATTCGTCCACAGCCAAGCGAAAACAATGCGTCACCAACAAAAACACTAGTTCGAAAAGAGAAAATATTCATAGATTTGAATACGCGTGAGATTTATGATACATCCCATTCAAAGACCTATTTTTAGACTTGCGCGACTGAACAGCACTGATTTACAACACTTACCTTTTCTCATGGGGGAAATAAAATGCAATATGACCTTTAGTGTGACCTCCTACATCAATAACTTTGCACTCCGTCGATCCGAAGGTTATACTATCTTCGGGATCAAGTGAGATGTCAATAGCAGGGATGCGTTCCTCGTCCACCTATAGATTATTGTCCAATTACTAGTTTAGTACATGGTTCTCTTTTTCGATTAAACACTGAGCGATTTCATTCAACTTACTTTGGATCCAAAAACTTGGACATGATCACCGGATGCTTTTAACTCAACGTTTCCGCCAGTATGACTTTAATTTACAAAAGAGTGTGTGTGCGGATAGTTAGAAAAGTGTTAGGATATCAGTCATTTAGCAACACAAGCATTTTGTCTTACTCCCAGTGGTGATGCGTGTTAAAAATATGAGTGAGAGTCCACCCTTTTGATCTTAGAACATTTGTATAAGCAGTGGCATCTGGCGTATCGATGGCAGCCGTGCTGCCAGTTTTTGTGTCGTGAAGAAGATACCCGTAATTATCTCCCAAGCAAGAAAATTGACAAATTTCTAAATTTGCCGTAACAGAAGTGAAGACCATTGGCAACTGAGTAAGGGCTGTAGCTGAAGTTATAAATGCAAAAGCCGCGCTTGTCTTGATTGTGCGAAAGAATTGTTGTTTCAGGAGGATCGTTCTACCGAGCATCGTACAACATTGTGTACGACCTGATTTCCGATTTCCCATTTCAAAATAGGAAGCCTATTTCGCGTTTCGCGTGTGGTGTATCTATTTTTGAGAGTTTTTAGCTTATTTGACTTATTTTAACTTTTGAATAGTCCAGTATTTCTCAGTGTTTGAATAAAATGAATAACTGCATGGTATATGGTATTGCACCGTTTTAACTGTACGGTTTCAATAAAACATAATACCAACACAAAATTCAAATAAATTTCCATCTGCGCTATCTCTGGGATGTGAAGACATAGATCTCGCCTTGCTTTAGAAAACGAACGACAAAACGCACAGCTATTATCTCGCACTCATACCATCCGGAGATGAATGTTTCAAATAACTCCCTATTAATTGGATACGCTAAATGAAGCTTCAAATGGTTTTGAATCTTTGCAATGAGATTCCATTACAGTTTCACTTTTTGTAACTTTCAAATGCATATCATTTGCAAAAGCTCCTCCAGTTGCTACCAATGACGAGTTCGCAGCCTCCTCTGGCGACTGGTTAGGTGATGATGCATGGCGTAAAATGGTCAGAGACCTCCCCCCTTCCATTGTATTCAGAAGCATGTTGCTAAAAAGAACAGGATCGCCATTTATTTCTTCGTCATTCAAGTGAGTGATGACGTCATTTTCTTGGACTTCATTTGAGATGGGACATTGCGGTAGAATACGGGAAATATAGAGCTGTTTGTCTGCGTCAACTGCAACGTGGATACCTAGAGCGCCAAGGGGTACCACCACAGTGTGTTTGATACGCTTATCAATAGTAGATTCTGCTGTCACATTGTGAGCAGCTGGGGATGCTGCGGACATAGTGCGTTCGGTATGTTTGTTAACAACATATTCGACTATCCCATCACCAGCGGGAGTTGAATGTCCCAAGGGTGACTGCCGACCGCCAATAGATTTCACTGTAGGAGATACATGAATGGGAGCACCTGATGTCGATAGTTTCTAAATTTTTATGAACGAAAATTAGACATTGACTTTCCACGGGCATGGAGTACACTTTGATAACACTTACCATCAACAAATTTCTTTCTTTGTTTGGGTTAGAATGGGTCTTCCTACGAAAAGCGAGTGCATTATCAGAAAGTCCACGCTTTTTTGCATCAGTTCTCATCTTATCACGCCAATGCTCAAACCAATCATGACCATAGATCCTTTTGAACTCTTTCAACTCATTCAGTTTCTCGTCGAATGTTTGATTTGTTCTATCATGAAAATCGAAACCAATATTTTTCAACTCACGAACTTGATTTTCAGTGATCCAATTTTCATCTTGGGAATTCATATTTTGATAGTCATTGTAATGCACCCTTTTTTGGTTGCACCAAGCGCTCAGCCATGGCGTGTCTACATAGTTCCAAGGTACACTGACATGGTTGTATTTTTTCTTGAATGCTACCAGTGCTTCAAACCCTTGATCGAACGTTATGCCTTTCAGGATTATGTCCTCCTCATCCTGTCTATCTTCGTTTGCTTCAGTTTTTACTATCCCGAGCCTCTCGTGTGCCATCGGAGACTCGCAACCTCTACTATCTTCTGAAAATTTTCTCGATTGTCCTTGAGGCATGGCCACTCCATCTGGCGATTTCATATCATCCTTTACTTTTCCTCCTTGAATAATTCCATCAATACGATCCCAATCGACCCGTTTAAACGGACTTTTGAATTGAATAGTATCTGACAATTTGAAGTCTGTCTTGTTCATTGGTAATGAAGTAACGGTGTCGCCTGAAATATCAGTAACTTCTTTCTCATTGGACTGTTTATCAAAGGTATCACCCACGAAGACCTCTCTATAATCTTTGCTAGGTTTTGAGACGGAATTCACAGTGTTTCCCTCCTCCATCAAACTACCAGTATCTTCTGAGCCATTCTCATTCGAAAGATGCGACTTGATGATAGATTCGTTCCGCCCCTCATCGTGATAAAGTATAGCAACTGAGTTTTCATCTCCTGTATCCGAAGTTGCATCACTTTCTTTTTCGCTGTTTTCATCCTCATCTTCCGATGTAGGATACACCGATGCCGACGAGCGTTTTACAGAAGAGCTTGGGTTTTTTGTGCGTGGTGCAGTGGACACTTTTGATTTTCGGTAAACTGGGATATCTATCCTATCGAATTCAGGCTCAAAAATTTCCCATTTTTCACAACGAACATCGGGGGTTTTAGAAATAGCCCTTGACTCTACGACCCTCCACTCGCTGCATGGGACATGTATGACATTCATTGCTTTCCAGCAACTATCGGCAGTTACAGGACCAGTGCTTGGAATCACATTTACACAATATTTGTTCATTCCAGTTGTCTTTACAATCCCATTTCGAAACAGCGGTGTCAAATACATCATTTCTTCCTCACCATCAAAATGTAAGACAAAGTAAAGTTTGAATTTACCATATTTATGGCTCTGAACGATAGGAGTTACGATCTTGCCACAGAAATTGTCTGTATTTTCAAAGGTAGATCCATGAAGAACTTGCTTTTTCAAAGTCACTTCTTTTGTTTTGGAGCTATTACCTGACTCATGAAAGAAGCGCTCAAGGATTTCTGGGGGGACAATCTTAGATACGCAACGCTCATCTCGAACTTTGGATGAACTGATGTTATCTTTTTTCATCTTCTTTTGCGGTGGTTTATCAGTTTTTTTAGAAGCCGTAGAGCTCTTGGGCGCGCTTTTCTTACTACTGGGTTTCAACCCCCCTTCAAACGACTTAGATTCATCAGAATCATTCATGTCCTGCGCAAGAACAGTGTAGTTTCCAATTTTTACGGTGGTGAGTTTTCTCTTACGATGAGAACGACGAGTTGGCTCGTCTTCGGTCGTGAGTTTGGTAGCGTCTTGACCGAATCTGGCGCGAAAATTATCGATAAGGAGCGGTAGATCCTGCTTCAACACATCTTGCTCCTTCCATTCGTCGTATCTGATACGATATTTAACAGTTGATGGATCTGCACCATGTGAACGCACAGACATGATCGTGCCGGGAATATAGTCGTGAATAACAAAATTGAATTCAGCTACGCGTCTTCCGAGATACATATCAATATCACTTGGCGGAGCTGCTTTTCCAGCAAGCATGTCGCTTTCGATATCATTCACCATCAGCCTCTGTTAGAGAAACTTCCGAAACAGTTAAGGTGTCGATGTGGTTGATTTATGGTTCAGTTACCGATGGCCAAGGTTACGGAAATAGCGGAATTGGATTGCTGCAGATGTCGGATTTCGGGCCGGATTATGAGTACACAGAAAAATGCTGTTGTAATTCCGAGTCATGTAGGGGCCATTTCGCGCGCTAAATAAATATAAAAAATGAGCTAAAACCCTCTCCGCAAAAAATAAACCCAACGCCCAACGTCCGACGTCCGATGCCAAGTACTCACATTTTCCATATTCCAAGTTCATGAAGCAAAATGAATTACGATAACGAATTGATTCAAATAGAAAACAAAATTGATGGACTATTGTCTCGGCACATTCAGGTGGGAAAAGAATGGATTTCAACCGAGAAGGACGTTGAAGTAGGTTCTGAAATCGAACCCAAGGACCAACACAGTGAACTGATGTCCTCCTCCCCATCTACTGATCTTATGACCACAGAGGGCAGAGATAGTTATGATGAAAGACGCGGGTGTAAATCTAAGGTCAAGAATGATAGCAATGACTGGTATGTGGAATGGATAGAGAACTCCTTTGATAAATCTGAAGATGGCTCTCGAGATCATCAAATTGTAGAAAGGAGCAACGATTCTGACAGTTATGTACCAAGAAAAGAGCAATTGGTAGTGCATAATGAAGTAGAGTCCATCACAGTTGAAGAATCTGCAAATGATTTTTCATCTGAAGAAGATTCTTCAACAAAGCATATGCTTGATGAATTCACAGATGACCACGATGATTCAGTTGATGATGACAGGCTTGATGAATTTATAGGTTCCCTCGATGATTCACTTGATGATGATGATGACAGAAATTGTTTTCAAGAAGGTGATCACGACGATACTTCATTTTCATCTCACGAATTTCATGAGGATGATGAAAAAAATCACTTGGATAAGTCATTGGAGCTTTTTGAAGAGACTGGGTTGAATGATTCTGCATCCAACCTTTTCTCCGAATCTCTTGAAAAAATCATGGCATCGGATGATGAGCTCGAAGATTGTGTTGCTGTGTTAGAAACAATTCCATCAGTCTCATCCGCGGAAAAGAGGGATAGAATCTTCAATTCACTCATGATGCAGCATGATCAGTTGCTTCACTTTCACGACAATAATGATGAGCCAATAGAGGTAGCTACGCATCAGAAGGTTAGTACCCTGAGAGTCAAAGAATCATCACCAATGACACGAGACGCAACTTTTCGCTGGGGTAACAATAGACTAGAAAAACAAAGACAAGAGCCTAGGGAAAAGAAAGGTTCATGGCAAGAAAGTCCATTGAATTCAACTAAGCAATTGCATGCGTCGAACTCTGGTAGGTCTCAAACAAGGGCATGCGATCGTTTGTACGATCTAGCTGTGAAAAAGCGAGATTTTAATAACGAGAGAAGAAAGATGAAGGAAGACTCGGAAAAAGTTGCGTCTACCAAAAGTTTCTACTCTTGTCAAATAGATAGAAAATCTGAATCCTCGAAGCCAGTGTATGAACGATTGTACTCTCTCGCTCCGAAAAGGCCTCGTCAAGTCAAGGCGACACAGAAACGTAGGTGGAAATAGATAGTTTATAATATTTGTGATAAGTATAGTAGGTTGTTCAATTTATTTGGGATAATCAATAGCTTGGTCTATAGTATGAAGGAGGACTATCCGTGATTGGTTCTGCCCCCCATGTTCCAATTAATGCTCCATTCATTGTTATGGATCCTTCCTTTTGAATGAAAGCCTTGCAATCTAATCCAGGGAACTCACCAGATTCTAAAGACAGATCGACGGCTTTGGGTCTATGCTTACTCGCAATTTCCTCAGCGTTCATCGCTTTCCATTGCTTTACTCTTCGATTCATTCCTGAGATAAATGATTCATTTCGATACCTCTTCTCCCATTTTTTAGTCTCAAAATTCCACTTCTTTGGAGCTTCTCTGCGGCTTTGAGCTTCTTTCACTTCCGCATTTATTTGGTCAGTGACTGATCTAGCTTTGAAAAATTCATCATTTAGATCATTTAGATCTCTAGTTGTAAAAAGTAAGCCAGTGAAGCTGACTTCACCTGGTCCTATTTCAACACCATTTCTGACCATGCGCTGAGGAAACGACAACGAGAAACATAAATCACGACGACCTTTCAACATCCATGATCCAGGCAGCACTGGTTTCCGGACCTCACCACCCGATGCTGTATATCTGACACTATCATACATCGGGGTCACCATACCATCTTCTGTGAAGTTACATTTTATGACCAAAGGGAACATGACTCCAGATGATGCCCATGTTGAAGGCATATTTGTGGAGGGTATTCTATGAATATTCAGTGCTATTCTCCAGCCTCCCCATGAGCTTACTGGTGACTTCAGAGCCAAGATGATACCTACATGGGCCAAGAATGATGTGAACAGAACAATTTTTCGTTTGATATCGTTTGTTCTGAGTTTCATACTTCGTGAATAGTTTATAAAGTGAACTCCTCTCATGCCTCTATGCGACATCTATCGACTATCGACTATCGACATGCGAACCCTGCACCCTGCCCCCTGCCCATCCGTCACTTTTTCGAAACAGTCATTTTTTTATTTTCATTTTTTCGACAGATCGACTTATGACAGAACACAACATTCGCGCTTTGACGACGGAATCAAATCAAAATCAAAGTTGAAATAGACATAAAAAGAGAAACACTAACACATGAAGATATCACAGTTGACACCCCTCCACATTTGCCTTGCAGCGATATTGATCATTGGATTCGCTCGTAGCAATGAAGAAAATGAAACGAAAGGTGCCTCTCGTAAATCGAAATCGAAAACTCAACATCAACGATTCCTACAACAATCCGAAATCAGCTTTGATTCATTTTTACCGGAATTGGAAACACTCTCTCCGTCGAATGCATCATCGGAAGTAGTTGAAAAGATGACAGAAACACTAAGAAATCGAATAACTGATTTGTTTGTCAACGCTAAGTCATCCTTTTGTCGAGAAAAAATAGCAAAGCATATTTCATATTTTGTCAACACTATTGGAAATGAAACAGTAAGTGGCACTCCATTTTCTCAATTTCATTTGAGAAATTCATGTCCTGAAATTGTGTCTACGCAAAGAAAGACAAACTCTGAATTGGACCGAGAAATGACAAAGGCGTGGCAACCCCCAAGAGACGAAACTGAGTATATTGACAATTACAAGGATTTAGTCTTGTTGTATGGGATTTTGATGCATGGAGATGTGAACGGAACTTTGAGACTCATTCAAACTTTGGACAAAAACGATGAATATAAGAATAAGACGTTCTTTGTTGTGCACGTCGATGCCAAAAACGAGAACGATGAAGCTTATCTACACCTCTTAAATTTTTCGAAGGAGAGAGAAAATGTGCATATTGTGCCAAACAAATATAGAGTTAGAGTGAATTGGGGTGGATTTTCTATGGTCAACGCAACGCTACAGATTCTTAAATATTCTTTTGGTTTACTTGATGATGAAAATGAAGCAAAAAGCAATGATGCGCAATTGCGATTGTTCTTTCATAAGTTTGTTCATCTTTCCGCAACACACTATCCGATAAAATCGAATTCAGAAATTAGAAAAAGGATATCAGAGTACCCCATCGATGCTAATTTTATGCAGATCATTATGAAACCGAATACACCATCTCCTTCTGATTGGCATTATTTCGTAGAATGTGACGATGCGGTTCATAGGATTCATAGGCTTCCACCTCTCACATTCAAAAACCATGGGGTTCATTTATATACGGGAAGTCAATGGTTTATACTAAGCAGTGATTTTGCAGAATACATTGCCAAAGAAAAAGATGACGTACCCGAATTGATTGAATACTTTACACATGTGGTCGTTGCGGATGAGCATTTTTTCTCTACGCTTTTACGGAATTCGCGATACTGTACAACACACGTGAATAGGAATTGGAATTACTTTCAATTTGATCGATGGGAAAATGAAGTGAGTCATCAAGAAAGAGATCGAAGAAAATGCCTCTTCCCAGATCCAGATAGATGTGGTAGATCTCCTACATATATGACTAGGGATGACTTCTTTGCTTTAGAGATGTTGGATGATCTATTCGCGAGAAAGGTACGTTGATGATGTTTTCAAAATTATCATGAAATCACTATAACGATGGAGAGACTCAAATTTATTTGTAAAGTTTGATGATAATTACGATTCCAAGATCAAAGATTTACTGGATGAATATAGAGACAAAGATGAAGCTGTGCGTCGAGATGCCGCTTTAGGTAAAGTCATTGATAATAACAAAATTCAAACAGATTTTGCAGGTAAAGGAATACTAATGGTCGCAAAGGAAACTGTCGGGAGTACTACCCCATTGTGTTTAGGACTTGAAAATGATCCACGGATAAAATTGGTCCCATGCTTTCATCCGGAAGTTGTTCGCACTCTGTCCAAGGAATGGGAGACTGGAGCTGTCATAGAGGAGGAAGTAAGACGAAATACTCGTTGGAACATGGGTCCATGCAATCAAGACGGCAGTTTAGTTTGGAGCGAAGAAACGGCACAAATGGTATCTTATGGTAACAGTTCTTCCTCAGGCCCGCATTGTATGCTGAAAATGTATGGGGGGATTTTCGATGATAAATGTCTCGACATTAGTCTTGGTCTAAGGATCGAGGTCGGAAGTCAACTCACGCTTCATACATGCACATTCCGATGGCATCAATCTTTCGCATTTGGCAATGGTAAATTGGCCCCGATCGGCTCTATTCATTCAACGATTCCATCTCATGCCTTACAAACGATTCGTCATAAAGAAATAGAAAATATAACAAAGCTCTGTATCGGTGTGGCAAACAGGGGCAACTTCCCTCTTGAGCCTTGGAATGACAAAACTCTCCTTCATAGCATGTCACCAAGGCTAGCAGAAAAAGTGGGAAGTATTGAAAAGAGTATGTTTGCTCCACTTGATAAGGATGAATCTGAATCATTGCAACCACTGGATCTATGGGCGGGAAAGATTGTTACTACTGTGCCCTGTTTTGATGAAGATGCAGTTATTAAATTCGTGATCGTCCCATTCATTGTTGAGGTCGAACAAAGTGATATAATGAAAGTGGGAGAACTTTAAATAAAACATTGATATTACATCTAAACTTTGTGCATTTAGAATATATCTAATCTACATTCTATGACTTTGCTAAAAACTTAATCATCAGTTCTTCTTCCCTCCTCCAGAAATAAGATCTACACCTGATAGCAAATTGTGCGCCACTGTTGCTAAAATCATTTCTCCTTTGTAAGCATCACCCTCAGCTTCAAAACAAATTGGTTTTCCACCCCAATGAAAACTGACAATAACTCTAAGCTCGTCATCCACACTCGACTGTGCACAGAATTGCAACATTGCCTTGGCTTCTTTACAAGAGAAAACAAGAGTAACTTCTTTATCAACGCCAGCAGGAACATCATCCTCTTTGTTGTAGTCCGAGTAGTTAAACTCGTCAAATTCGTCACTCTCCATTGTAGTTTCTGTTTTGAGAGCAGACGAAAACGAGGAACTCAAGACAAGATTGGAAGAATTGTCCGCATAATGAAATGATGTCACAGAAACCTTTTTATTCGCATCACTAATAATGAAAGCTATTTCATTTGATTTGACAGGCTCCACCATCTTTAGTAGCACTCGAGGCAACGCAACAATTTCACTGCAGTTTTCCCGTGTAGCTACAGCAACAACTGCATCCGCATCTATGACGCCAATTTTGTGGATGACTTTCATAATCCCGCTTGATTGGATCTTGAATTCAAATGCCAGTTGCATCCTTCTATTATTCGATGTTTCAGAATCATCATCATTCTCGTCGCCATATGCGGACTCATGGCCCAAACTTCGAATTCTTAGAGACTGAACACCTTTGCGGCCACCGCGAAGAACAGCGGCAATCGTCCGAATCAGAACGCGACACAGATATTTCTCTTCTACATCGTCATCGTCAGTCAAATTTCCTCTACTTCTTTTCCCACTGCGTTTGAGTTTAGAAGACGGCGGTGAACTACACCTTTCAAAAAAGCCGACATCAAAAGTAAATTGACAAAAAGATGATTTTGAGCAGCTAATCGATCGAAGTCTCAGTCCTTCAAGAGGATCAAACTCAATATATACAAATTTATCTACCTTTGCTAGGGCAGATAGAGAAGAAGATAGAGTTTTAATGTTGTGCGATGGAATTACTACGTCCATGGTTTTTAAAATGTCATTCACTCGTCGAAAGAGTAAAGAGTAGTCGTCACAAATAAAATCAAGAGGAAAACGTAGCAGTAGGCAGTAGGCAGTTGGAAATAAAATGCATAATTTAAAAAGTTGTTTACCTTCACCTATATCAGGAACGACCATACAAACATGACAGCACCGCTTCCCGTCTGCTCAGCGAAGTTAAGCATGTTCTGGCTCGGTTAGTACTACGGTGGGGGACCACGTTGGAATACCGAGTGTTGTTCTTTGTTTTTACATTTTTATTATGCATCAAAATCTATTTATTTTACTATATACTATTCATGCATTGCATTGGTCATTCACTGTTTTTTTTTTAGTATGAAATGGTCTTAATTCAAGTATATATTAGGATGAGAAGATGGGGTTCCCACTCTCGAAGAATGGGTTTGGTCAATTGTGGTTCACTGTTCAATCACGTAATATGCGGTTAAGCTTTTAGCAGCCACTCAACTTGCAATCGGTCTACATGATTTGATGAGAATTCATCTAGGTACATTGATTTCTGAAGAGACTAGAGCTTTACACCAGTATATGGTATGGAGAATCAATCTGTTACTTATATGACAAAGGTTCAATATATTTGCGAGCTGCAACAGATACAGCTTTCATGTGCGTGTAGTATAATAACTCTATTCAGTCTCCTACATTGCTGTTCAATTGTTCTTTCGATTACCAAACATGTTTCAATAGACAAGCATGCTTTACGTCACAATTACTATTCCACGAAAAATCAATTACCCCACTTTAACGGAGTTGTCCTGAATCAGAAATTATCACTGGTACTCTCGTTCTACCAGATTCGCTTCCCACCTGTTCAATGGCTGCAAGCACATCCATACCACTAATTACCTGTCCGAAAACTACATGCTTTCCATCCAGCCATGGAGTTTCTTGCGTACACATAAAGAATTGACTACCATTTGAATTTTTTCCACTATTTGCCATCGACAAGATTCCTGCACCTGAATGTTTTAAAATAAAATCTAAAAATAGACTTGTTCAGTAAGTTATACTGCAAGTAGATACTACTGAAATCAATATGATATCAAATATGAGCTCAAAAATAACTCACTCTCGTCATCAAATTGCTTCCCATAAATACTTTCCCCTCCAGTCCCATTGTGTCTTGTAAAATCACCTCCTTGCGCCATGAACCCTGGTATTACCCTATGGAAGGAGCTACCCTTAAAATGTAATATTTTACCTGATCGTCCCATTCCCTTTTCACCAGTGGCCAGGCATCGAAAATTCTCAGCTGTTTTCGGTACAACATCAGCTCTTAGTTCTATTTCGATGCGGCCTTTCGGGGTTCCACCGATAGAAATATCAAAAAATACTACTGGATTATCATTACTCATCTTTTATTTGCTGGATTTGGATATGACCAAGAACCTTTTTATCTTTGTCAATAAATCAATGAAATGAATAATGTTTTTGATCAATCGAACGAAGGAATCAATGTATCCGAATCAATAAATAAGACGAAGCAGTTGCCTCTCTATTGTTGAGTGTCCCGTCGTCCGTAGTCCGTAGTCCGTAGTCGTCGTTCGTCGTCGAGTGGTTTTTGGTTTGTTTTATGTCTGATTACTGGTTACTAAATACGTGAACTAAAGTACAACGGAAACACATGACGTGCACAGTGCACAGATCAAACAGAGGAACAACTCGCAACGTAGACTACGAGATAAGTGTCTAGTCAGTCTACTGAAAAACGCACACAAAAATTTACTTCGGTGATTCATTCATTGCATTTAAAAAAGATGAAAAAAGTAGCAGCTATTATTCTGCTTGGGATCACTTATGCCAATGCATTTGGTGTTTCAGAAACGGACCGCCGAAGCGTTCTCTCTTCATTGTTCAAAGTTTCTACTGTCTCGGCGTCCCTTGCATTCCTTCCATCCGTATCAAACGCCGATGAACTGTCCGAGGAAGAAAAGGCGCGTATCGCTCGTAAAATGGAATTACTCCAAGCTTCTAAAAGTGGAAAGCGCGAAGTTGTACCGAGTGCTGCAGCCATTCGTTCTGACATCAATCCAGACGCAGCTGTCTCATTAAGGAGTAGGAGTGCCTTAGAGAATACTAAAATTGCGATTGCAAAGCAAAATGAGTTGAAGACTAGAGACAAAGCACAGAAAAGGGAGGATTTGTGTGAAATGCTTGGAAGAGGATGTTAATTTAAAAAATGCATGAGTTGAAATGATGCTATGATATGAAGCACAGAAGGAAGGAATCGTATTTTTCCTTCAAATGTCTATCTTACATAAAATGTCACATATGCTTCCTGTAGCGATATACCGTTCAGGGAAGAATTATCTTAAGTGATGGTACTTGCAACGAATAAATACGTGATATAACATGTAATAAACTCTTATTTTTATTCACTGTAGCCATCATTCTGAGCAATAAGTGATATCTAGAGATTCATTTACATATGATGATGAAAGGAATGTTTTTATGATAAGAATGTTTGCTGTGGATAGACAGAAGATATATTGATTATTGATGAATTGATGCGTTGATGTGCGTAATTGAACCACCCACGTAGATTACCTTGACTGCTTGGGAGTTAGTCTCTCAGACCAGCTTCATTTTTTCATGGAAACTCTTTACTCTTTCTTCTTTCTCTTTCGCTTTGACCTTCGACAGATGATGTTGTATGTTGTATCGGTAATTGTCTTGAATTACTTTTAAATATAGAAATGAAAGTTACACCATTGGCCATCTTTATCGCTCAACAACTATCATCAACATCATCCTTTTCTATCTCTCGTTGGTCGAGATGTCATGTGAATCACAATAGATCATCATTCCATTTAGCTGCGTCAGATAGTACTGCAATCGACGTGGAAGGTGAGGTAGAAGAACCTGGAACAATGAGAGTATCTGAAATCAAAGCCGAACTTAATCTCCGAGGGATTGACTACAAAGACTGTTTCGATAAGGAGTCTTTAGCTCAACGATTACGGGAGGCGCGCTCAAAAGGGAAGGCCGACCCGTCCATAATCGAGACATTCAATAAAAGCAAAGACAAGTCTTTGGAAATTGACGATGATACTCTTGAAAAGGCTGTAGGAGGTGATGGTACGCTTCCAGGTGGAATGCCTCCTGATATGCTGAAGAAACTTATGGGTAATCCAGAACTGATGGAGCTCATGTCTAATCCAAAGATGCAAGAAGTCATGACCATGATGATGACTGGAGGACAAGAATCTCTTATGAAAGCTATGTCAGAGGATCAGGAAGTTTATGAAATTGTGACGAAATTGAATCAAATCATGGGCAAAGCTCTGTAATAGAATGGGCACCATTTCCTGCTAGTTCAGCTACATATAGCATTCAATTTTTGCATTATAAAACGACAAATAATATTCTTGCTACTTAGAAATCAATTGTGATCCTTGCTATTTCTTCGTCTACGTATTTGTTATCGATATATAATTTAAAAATAGATGATTTAAAGTCTCTAATCAAAATAGTACTACTTACTTAGCTACTGTCAAGTCAAGTGCTGTGGCACTCGCGCGGAGGGATCGGTGCTAGTTACTAATTACCCTAATTAATTAAAGTTGAAACAGTGACCAACACAATCTCGACTATCGTTTTACCTCTTGATCTACTATTTGCCATAAAAGGAATCAGAAGATTGCATTCCAATAAGTTATAATTCATCTTACCCAGAACAACTTCCAAATAATGAGTAACGATATGTGTACAAGACGCTTGACGCGAGAGCTGAAGGCAATACTGTCGAACCCTCTCACCGATCCACGAGTCTACACCACACCTGTCGAAAACAATCTACTCGAATGGCACTATGTGATTGAAGGATCCAAGGACACGCCTTACGAAGGAGGGTTTTATTGGGGGAAGTTAATCTTTCCGAAGGAGTATCCCTTGAAACCACCGGGAGTAATGATGTTGACTCCCAACGGTCGCTTTCAAACTGGACGAAGGCTTTGTCTCAGTATGAGTGACTTTCACCCGGAGAGTTGGAACCCCATGTGGTCTGTCAGTACAATCATCACTGGTCTTATATCATTTATGGTCGAAAGCGCACCGACACTTGGGAGCATTGATACATCTACCACCGAGAAGAAAAAGTTTGCTTATCACAGTTTGGATTTCAATGTTAAGGATGATACATTTCGGAAAATGTTTCCTGAAATGGTGAAACGACATGAGGAAATCATGGAAGAAAGAATAAGGACCCGTGGTCTTGAATGCGTGACGAAGGATAAGGCAGAAGTGGAAAAAATGACTATCAGCCACAAGAGGGCCAGGAAGGAAGAATTACAATCTATTATTGCTCTTGTAGTGGGATTACTTGCTTTGTTCCTTGGTTGGGTTGTTCTTAGATTTCCATAGTTTTTCATATTCATTATCTTGATCAGCAATAAACGTGTGTGCATATTTTTTATAACAATGATTTAAACCATCAGTTGAAACTGTCTTGACCTTGTTACTTTACATGACAAATGAGAGCAATGCTCATAGTCGTGACGAAGAAAATCATGGTTTTACGAAACATATTGATTCAAAGGGTCGCTTTTATCACATAAATCAGATATCGGGAGAAATAACTTATGACTTTCCACATGGAATTCATGTTCCTCTTCATCGTGAAGTTGAGAGCAATAAGATCGTCCCCAGTGAAAAAAGAGAAATTGAGAGAATCGAAAGAGAACGTGTGATTCAATTAATCAGGACGAAACATAACACCGATAACATAAAATATCAAGAGGAACGCAAGAAACAACACCAAGATAATCTTGATCTGCTTTGGAAACATGCGTGCGAACATGGCAGACAAACAGGCATTGTAGCTATGAACTGGATGAATTTGGGTGGTGTTTCTCCTTGTTTGATTCATTTCGAACGGAACTATGGCATACCATTGAAAACTCTTTCATTGAATGGCAATGGAATGCACTCAATCTCTGATCTACAACGATTTAAGGTATCGCTGGAGAAACTCTCTCTGATGTCCAACCATATTCGCGCTTTAGATCTGGACATAAAGAAATTTCAATCGTTGACGTACTTAAACCTTTCGAAAAACAAATTAGAATATCTTCCAGAGGATGTTGGACATTTATCCAATCTCAAGGTCTTAGATCTTTCAAATAACAATATTGCACTGCTTCCTAATTCAATCGAGGCTTTGGTGGATATGAAAATTCTACAAGTTAATTTCAACTGTCTGAGAGAATTGCCTGATATCCTTGAGAAGATGAAGTTAGAAGAAATTCATTCTATGTCCAATCAACTCGCACTTTTACCAAAATGCAAATTTCCATACCTCAAAATCTTATTGGCGAGTAATAACCAAATCCAATCTATCCCAGTTGAAATATGCGATTCTCCAAATCTAGAAATTCTTCAACTTAGTCGAAACAAAATTAAGGAGATACCAACTGCATTCTGTAAACTAAAGGCTATGCGAAGATTATGGTTGGACAACAATAACCTTTCGGCTTTACCTCAGGGTTTTCATAATCTTATCAATTTGGAGGACTTGAGACTCGAGGGTAATCGAGATATGGTCAATCCTCCTCTTCATGTGATTACAGAGGGACTGCTAAAGATCTTAAAATGGTGTGAACTTCACCTCGCAAGAAGCATCTACGATCAAAAGAGAAGTATTGTTATAAGCATTCAATCTATACTACAGCAAATCCACGAGAAAAAGTTACATGGGTCAAATGAGAAATATGAACCTCATGCGTCGGTGTTTGAAGCAAACGTTGTCGATGGCGATGGTAAGTCAACTACAACTCTCATTTGTCAACCACTCGACTTGCCTCGTTCATATCTCACTTTTAATGAAATTTCACATACAAGATAAGTATTACCAACTAGTTTTTCCAGTCTTTTGGGAAAGTTTCTTACCAAGATTGGAAGGCATATGGCATGAAAGCCCAGATAGTGAGTTAAGGGGTCGAATACGATCCTTTCCTTACACTAGGTCAGAAGTCGAATCAGCATTGGTGGATTTCCAAGATGCAGCTGGTAAGATATTTGCTTCGAAACCAAACTTGTATTTTCGTCAGTGCTGTTGCAGAGATCGGAATGGTAATCGAAAGCCTTGTTCCGTGCAGAAAGATGGCTTCTCTTGTCGTCGATCTGGGGTGCTGATTCGGATGGAACTTGTATCTGAGAACATCATGGTGGAGCGGCGAAGAAAACTAAAAGAAGAAGAAAGAATCCAAGATGCAGTAACTACAACTAAAGCTATATGTTTGAAGTATCTGAAGTCTCATGAAGGTAGTGAGATGCTACGTCGCATGGCAATAAAAAGACTGGAGAATGATCAAGGAATACTAATTTCGCCCTCTCCCAGGCCCCGAAGATCTAAAACTACAGAAAGTGATCAATTGGATGAGATGATCAAGAAACTTCGACAAGAATACGTGCAAAATGAAATTAATACGAAGATCAAAGAGGTGATTGAAACAAATAGAAAAATTAGAAAGGTGTTGAATGCTTGGATTGGAATCACAGTTGAAGAGGTATTTCAACAATGGAGGATGATTGTCGCAGAAGTCAGCAGGCTGAAAGTGCAACAAAAGATACATGAACAGCAAGCTATTCAAATAGAATATGATGAATTGGAGGAAAAGAAACGATCAGCAGAATTAGAGGTAAGGTTTGTACTTTTACACGATGTTAGTCAGGAATGGACAATCACAACTAAGTAAATCCTTGATTTTTTCGTCATAAAAGCTTAAGTTATGGGAAAAGAAATTTGATAAATTCAACGACGTGTTTTATTGGCAGCATCGAATAAATGGTATAACATCAGACACTTGTCCGAGTCTTCAAGATCTTATAGATGGTACTTGGACCTATCATGAGCTAAGTCTTCGTCTATCCGGAAACTTGGAATCAAACAAAGCGTCGAGGTCATGCGATGCAAGTCAGCGCGAAGGGAAGCTTGAATCAGAAGCACTGTCTGCCGCGATCAATGTATTGCGGCGTAGAAAAGCTTCTCTCGAGAATCAGTCTGACGTGGTTAATAGAAATGTCTAGCTTGTTAAAAGCGCATTGAATTTGACTCTATTTACGAATCTTGCTTCTTAATTCGTTTTTGAAAACCATCGGCTCTGAAGAATAATGAACCACGAGACCCTTCAACTTGATATGGTGTCGGGAGGGTCGGTAACAGAGCTTTTCCGGCAGCAGCAAACATGGCATTGTTAAATTCTTTCCAATTTTCCAACATCAACAAGTGCCCCGCATTCGATACGCCCCATACGTTGACATCCGGAACGGTTTCATCTCCGTCGCTTTTCATTTTATCACAAAGTTCCTTGGTGCGAATCCCTCCATTAGGATCCATCCAATCATTCTGACCATATATAATTGAAACATTTTTTACAGATAGCTTCGGTATCCTATACATTAACGGCTTAAGAGCGAAGGACGTCGGTTTCAAAAACTTATTTAGGAAATATTCACCACTGCCTGGTAATTTTGAGTTCATAAAAAGATATCGGGTCAAATGAGCTCGCTCATCTGGACAATCTATGGATGGTAGCCGTCTTTCAACATAGGTCTTCACCATATTGAGACTCCTTTCTTCTGGCATATTCCGAACAATCGATGCGGGGGTCACATTTTTGTTCCACAAGAGGTTAGCAAGGCCAAACATAATTCTGAACCGAAGAGGCGCATCCCTGGTCAGATTGTCCATATCATAGTCTTTATCATCGGGGACTCCAGCTGGACTAATTAAAATCAATCTGTCAACACGTTCAGGATATTTTTCTACATATGCTGTCGCGATGTAAGCTCCCATACTATGCCCACCCAAAGTCATTTTCTCAAGTTTATGAGCTTTCCTCCACCCTTCAATACTCTCAACAAATATTTGTTCTGCGACATGTGTCTCATCGTCATAAGAAGCTCCCTCAATAGGATTGAGTTTGAATGGGGGTCTACTGGAAAGCCCCCATCCAAGTAGATCAAGGGCATAGACAGTACCACCGAAACAATGGTTTGCAAGTCCTAGTAAATTGCGATAGAAGTACAAACTGCCATTCATATATCCATGTAAGAGCACCAGTGGCGGTTCCGTCTTTGTTTCTTCAGTCGATTTGTATCTGTTATATAGATTCGAAATGACTTTGATCCCATGTATATGAAATGCATTCTTGTCCAGCAGTCGTTCTGAATCGTGTTCTTGAATTTGACATTTCTGATTTGTTCTTTTCAGAGGGATCGTGGCGTCAGATATGGGTGTATCGAATACTTGCAACGTATGCATGCGTTCGGAATCGTTTGAGTGAATGTTTCCGCAGTCATTGTATCTTGTAACTGCGAAATGAATGAGTGCAGACTCCGCTTGTTTGAGACTCTCTACTCGTGAGGCAATCATGGCCGAGGCAGTGGAAAATATAGACCCCATGTTCACCATATATTTTTATGTTTGTACTTTTTTTTTTCAAATTGTTACTTCTGAGGAGCAACACTTAAACTTATATAGAAATGCAGTTCCATTCAAAGTACCATTGTTGGTTGTTGGAGATAAAAGAGACAAGAGGTAAGGTACGAACCAAGGTTCAGTACCAAGTTTCAGGTTTTTACCATAAAAGAAAACTCCGGGAACAACAAAACGAGAACCCCAAAGCCTCAGAAAATGGAAAACGTTACCGCGTTACGTTACCTTTGAAGGATAACGGAGGGACCAAACACGTGATCATACTACAGTTACTTAGTAATAATAACTCAATACATGATTGTGAATTATGAATCAACTCAAGAAGTTTCAAGGCATAGAACTCACGAAAGATATAAGATGTTCTCTTAATGCTATTCTAGAGGCGTCAACGAATCAAGAGGTAGGAGAATTATTGTCGGAAATACTCTCCTTAGCTAGTTCTTCAGGTACAATCCCACTGAAAGCGATCACTCTCGCTAAATCTCTCAATCCATCATCTGAATTATTGGACAAACTAAATACAAGTCTGGAAGGAACAAAACTTGTGTATGAAACTATTAAGCCGCAATTGGTTGCCGTGGATCAGGAATCCTATCAGCAACGAATCACTCGTCTTAAGCTTAAGCAGGAAGAACGGAAATACGCGAAACTTACCAAAAATCTTGATAAAGCAACTTCTGACGATGCCACGCTTAAATCAATGATGTATGCGGCAAGTGTAGGTGCAAATATGGTAGTTGCACCAATAAGTATCGGTGTTCTCATGTACTTCTTCAGTGGGAAGCTTTTTGAGTTTGTCATTCCAGGTTACCGTCCAGAACCTGGAAAAATTGACATTAAAGGGGTAATTGCTGGAGTGCTTTCGGGTGTACTCATGTTATTTATTGAAATGATTCTCTTTGTTATTCGGAATCATGAGATGGACCGCTTTATGACGAAAAAAGCAAAAGAACAAAAAGATGTGAATCCGTTTGGATATGATCCGAAAAAGGCGGAACGAACCTTTGAAGGTTGACAAACGTGATTTGTGTATATATACTACTTTTAACTACGACTAGTTTATAACTGATCCTGTAACATTCTCAAAAATTCTTCATTGCTTTCGGAATATGATCTATTATCACTGGTGGCGCCATAAGCAGCAGAACGATGTGGTCGAGCGGGTCGAGTATCCGTTCTCAAAGGCATCCCTTCAGATGAACTTGCTCCAGCAACGTAAGGAGGATATTCAAAACTATGGTTTGAACCTGGCATATCACCATCGAAGGAGCGATTCGAACTCAAAACTTGAAGTTCGGCGTTCCTCAGTAATTTGGAACGGTCGTCACCGGCCTCCAGCTCCTCAGGAGCATCTGCACTCATTTCCCATGCTGTTTCAGTTGCTAGTCGTTTGTGTGACCTTCTGGCAGGGTGAAACTTTTCTTCATGGATATCAGTCACAGAAAAGTACTTCTTCAGACCTTTGGCCGATTCCTCTCCATCACAATCATAGATACAAATGTAGATATCTTCAAAGACTGTCTTTGCAAGTCCCAAAATATCTAAATCATTCGGATCATCACCGTAGGGATCGTCAAGTTCAATGGACACAAACTCTAAGCCTACAAAGGCATAGGTAATGAAGAAGACAAGTACCATTAGAGATGGAATCGAAATGTCATCATGATAAAGGACCCATGGTAGGGTGTAAGCCCAAAGGAATACAAATGTCCTATTCATCTGGGCCAGCGGAAAGGGAAATTGAGTATTTACCAACTTCATCAAGTTGGCATAGGCAGTGATAAAATCTGAAACGAATGAGTACAGTCTAAGTTCCTTGTTTACATGCAGTGGTGTATCGAGAAACTCAACATTCGATGCAATGGTCGATCTTATGAACATGGCCAAAACATACGGACTTCTTTCGTTATTATCGCCCACCGCTGTTCGAAGAGCTGCCTTTTCCGTCTGAGTCAACGCAGGAGTTTTCCAAACGTGAGTTCCTGTACTCTCGAACTCCAATGAGGTGACGACAGAGCGCAACAAGACGATTGTCTTGCGTGCTAAATCGAACCTCCATTTTCTGGAACGTTGGGATGTGTTATATCTTGTGAATGTGACCGCAAATTGAATAAGCTCTCGACAAGACCTAAGTGCATTTGAAACGTGACCTCTTGACTCCATAAATCGCCTGTACGTAATATTAGAGCGAGTGACGATCAAGAACGCCACGATCATACTTAGAAAGGAATGACCTTTATCAGAATAAGTAAGATCTATAGAATACCTCTTTCGAATAAAAATGATTGTTGATATATTCAACACGTTCAGCAAACAATACTTGAAAACTCTTGGCCAGACGGAACCATTCATCTGAGTTAATACTGCAAAATGCTTCGAGCTGTCGTATTTCACTCTCTGCGTTCGGTTATCCACATTATCGTTCATATCTCTTTAGTCTTTGTTTGGGGTTATAATCCTTCTTCTAAAAATGATTCTGCTTGAAGGTGCGGTTTGGATGGTTTTCTGCATGTAATTCGAGTGAATAAGAAGCTGTCTGCTGTCTGCTGTCTGCTGTAAACCGCTAAAAATAAGTAGAGTAGGAGAGGGCTACAGCCTACAGCTAGGTAGATACCGAGAGATTTTGTCTCTGTGTTTGTTTCGGTTTTAGAGACAATTTTGGCGCGCAAAAACTTCATTTTTTATTTTTCATCTTCTCTCATTTTTTTCAAAATTAACTGTCAAAGAACACATTTTGACGCCATGTCTGGTAGTTCTCGATCTTTTACACCAGATGAAAAAGAAATGTCAGGATATGGATACAATGTGAGTGTTACTGAAATGATTCATCTTACTGATTTGATGGGTTGTGTTCAGCGCTGAAGATTATAGTAATTGTGAATGCTGTACTTCTATCGTCAAAAGTTCCAACTTCAGATATTTCATCGGAAGTTTGATTTGTCTAAACTAGGGCGCCCTAGTGAAATTCATTCAAGTTTACCATGCATGAAAATCGATTCATTTCTAATTGTTTGGTTATCTGTTGACTCTTAAACGTAAATGACATTGTCAAAACTCCTAGTATGGGTCCATCAGAAGTGCAAAAATAGCAACATCGAGCCCTTCCTCCTTTCAGTTTCAAAGGTTCCATAAATTATACACAAAAGAATCTACTAGAAGGAATCTCTTTGCAAGAAAAAAGATGAATCATACCGAAGAAGTGCATGAAAATCCAACTTTGTTAAAGGATAATGTGCGTCTGTTCACTGTGGATGATGTTGAAAAGGAGGGAATTTTGTATATGAATGAAGAGGCCTTTTACAACAAAAATGTCGATCCACAGTATGCGCTTTCCGTGAGTCCACATATATACCGTAAGATGGTAGATGAGGTGAATGATTCATACTCGATTCCGTTGGGTTTGTATTTTTGTTGTCATGGTGGAGATGGTGCTCATACTGGTATAGCTCATGATGACTACGTTGATATTGAAGTTGCATATGCTCTGGCAGGAATTTTCTTCTTCATTATCATACTCCTTGTGTGGATACTTCCTACTCCAGTAGAATAAATAGAGAATGCTGTTTGGGGTGTATATCAGCTTGTAGACAATGCTGATCATTTTTTAATGTAATTTATATTTTTTTAAAGTTAAAGACGCCAATCGTCATCAGCATGAGACTCTGCATTATGATTACCTTTAGCATTTCTCACGGCACAGAACAGAAAATCCGAGGTCTCGTTGCTGAGGTGAACCAAAAAGTGAGAGTTCATGAAGCTACAAAGTCTTTCCCTTTGTTAGCATATCCTTCGAGAGAGCTTCCACTGTAAGGTCATCACGAGTTATTGTCCCAACGCATTGGTTGTAACGATTTACTACGACAAGAATACGGAGACCGAGAGTACGAAATATTTCGTAAGCTCTATTGACGGATGTGGTTTCGTGTACTGTGTGAGGTGACGTATCACAGTATGGACGAATATCTATAAAACAATCACGATCGTATTCGCTCAGGCTGATATCTTTCATTTTTGTAAAAGCAGGATATTCCTGTGTAGTGGGTTTTACTAATATGAGGTCATGTTCTGATTCAAAAGTGCAACGTGAATGAAACTCATACACTTACCCTTTGTAGTGTCTCATATGGAACAAGAGGAACATAGTTTTCATCAGGCTCGAGAGAAACATGATTTTTAACAATGTTCTTGTTCAAAGGGACTGTTGTATCAGCAGGTAGACCATATGCACGTTTCTGCAAAAGAGTGCTTAAAACATTTTTATTGATTGTGCCGTACAATACATGATTGTCATCTGTGTCCACAACAGGAAAATAAGAATGACCACAGCTACTCAATAGATCATAAATCGTCCCAACCTTTTCAATAGGTCGGACAAAAACAACATCTTTGCTCATGATGTGCCCAGCATATAAATCATGGTGCGCCGATACTGCCCTTAATTCAGGATCTAAAAAGTGAACACCAGGTTTCAAATGGATATGAATATGATACAAATCTGAATTGAAAAGACTGCCAACAATCCTTGCGCAAAATAGAGACAACATTAAAGGTAACACAAACTGTTCATTTCCAGTAGCTTCAAGTAAGATGACAGTTAAACTAATCGTCATTCGAGCCATTCCTCCAAGTACAGCCGCTGCACCTATGAGTGAGTATGTGTTACTAAAGGCCACATTCTGTGGACTGATTTTGTAGATGAGATTACCAAAGAGACGACCAAAGGCGGCACCTGATAATAAACTTGGCACGAAGAGACCGGAAGGCACAGCTATTCCATAGGTTACGGTAGCAAGTGAAATGTAAAACATGAAGAAAATGAACAATGAAGTCATAGGAAATGTATGCTGGTGCATATGAAAGAGCAGCTTAATAGCATCATTTCCATCAGTAAAAAATAATGATGCAAGTGGACTATAGTGACCTTCGGGGCAACCAAATTCAACGAAACGAGATAGTAGATCAAGCTGTTCTTGACTCATGTCATCTGTAGAAGGTAATTCTAAGCACTGGTGGAAAATAAATGGTATTCCAAAACTGATTAATGATACAAGGCTGGATATAAGAAGGACCTCCAAGAAACGTCTTGACTTTGAGTGGTTAACATATTTCAATCTCCAGTGTGTAATCTTCTCATTGGTATTGTTGAAGATTGCCCCAATCAATCCACCCATGCATCCAATAAAAACAAACACAAGTAGTTCCCATACAGAGTAACTACTCTCCATACCCTCAAATATAAAATTTCCAAATGAAAAAAGCTTGTCAAAACCAATCTTTCCATAATGTTCTCCCAATGAATTCCAAGTATATAAGGTTGCAAGAGAGCACATGGAACAAAAAAATGTCCTAAAAGTCGCAGAAGAAGACCAATAACTGGCTCCCTCCTCCAAGGCAAAAAGTATACCACCAATCGGGGCACTAAAGGCTGTGCATACTCCAGATGCAGCACCACATGCCACGAAGTCTCTCCTTGCCCTATCATCTCGGACAGAGTTCTTGGTCACAGCCGCAGCGACAACAGAACCCGAGTGAACCATAGGTCCCTCCTTACCTACTGGCAATCCAGCAGATACCGAGCATATAACGCCAAGTACTTTACATACACCTGTTTTGATATCGGTGATCCTTGGGAGGTCAATACCATTTAAAAAACACTTTACTTCAGGTATACCAGAACCTCCTGACATTGGTTCAATCATCACTGCACATGAAGCTAATGCTGCGAATAAAAGTTGACGGAAGTAATAAGAAAAGAAACCCCACAACCAGTTTCCTTCCGCTAATATATCATGGACGGCATCAAATTTCCCCTATCCAATTCAAGGAGAAGATACGTTAAATAAAATGACGATAATACTAAAACATTAGATATTTTTCTGCTAATAGTAGAAGCTTACCTGAATAAATGAGTGACTAAAGACATTGGTGAAATAGGCAATAGAGCCTTGAACAATTCCTATCATTACAAGCTGGAGATAACGAACCATGATTTTACGTTTCCCTTCATTCCAAAAGGCACCACGGTGATGAAAATGACTGGCGGCTTTGAATGCCCTGTAGGCCTCCGATTCATCATCGAGGTACTGCAGAGAATTAATCTTTACATGACTATGATGATGTTCTTCTGGACTGTATCCCAAACTGTCCTGTCGGATGGCAATTTTTTTCCTGCTAGACAGAGCACGCTCACTCATGACGGACTTTTCAAAAGACACGATAAGTTGTTCTTCTTCGCGTAAAGTGTTATTTCTGGTAGAATTTTCCTTTTTCCCAGGAAGGTTTCCTTTACCAAAACTAAATAATGACATTTCAAAAGAGCCTTGGCTGTATTCGTGTGATGTTTTAGAAAAGTTCCAATGTGGTAGAAAGATTCACTAATGGAATATAAACCTTTAAGAGAAGATCGGGTAAAAAGATTCTGCCGAACAAATCTTCTTTTTGCCATCTGCTTCCGTAGACAAATGAGAAGTTTAGAAGTGTGTGTGATTTGAGATTAGTGTCTCCTGAATTCCTCAGATACCTGCATTGGGTTCGGGGGTTGTCCGAAAAGAGGCCAGAGATGAAGTAGATAACGTAAATAAACTAAAAGACTTCATCATTGGCAAAATACACACACACTCAATGAACATCTACTTGCTTAGAAGTTCTTAAGAGGTAGTTTTTATTCGTCTCCATCTTTCTTTGTACCATCCCAACAAATCGCAATATTTCTCCCTTCAAATGGCAATGTTTCAATTGTGAAATGACTATCTTTTCTTGCCAAGTAGTGGCAAAGCTGCTCATGATTTCGAACTGGAATGAATGTGTCCTCGTCTATCCCAGAAGGAACCATACGGTCTTTGAATAAATTTGGAAAGACGCAACATGGAACGACCATAAATGGCTTTCTGTAATGGAGAGCAATATCCACTATTGATTCAGTGGCGCCATCGGCATGTATACCTAACATTAGCGTACAATTTTCAACAGCTTGTAACAAGTCATAATTCTTCTCGAGCTCCTTTACAATATCAAAGTCTTTTGAACCGTCCATAGGAAAATTTATTATTAATTGCTTAAATCTTTCATCTAGTTTTTTGGCAATATCTTTGGAATCCTGAGCGGATATTTTTTCCTGCCACTTTTTGGGGAGTGACCTGAAAACGGTGTTTTGGAACACTTTCAAAACATCTGCTACCCTAGGATCAACAAGAACAACGTTAGTAGAATGACACAAAGTCATACGAGCAGTAAGTTCTCCTTTTCCTCCTGCTACATCCAGGATATGATGAGAAGATGAATCTTGAGCGTCCCGGAAGGACGATGGAAATTTTTCTAGTAAGTATTTCATTAATAATTTGTGCCTATGTTGATTCCGCGATCCATGTCGCTTTCTCTGATTTTTATTCTCTCTTTGTTCATTGATTATGTTAGACTCCATGTGTGATTGTTCTTCTATTGTCATATTCATTTTATTGTTCACATTTGTGCCGCTTGGTAGTTGGCAGGTGTTGCTGTTTTAGGCGGTACTAACCTAGACCATTTATCCTCATCGTTCTGATGTCAGATGTCGAATGTCGAACCGATAGCGGCAAAAATATTAGTAGGTAACCGGTATACAGTAGTACACTTTTTCGTCACGACGAAGTACGAAGTGATAAGTGATGAATGATGAACATACAACATACCTTGATACATAAACGTTCAGCACATTGTATTTCAAACAATTGCAATATTAAAATTGAAACTATTATATTTTTTAATATTTTACACAAGTTCGAGGTTCGCATATACTCTAACTACTTAAACCAAGAGAGAGATACTCGTATTGAAAAAGTACTGAGTGAGTCCTTTAGCATATACACACTTCTTGTGAAATTATTGTAAATATGACACATCAAACTAGGATTCTTGTTGTTGGGGCATTAACGATGGATCGATTGCTTTATGTACACGAATATCCTAAACCAGATTCTAAATCGTCTTGCACTTCGTATGAATGTGGTGGAGGAAATGCTGCAAATACTGCCAGTTGCATTGGCAGTCTTTGCTTCGGATCCCCCTTAGATTGCGAGATCCAATTAATGAGTAAAGTGTCTTCGGATCAAGTCGGGAAGAGACTATGTCAAGAATTAATCGACACGAATGTCAATCTTTCATCCCCTCTGTTCATCCGTTGTGAAGGGAAATCTTCTATTTCCACTGTGATTGTCACATGTGATGATTCACATACAAGAACTTGCATTTTTGACCCAGGTACCATTGGTACTTTGAATGAATTAGATTTTGAAGCTATCGATCATGATTCATTGTTCGATGGAGTAAGATTATTGCACTCTGATACAAGACACACAGATGCTGCAGTATGTCTCGCCCGTGAAGCGAAACGAAGAGGTATTTTGATCTCGTTGGACGTAGAGAGAGATAGGAATAGTCAAGCATTTTTGAGTTGATCGATTTAGCTGATTGCATTTTTACAGGCAAGGACTTGATGCAAACCATTGTTCAACGTCAACGTCGATGGTTTGATTTGAATCACCCCGAGGCGGATGATTTTGGTTTCTCTGTTGCCCAACTTTGCCACTACTTATCAATCATATCAAAAACTAACAGACATAAGGATCTGATTGTGACACGAGGAGAAAGAGGTGCATATCACTGTAAGTTATCGGTATCGAATAGTATAGATGATAGATGAGGGATCAAGGATTATTGAGATAAAAGATTGTAGAGGAACTGGTGATGTCTTCCAATATGTGTTACAAAATGTTGGCACTGCAGCAAATGTGAACGTTGTTGACACTACTGGGGCAGGAGATTCTTTCATAGGCGGATTCCTCTTTGCATCGCAACTTCTCTTAACCACAAATAGCGATATGTTAAAAGACCAAGAAAAGATAACTTTTCAGCTCAGATTTGCATCTTGGGTCGCCGCAACAAAGTTGTCTGGTCGCGGGGCAAGAGGTTGTCTACCTACATGGCAGTTGGTGAAGACATATTTAGGTTCAACAGTTAAGACCATCGACAAGAAGTTGCAAGAAATAATTTGTTCCGGAAAAACATAATTGTGGTGAAAATGCCCTCGAATAGTCTCGTCAATGAATACGAAAAGTTAGCTTATTTTAAGAGTGAGGTAGCTTAGATTTACTGAGCTGCAAGTTTGGCCTCTAGTTCAGCGATTTTTGCCTCAAGCTCAGCAACAGCGGGAGTTTTGGGAGATGCCTCAACATTGCTTGAATACTTATCAAGCTCATCAGTAACACATCCCTCGCTGGCAGTACTTACACATTGGACGTATTTGTAAAGTGTTCCCTGACTGCAACGGAGAGGAGGTGGTGTCCACTCAGCTCTACGCTTCTCCCATTCTTCATCAGAGATCAAAAGATCGATTGTTCTCTTGGAAGGAGTAGCGTCAATTCTGATAGGATCTCCATTCTTCACAAGTGCAATAGGTCCTCCAACCTGAGCCTCGGGAGTAATATGACCGATACAGAATCCATGACTTCCTCCACTGAAACGTCCATCGGTCAACAAGGCAACACAATCTCCAAGTCCAGCTCCCATAATGGCACTAGTTGGAGTAAGCATTTCTGGAAGTCCAGGTCCTCCCTTGGGACCTTCGTAACGAATGATGACAACATCACCGCACTTGATTTCCTTATTTTCGAGACCTCTCATCATATCAGGTTCACAGTCGTAAACGCGGGCAGTACCCTGAATCAAAAAGATCATAAAAAGTATAATATCAGAAGAAAGTCATATGAACATAGGTCAATTTTAAGCCCAAAAAAGAACTCACAGTAAAGGTCTCTCCCTCCTTTCCGGTAATCTTGGCTACTCCACCACCAGGGCAAAGATTTCCATACATAATCTGCAAGTGACCAGTTGCTTTGATTGGATTATCTAAAGGACGAATAATCTCTTGGCCAGGGGTCAATCCAGGATGATTCATATCTTTTAGATTTTCGTTATGTGTTTTCCCAGTGACAGTCATTTGATCGCCATCAAACATCCCATTATCGATCAAGAACTTGATCATACCAGGTGTACCTCCAATGTTCTGAATGTCTTCCATGACGTACTTCCCAGAGGGCTTAAGATCGGCAAGGAAAGGAACCTTGTCAGAGATGCGCTGGAAATCATCGATGGTAATGTAGCTCTCTGGGTTTTGGGTAGCACGACTCATCGCAATCAAATGTAAAACAGCGTTAGTAGATCCCCCCGTCATCATGACCATAGTAATAGCATTTTCGAAAGCAGCCTTTGTCATGATATCGCGAGGCTTAATGTCTTTCTCCAACAAAATCTTAATATATTCACCAGCTTTTTCGCATTCTTCTCTTTTCTCCTTTGAATCGGCAGGGGCAGAAGATGAATATGGAAGAGACATTCCTATTTACATAACGAATGATATCAGATAACTATTTCCATGTATGCGACAAAGAAAGGCAAAACCTGTGATAAAACTTACCAAGAGCCTCGATAGCGGTAGCCATGGTATTGGCCGTGTACATTCCACCACATGCTCCGGGTCCAGGACAAGAATGCTGAACTATTTCTTTTCTTTCTTCCTCTGAAATCTTGTCGTAAATAAATTGCCCGTAACTTTGGAAAGCGCTTACGATATCTAAAGTGGCATCATTACTAGGTTGTTTACCAGCGCGGATTGTTCCACCATATACCATGATCGAAGGACGATTCAAACGAGCCATAGCCATGACACACCCAGGCATGTTTTTGTCACATCCAGGAAGTGCGATGAGCCCATCGTACCATTGCGCTCCCATCGTAGTTTCGATACTATCAGCAATCAAATCACGACTCTGGAGACTGAAACGCATTCCATTTGTTCCCATAGAAATTCCATCGCTCACTCCAACTGTATTGAATCGAAATCCAACGAGATCGTTTCCAACGACTCCAGTTTTGACGTGCTCAGAAAGCTCGAGGAGGTGCATGTTGCATGGATTACCCTCGTACCAAACAGAACAGATTCCTACCTGAGGCTTCCCCATATCTTCCTCAGTCAAACCTGTAGCGTAAAGCATGGCTTGAGACGCTCCCTGACTTTTGGGGGCTGTTAAGATGCGACTGTACCTATTCATGATCACCTCGTCATCGCCCGCTGCCATCCTCATCGCCGTCTGCGGAACAGTTGAGATGCTTGAAAGTGCTCTGGGAGCAAATCCGGAAACACTTCCAAGATACAATGCGGAAACTAGTGTGGTTATAGTGAACATAACTATTGTTAACCTCCTATTTCAATTAACGTAAGTCAATCAATTTGTGTGATGGGATTGCAAATCTATAGAGACTAGCTACGTGTACTAGACGTATAGATTGATATTATAAGGTTAGAGTGATGAGTGATGAGGGAGATCTGCGCAGATTTTGAGGCCATGACAACATTGCCCATAACCTATTGTCCCATGATTGTGTATTATTCTAAAGCCAGTGGGATAGATAGTACCTTGACTCAGTTGTTGAAATAAAGAGATTTATGTGAGATAGATAGTATCTACCAAACATGAAACATGAAACATGAATGAATATATGAATTCGCCATTCCATAATTGTGGGAATCATGGATCTCGATGTACATACTGAATTATGATTTAATCACGCCGCAAACCAGCAGCTTCTTTAACAAAAAACCCTGAAGTATCCTTATGTTTCAATCAATGCCTCAGATTACTGTTTCAAAAATAGACTTACTTAGATGATGGCATGGAAAGACGGTAGCATTTTGTTCGTAAGCTAATTGTCAATGATATCACCACATCAATTAGGAAAATATGAACATGAAGCATCAGATGTAATGCGAAATGGCCCATGAAAGATTGTGTGGACAATTACGTTTCATTCATACTTAGCTGCATAGTGCATATATGATTAGGAAGAGTTCCCAACGACATTTTGGATTGCCAATTCCTTTCAAACGCCTACTGATGATTACATGTAGTATCTACAATTATCATGCACTTCCCTAAAAACATCTTTTATACTTGACTCTTGTGAGCACTATACAAAAAACTGATGCTATCAATAGCGCTGTTCATGTACGTTAAATTTTCATTTGTTCCACTCCAAAAACCGGTAACATCAGCTTTATAAATATCGCAATTGTAAACCCTTTTTCCTCCCTCAAGGACTGACGGAAAGTATTTTCGAAACAAGCATTCCATCCATACACCATGCGAAACTATCAACAGTTTGGGAGATGATCCTTCGGGATACCCAATGGATTGCTTGTGATTCTTCGAAAGCCAAAACAAAAAGTAATCAATTCTTTCCTCGATGTCATGAAGCGACTCTCTGCGATTGGCTTTCCAACACTCATCCTCCTCGGTCATATCAAAATGAACATTATGCCACGTCCTTTCGAGTTCTGATTTCGTGCGTCTTTTATCCGACTGGTATATACCGAATGCTTCTCTGAGCTCCTCCCTTCCTTGCCATGTCCCTTTGAAACCAATTTCGGACGCAATTTCGTGAGCTGTTTGGAGACATCGAGTCAATGGGCTACAAATGATTCCATCTATTTTTGAATCGAGGAGCAGTTGTTTGAGATAGACTCCTGCTTCGTATGATTCTCTTTTTCCTTGAGCAACTAGAGGTGCGTCAAAGAAACGAGTGTCAGATAAATTTGGGCGGATGTAGTGCCCATTTGGGTCCATCATCGGTATATTGTGTACAGCCACTCCGTGACGGATGATATAGAGCGTATGTTTTGTTTTTGAGTTGAAATCTGACATCGGGTTTTCACGATGTGATTCAATAGGAGCACTTGGAGTTGACAGATAGTCTGTGTACTGTTGAAGGTTTCAGGTTTCAGGTTTCAGGTTCTTTCAGTTTGTTGTCTTCAGAGGTTTGCAGTAGGGCAGTGGTTTTTAAGTAGCTGGGAAG
>Ga0213868_10000348_pt1 | contig 43712 bp, 37 predicted proteins | sample PICome_9_FD_160087 | JGI IMG/M metagenome (GOLD analysis project Ga0213868, IMG submission 160087) | Coastal seawater microbial communities near Pivers Island, North Carolina, United States - PICO127 | ecosystem: Environmental > Aquatic > Marine > Coastal | place: USA: North Carolina...
AGCCGATCATCGCGTAGTCGAAGGAGGCATACCCCTTGGTCACCGATTTCAGGCGGTCGTAGAAGTCAAAGACCACTTCGTTCAGCGGCAGGTCATAGACGACCATGGCGCGGGACCCGGCATAGGTCAGGTCCATCTGGATGCCGCGGCGGTCCTGGCAAAGTTTAAGCACATCGCCGAGGTATTCGTCAGGCACGAGAATCGTCGCCTTGATCCGCGGCTCTTGCAGGTGGTCGACAAAGGTCAGATCGGGCATGTCGGCGGGGTTGTGCAGTTCCTGCATGGTCCCGTCTTTCATGTGGATGTGATAGATCACCGAGGGTGCGGTGGTGATCAGGTCGATGTCATATTCACGCTCGATCCGGTCGCGGATCACTTCGAGGTGGAGCAGGCCGAGGAAGCCGCAGCGGAAGCCGAAGCCGAGGGCGGCGGAGGTTTCCATCTCAAACGAGAAGCTGGCGTCATTGAGGGCGAGTTTTTCGATGCTGTCGCGCAGGTCCTCAAATTCGGCGGCATCCACCGGGAAGAGACCACAAAAGACCACGGGTTGCGCGGGTTTGAAGCCGGGAAGCGCCGTTTCGCAGCCTTTTTTCTCATGGGTGATCGTGTCGCCCACGCGGGTGTCGCGGACCTGTTTGATGGAAGCGGTGAGAAAGCCGATTTCACCGGGCCCCAGTTCATCAATCACGGTCATGGCGGGGCGGAAGACGCCGATGCGGTCCACGTGGTGGACAGAGCCGTTTTGCATCATGCGGATGCGGTCGCCCTTTTTCAGCACGCCGTCCATGATGCGAACCAGAACGATGACGCCGAGATAGCTGTCGTACCAGGAATCGACCAGCATCGCCTTGAGCGGTGCGTCGCGGGTGCCTTTTGGGGCGGGCAGGTGTTTGACGATGGCTTCGAGCGTTTCGGGGATGCCGATGCCAGTCTTGGCGGAGACGCGGATGGCGCCGGAGGCGTCGATGCCGATCACGTCCTCAATCTGTTCGGCCACGCGGTCACAATCGGCGGCAGGCAGGTCGATCTTGTTGAGGACCGGCACGATTTCGTGATTGGCGTCGATGGCGTGATAGACGTTGGCCAGCGTCTGGGCCTCAACCCCTTGGGTGCTGTCGACCACCAGCAGCGATCCCTCAACCGCGCGCATGGAGCGGGACACCTCATAGGCGAAGTCGACGTGGCCGGGGGTGTCGATCAGGTTGAGGACATATTCCTCACCGTTTTCGGCGGTGTAGTTGATGCGGACGGTCTGCGCCTTGATGGTGATGCCGCGTTCGCGTTCGATATCCATACTGTCGAGCATCTGCTCTTTCATGTCGCGATCGGCCACGGTGTGCGTGGACTGGATCAAGCGATCGGCCAGTGTGGATTTACCGTGGTCGATATGCGCCACGATGGAGAAATTGCGGATGTGTGAAAGCGGTGTCATGCAACGGGATATGTAGCGGTTTAGGGGGTTGGTCAAGGTGGGTTTGATACGGTTGCGCAGCGGGCGGTTTGGGAAAGGTTGATTTTTCGGATTTTGCCCCGGTTCGGGGCTGTTTGGCGGCCCTGAGCGGCAAGATGACGCGCAGGGCGGTGCGGGGTGCCGGGGCTTTGCCCATGCCCGCCTTGGCACCTTGGATGAAGTCTTTGGAATCAGGCAGATACGCCCAGATGCGCCGCGCAGACGGGTGTGCAGCATCACGGGATTGGCAAGGATTTGCCGACGCGAGAAGGCATCTAATATGTTGTTTTATATGTTTTATTCAAGACACCTGCCCTGAGGGCCCCAGCGTTCCGGGACCCCCGGCGCGGGCGTTGACAGCCGTCAATATGCGGCACCTGCACATGAGTAATTTTTAGGCGCGGCGTCCCATTGGGGGATGTCCGTTTGAAACTGATCATGGAGGAAGACATGAATAAGGTAAAACTGCTGGGTGTTATTGCGTTGATCTCTTTGGGGTCCGGTGCATTTGCCGGGGCCACGATCGAGGGCAAAGAGAGCAAATCAAACGGGTCCAATGTGGGCAAGGCTGCATCGTCCTGCACGGGCTGTGGTGATGTTGTCGGTGGCAATGGGACCAGTGGTGGCGACCAAACAACAGCGCCCGGCAGCCGCGCAGATGCCGTGCAGGGGCTGCATGCAGCCGAAGGTCGTGGCCGCGACAAGGAATAGCGCTGCCGCGCCACAGCGCAGATGCGCGGGGCCCCGGGGTGATGATTTCGCCCCGGGGCCCCGTCTGTTTCAAAGGGCCGGATGGGGCGGGGCAGCAGGGTATGGAATTGGGCCAGATGGTGCGCCTGTTTGGCGCGGTTTGCGAACGCCCTGCACCGGGCATTGCGCAAGGCGCGTCAGGTGAACCAGATGCCATCTTCGATTGCGGATGTGGTTTTTGCGATGTTTTCGGCGCTTTCTGAGAAGAAACCGATGATTTCAGCGCGGGTCATGCCGTCATTTTGTTGCTGCTGCCAAAAGGCAAAGCCCGCAGCATCGGGTGTGCGGTCCAGCACGTTGTTGTAGAGCAGGGTCAAAAAGGCGTCGGAAGACTGGCTTTGCGGTGGGCCATAGGCCGCTGTGTATTCATCCGATATCATGAAATTGCCCGCCGCTTCGGTCAGTGAAACGCGGCCCTTGTCCAATTCATCAATCCAGAACCCAAGGCCCGGCGCATCAGGCGTCCGGTCAAAGGCGGCCTGATAGAGGCGGTAGGCCTGTCCTGCCGTGCTGTCGGTGTCGAAGGCCAGGGTGCCGTCGGTGAATTTCAGCCGCTCCACGCTGTCCAGCAGGTTCCAGCCTTGGGTGATTTCATTTTTGACGGCGATTTGTTCGCCAGCCGTGCGCAGGACCGAATAGCTGGCAAGAAGGCCGCCGAACTGCACGACATCCGTGCCGGTACCCGCGTTGATCAGATCAAATCCAGCCGTTTCATTAAAGGCATCATCCCCCTGCCCGCCGGTCTGGGCCTGTGCCAATGCGATATTCGCAGGGGTCAGCGTGCCGTCATCGGTGGCTATTCTGATCTGCGTGCCATCGGCCAGCGTGATCTGTGACAGGTTGAAAAAGGGCCGGGTGACACTGGCAAGCAATGCGGCGGTATCTGCAAAGCTGCTGTCGAGAACCACGATCTGTTCGGTGGAGGAGTCAAAATCCCAAAGGGTCCGGATGCCGCCACCTGTTGTCAGGAAATAGGTGTCGCGGTCCTGTTGGCCGAAAAGATCGTCATCGCCCGCGCTGCTGATCAGCAGGTCGCCCCCTTCGTTGCCCATGAAGTTGTCGGTATCAAAGCCGCCGGACAAGACGTCAGCGCCCTGCCCGCCAAACAGCCGGTCATTGCCCAGACCACCGATCAGCACATCATTGCCTGTGCCGCCCGACAGGTCATCATTACCCGCCAGCGCATTGATCTTGTCGTTTGAATCGGTGCCAAAAATCGTCTCAGCCGACGCAGAGGCGATGGGCGTTTGCGTGCCCTGTCTGGCAAAGCCGTCAATGTCATAGCCGATGTCGGCCAGAAGCGCGCGGTCGATGGCCGATATGGACACGCCCTTGGCAAAGGAAAACGACGGGTCAAGCGCGACAGTGTCGTCTGCAAAGCCTTCCTCGACATGGGATAGATCAGAGGACAGCGGGACCGAATTGCCGCCATTGACGGCCTGCGTGTTCACGCCTGCAAAAGTGGCCCCCACCGTGAGCGCATCGAATGCCGGTGCCGTGCCGATCCCCAGAACATGGCCCAATTCATGGATTGCGGTATATTTGATTTCATCCGCGTTGTTCCAACCGTAGTTGGCATTGAAGGATATCAGCCCGGTCCAGGGTTCAAAATCTGTGACCGGGCCCGTGCCGCGAAAATCAGTGGCGACGCGGCTTTGGAAGATGTCGCCATTGGCGGCAAAGGAAGGGCCTGCGCGGGCTGCTGCCTCAATCCCCGGGGCGATGGGTGGCAGGCTGCTGGTGGCCCCGACAAAGACCAAGAGATCGTCGATCGGTTTGGTCAGGACAATTTTTTCAAATGATGAAAAGCTCTGGGGGTTGCGGACGGTAAAGACGTGGCCCGCCGGGATGTCGGCAAATTCATCTTTGATCAGGACTTCCCAGGTATCGGCGGCGGCCTCAAGCGCGGCGCGGCGCGCGGGGTCCGTGAAAAACCCGTTGGTGTCAAACCGGTAGTCGAATTCGATGTTAAATGCCATTCGGTCCGCCCCTATGCATCGCGTCTTGCCCTGCGTATCATCCGGTGCTGGCCCGGCGCGGTGATCATAGCTTCGGCGTGGTAAACAAAGTGCTACCCCGGGCCAGAAGGGCCACCACCACGCCCCCTATGTTGCTGCGCAATCGCAGGTGACGTGGCCGGACCGATCGGCGCTGTGGCGCATGTCCCGGATCATTCCAGCGCGCGCAAGAGATCCAGCGACGGATCACCCGTGGCCTGCAGGCCCGCGCTGGTCTGGAAGGCACTGATGGCGGTGCGGCTGTTGGGGCCGATCACCCCGTCAGCGCCGCCTGTGTCAAACCCCCGCGCGGTCAGGCGCTGTTGCAGACTGATCCTTTGGTCCTTGGTCAGGCCGTATTTATCGGGGGGAAAGCTGGCGCGGATCGGGCCACCGCCAGCGATGCGGTCAGACAGATGCCCCACGCCAATGGCATAGCTGTCGGAGTTGTTATAGCGCTTGATCACCTTGAAGTTGGAGGTCACCGCAAAACGCGGGCCGCCCGGTTGCGGCTGAAGGATGGAGCCTGCGGGTGCCCCGTTGCCCACTTCGCCGCCCCATTTGATGCCACGGGTCCAGCCGTTGCGGGCCAGGTAGGCGGCCGTGGAGGCCAGAGAATCAGCCGGATCGTCGGACCAGATGTCACGGCGGCCGTCCCCGTTGAAATCGACGGCGAATGCCTCATAGGAGGTGGGAATGAACTGGGTATGGCCCATGGCACCGGCCCATGACCCCTTGAGGTTGGCGGCGGTGATGTCACCGTTTTGCAAGATCTTGAGCGCGGCGATCAGTTGCTTTTCAAAGAATGCCCCCCGCCGGCCATCAAATGCCAAGGTCGATGTGGCGGAAATGACCGGGACCGCGCCCCGGCGTTCGCCATAAAAGCTTTCCAGACCCCAGATGGCGGTCACCACCTCGGCGGGCACGCCGTAGCGTGCCTCTACCGCGGCCAAAGTGGCGCGGTGGCGGGCGAAAGCGGCACGCCCCTTGGCCACCCGTTCATCGGAGGCGGCGATGGCAAGATAATCCTCAAGGGTGCGGGTGAATTCGGTCTGGTTACGGTCCCGTTTGACAACGCCGGGCAGATAGCCTGTGCCGCGAAAGCCCGCGTTGAGCGTTGCCGCGGGAATGCCCTGTGCGCCCGCGCGGGTCCGAAAGGCACTGACCCAGGCGTCATAGGCGGCATTGGGGACGGGACGCAGATCATCGGGCAGCGCACCGCCGCTGGCGCTGCCCGTGGCTGCGCGCGCCTCAAATGCGGTGCTGTTGCCGCCGCAAGCGGCAAGGCCAAAGGCACCAAGGCCCAGGAGTGTGGTTCTGCGTGTAAGGTTCATCTGCCCGATCCCTCATTGTTTTGCGGCAACCTATCTGATGACGCTGCCCGCGCAAAGCAGGGTTTCGCAACTGATTTGATGATCGGCGGAATTTTGACATCAAGGCGGGATTGCCGGTGCGCAATGGCGTTGCGGTTTGATGTGGGAAGCACGTGAGGTTGCATGGCGATCCCTGAAGGACTCGAACCCTCAACCTGCTGATTAGAAGTCAGCTGCTCTATCCAGTTGAGCTAAGGGACCGCTGGGCGGGGTTGTCTAACATCAGGTCGGTCTTGGCAAGCCTCTTTGGGGGGCTTTGGTCACAGGGTTTGGGCCAAGATCCGGTGCGTTCAGTGGGTCCAGGCCCCGCGACGGCCGGTGGCGAAGTTTTCGCCGTAGCCGCCGGGGCGGATGTTGGGTTTACGCTTGTGAGGTTCCTGAACCTGCGCGTCGATGCCATGTTCGCGGGCATATTCGACTGCTGCGACCTTGCTGTCAAAGCTGAGCCGGACCTGCGCCTGGGTGTCGGCAGAAGATGTCCAGCCCATCAACGGGTCCACTTCGCGCGCCTCGGACGGGGCGAATTCCAACAGCCAGTGGTTGGTCTTGGCCGTGCCGGATGACATGGCGGTCCGTGCGGGTTGGTAGATGCGTGCGCGCATGAGGGCCTCGTTGCTAAGATGCACAGGGGTTATCGGACATTTGGGCGCTTTGGGCAAGGGCGCGCTGTGGCGAACTTATGAAATGTTAGGAATAATACTTGCGATATGCTGCGCTGCAGCATAATTTGGTCGGTGAATGGAGCATCTATGCAAGTCTTTGATATTTTTTCACTACAACTGCGTTTGAGTACCCTTATGATCGAGACACAATCGGTCATGACCCTGAGAATTCTTGGCATGAGCGGCGTCGTCCCGACACCCGTCGGAGAGAACTTTCGCATGGTTGAGGAAAAGGGGCCTGCCATGACAGCAGCCTTTGTCGCCGCAACCAATGCGATGTGGGCCGGTGCCCGCCCCGACCAGATCATGAGCGCGGCCATGGTGCCGGTCAGCGATCAGGTGCGGTCAAATCGTCAAAGGCTGACGGAATAGGCCATCACCCGGCCCGGTGGCGCATGGTTTCTGGCTGCAATCGTCAGGCCGGGCTTGAACCCGCGCCAAAAAGCGACAACTTGAGGTCAGGACTGTTTTTCGGAAAAACCCTGCATCCCGTGGCGCTGCCTGAACCCCAAGGGTTCATCGCGTTGCGTTTGACATGATGTATCGGGTATCCCGGCAAACGCCTTAGCCCGAGGAAATGCTGCCATGCCCTATGCCCAGACCGATCGTTCTGAAGAGACCGCGATTTTGTCAAATGCCGCACCCGATGTGCGCAGCCGCGAAAAGCTGGAAGGCGGCAAGACATTTGTCCTGAAGACGGAGTTCGAACCCGCCGGCGATCAGCCCACCGCGATCAAGGAATTGAGCGCAGGCGTGCGCGCGGGTGAGCGCGACCAGGTGCTGTTGGGTGCGACCGGCACCGGCAAGACCTTTACCATGGCCAAGATAATCGAAGAGACCCAGCGCCCTGCGATCATCCTGGCCCCGAACAAGACATTGGCAGCCCAGCTTTATGGTGAGTTCAAAGGGTTCTTTCCCGAAAATGCGGTCGAGTATTTCGTCAGCTATTATGACTATTACCAGCCAGAGGCCTATGTGGCCCGGTCCGACACTTACATCGAGAAAGAAAGCCAGATCAACGAACAGATCGACCGCATGCGCCACTCTGCCACGCGGGCGCTGCTGGAGCGAGACGATGTGATCATCGTGGCGTCGGTATCGTGCATCTATGGTATCGGATCGGTTGAGACCTATGGCGCGATGACGCAAGACCTGAAGGTCGGCCAAAGCTATGACCAGCGCAAGGTGATCGCGGATCTGGTGGCCCAGCAATACCGCCGCAATGATCAGGCATTCCAGCGCGGCGCGTTCCGGGTGCGGGGCGATTCACTCGAGGTGTTTCCCGCGCATATGGATGACCGCGCCTGGCGTCTGTCGTTCTTTGGCGAGGAATTGGAAAGCATCACGGAATTCGATCCGCTGACCGGTGAAAAGACCGATACCTTTGAGCAGATCCGGGTCTATGCCAACAGCCACTACGTGACGCCCAAACCGACGATGTCGCAGGCCATCATCGGCATCAAGAAAGAGCTGCGCACAAGGCTGGACCAACTGGTCGCCGACGGCAAGCTGCTGGAAGCACAGCGGCTGGAGCAGCGCACCAATTTCGATCTGGAGATGCTGGAGGCCACCGGCGTCTGCAACGGGATCGAAAACTATTCGCGCTATCTGACCGGCCGCGCCCCCGGAGAGCCGCCGCCGACCCTGTTCGAATTCATCCCCGACAATGCGATCGTCTTTGCCGATGAATCCCACGTGTCCGTGCCCCAGATCGGCGGCATGTACAAAGGCGACTTCCGGCGCAAGATGACCTTGGCGGAACATGGATTCCGCCTGCCGTCCTGCATGGACAACCGGCCGCTGAAATTTGAGGAATGGGATGCGATGCGCCCGCAGTCGGTCTTTGTTTCGGCCACGCCTGCGGCCTGGGAAATCGAACAGGCGGGCGGTGTGTTCACCGAACAGGTGATCCGGCCCACAGGGCTGATTGATCCCCAGATCGAGATCCGGCCGGTAGAGATGCAGGTCGATGATCTGCTGGACGAGGTGCGCAAGGTTGCCGCCGACGGCTACCGGACATTGTGCACCACATTGACCAAGCGCATGGCCGAGGACCTGACCGAATATATGCATGAGCAGGGCATTCGCGTCCGTTATATGCACAGCGACATCGACACCATCGAGCGGATCGAGATCCTGCGCGACCTGCGCCTTGGTGCCTTTGACGTGCTGATCGGCATCAACCTGTTGCGCGAGGGTCTGGATATTCCCGAATGTGGTCTGGTCGCCATTCTGGACGCCGACAAGGAAGGGTTCCTGCGGTCCGAGACATCGTTGATCCAGACCATTGGCCGGGCGGCCCGAAACGCCGAAGGGCGGGTCATCATGTATGCCGACCGCATCACCGGTTCCATGGAGCGGGCGATGGGCGAAACCGAGCGGCGGCGGACCAAGCAGCTGGCCTATAACGCAGAGCACGGGATCACGCCGACAACGGTGAAAAAGAACGTCGAGGACATTCTGGCCGGATTGTACAAGGGCGATGTGGACATGAACCGCGTCACCGCCAAGATCGACAGCAAGCTGGCGGGCAGCAATATGAAGGCGGTACTGGACGGATTGCGCACCGACATGCGCAAGGCCGCCGAGAACCTTGAGTTTGAAGAAGCCGCAAGGCTGCGCGATGAGCTAAAGCGGCTGGAAGCGGTTGATCTGGCCGTGGCCGATGATCCGATGGCGCGTCAGTATGTCGTCGACAAGGCCGTCGATGACGCGCAAAAAGCGTCAGGGCGCAGTACGATGGGCCGGGGTGGCATGCGCGGCGGGGTCAAGCGCAAGAAGGGGCGCTGAGGTCAGCCCCTGAACCCGGTGTCCAGTACAACGGGCACCACGATGTCTTCTTCATCCTCCAGATGCCTGTTGAGCAGGGTGGTAAAGCTGTTCAGCTGATCCAGAAACACGCCCGCCTCGCCACCCTGCAAGACTGCGTTGGCCCCATTGGCCATGGTGTTGAGCAGGCCGTCCATTTCCTGATGGTCGCTTTCCAGCAGATCAAAGGCGCGTTCCAGCCGGGCATCAAGGGTGGTCAGCTGCGGGAAATAATGGCTGTCTTCGATGTGGTGGTGACCGTGCAATTCGTTCAGCAGCGTCCCGCCGTAATGTGACAGGCGCGGGGCATATTCCCGGAACGTCATTTTGCCATCCAGATGGGACTGCACATCGCTGCGCATGATGTCGGTCAATTGTCGGAACATCAGGTGCCGCTGCATCCAGAACTGGATCATGTCGCCGAAATTCTTATGCCTTTCCCAATTGGCACGGGGGTAGGCATCGGCCAGCACCCGCAGGGCGTCTGGCAGGCCGGAACGGATCTGAAGGCTGTTGGTTGCAGGTTTTTTCATGCCCCTTCGATAGCGACAACGGTGCCTTGTGGCAATTCGTGTTCGATACGCCGCATTGCGCCTGCAACTTTGCTGTTGCGCCTGCTTTGTCAGCTTGCGTTAACCTTTGGTTAACTATTTGTGGCGACCTTCAGCGCAGGAGGTGCCATGAGATTATTTTGCATCACTTTGTTGATCTTGTCCCAAGCGGCAGCGCCGATGGCACAGGCGGGCGCCTGGCTGCGCGAGAGCGGCACGGGATTTGTATCGCTGTCATTCGGGGCCACGCAGTTTTCCGAAACGACGAACGCGGCCTATATCGAATACGGGCTTAGCGATGCGACGACCATCGGGCTGGACATCAGCAGTTTCACCAACAGTCAGAAGGTACGCAATGGGTTCGGCAACCTGTTCGTGCGCCGCGCCTTCGGACCCACCAACGGAGCCAGCCGCATGTCTTATGAGATCGGGATTGGCGGGCTGTGGGGCAATGAAATGCGGCGTCCCACGCTGAAGGCGGGCCTGTCCTGGGGGCGCGGTTTCGAGGTTGGTCAGCGCGCGGGCTGGGTCAATCTGGACAGCGCCTATATCCTTGAGCCGACCTTGGGCGAAAACATAACCAAGTTCGATGGCACCTTTGGCATGGAGTTGAGCGACATCACCACCGGCCTTGTTGAAGTGACCCTGTCACATCAGAACAGCGCCACATATGGCGCGGTTGAACCTTCGGTGCTGTTTCGCCCCAAGGGCAGCCAGTTCAACATCAAGGTCGGGGCGCAGATCCCGTTTGACGAGCAGGAAAAATCGGCTCTGAAGCTGGGGATCTGGCATCATTTTTGAGGGTGTGCGCCCTGCCTTGAAACACCGGCAGGGCACGTTGGTTTAGCGCTGGTCCATCCGGACGGTCGCTTGCACCTTGCCGCGCACGGCAGAGGGCCAGACCACTTGGATTTGATCCCGGTTTGCCCCCCGTGCGGTATCAACATAGGGCATGTCATACTGACGGACGTTGCTGGAATTGCGAATGCCGCCCAAGGACACGATGCCATCCACGGTCAGCGCCTCGCCACCAAAGGGAAGATAGGTTGCGCAATCAATCAGCCAGGCATTGGCCTCTGAGGCTTGGTTGAATTCAATGAGCGCGGGGTTGGACGGCTGGATAGAGACCCCCAGAAATGAATTGGCCGTCATCGTCACGTTCTTGCAGCGTGACATGTCCAGGCCCGCGAAACTGGTGTCCACCCTTTCCACACGGTCGATAAAGCCGTTCAGGCTGCGATACCTGTTGCCGGTGATGGCCACACCGTTCAGGAAATGGCCGGCACCGTGGGGTTTCACCACGATATAGCTGAACCAAGGGGCCACATCGCCAGACAGGAACATATTGTCGGTGATGCTCAGCGCGCTGAACGAAAAGCCGGTGGTGAATGTCGGGCTTGGGTCATGTTCATTCGTCCACTCGATAGAGCAATTATCGATGTAGTTGTTCGAAATGATCGTGCCCACGCTGGTGCTGGCCAGGATGATCCCTGCTGATCGTACGCCATTCGCCACCCCGTCCCCCTGGAAAAAGTGGTTGCCGGAAAAGATGTTGTTGCCGCCCCCCAATATCCCGAAATGTCGAAAGCGCGTGGCGCGGTTGTTGCGGATTTTCGCATCATTGCTGTTGGTGTTGAAACCGATCGTGCGCCGCGCGGGCACGTCCAATGCGTCTTCGGCCGAAAGAAACTGGCAGCGGTCAATCAATATCCCCTGACAGCCCGTCCCGATCGAGGTGATGCCCCGGTCAGCGGGGCGGCTGACATAGCAATCGCGCACATGGAACGTAATACCACCGCGTGACAGCATGATGCCAGAGCAGCGGTCGTTACACTGGAATTCGATGTCGTCGAGCACGAATTTGCTGAGCCCGTCAAAGCCCGAAAAATCAATCAGGTATTTGAATTTGCGAAAGGTATAGTTCTGGCGACCTTCTGCATCAAAGAGCGGCTTGTTCAGCGTGATTTCCTGACGCGCCAAGTTCTTGTCACGGACATAGACTTCGCGGCCCACGCCATTGCCCTGAACCAGCGCACCGATGGGAATGCTGGCCACGTTGGTTACCCCTGTCAGGGTCCGCGCATCACTGCTGGGCGAATAAGTGGCCGCAGAGCTGAAAACATCGGTGTTCCAGGCCGCACTCGACGCGGCTTCCAACTGGCCGTTCCGAATGACCCGGCGCGTGGCATAGGAAGTGGTGCCCGGCACCGTCGCCTGCATATCCAGCGGCTGTGTCACATTGACCTTGCGTCCGCCCATGTCCAGGGATTCATGATCAGAATTGTTGAGCAGGGCCTGAAAGGCTTTCTTGAACGCCAATTCTTCGTTTTCAAAGGCTTCAATATAGGCCGGCAAGTCGAAATTGCGCCGCAGCAGCAGCATCGCGTTGTCAGGCATTGTCACCCGGCCCTCAAATTTCACGGGCGTGTCAAAGGTGACGTCATTGTTCAGCCGGAACACACCGGCGGGCACAAAGACCGTACGCCCGTTGGCCGCAGCATTCGCCGCCTCAAAGGCTGCGGTATTGTCGGTCGTTCCATTCCCGATGGCCCCGTAGTCCACCACATCCACCAAGGAGACCATATCGCGCAAGAACACCGCTGTGACGTCTTCGATCTGGATGTCATCGACGCGGACGATGCCGCCGTTTGGCCCCACCAGATCAATTCCGAAATGGGCATAGACCGGCTCTCGGCCCCAGACCAGATCAACACCGCCGCGTGCGCCGGTGCCGATAATGGCGCTGATCTCGACCACCTCACCATAGCTTTGCAGTGTTGTGAAAAACGAAAACTCCTGTAGGCCCGACACCCGGCCGCCATTGCCGCGCGCGGGATAGCCGCCAATGCGGACCGAGGGCAGATTGCCGCTGATCGCCTTGACCCGTGCTGAAACGCGCAGATAGCAGCCCGGCAAAAGCGGCGTCTGCCCCATGAAGCGCAGCTTTTGGGTATTTTGCGTCTTGAGCAGTTCCAGTGCACCGCCGAAATCCTGATCGGCGGCCACAAACAGTGCGTTTGCTGCATTTTCGTAGGTGTCTGAACCCGGCGTGCCATCGCCGCTTGACCAGACATCCAGACCATTCGCAAAAGGTGCCGGCATCAGCACCACGCCATCGGTAATCGCCTTGTTCATCAAAAATCCCTTTCTGTCGAAACCTCGCGCATTGCCGCGATCCGGTTTCGCCTGATTGCCCATGATCCCGACGCATGTCGGTTCAGGGACAGGGAAATATCCATGAGGCGTTAACTGCGGTTAAGGCCTGCGTACGCAGTGCCCCGCAACATCGCTGGCCGCATAGCGACAAGATCCGGCCGGTGGCCGGGTCCTGTATGTCATGCCTTGTGATTTGAGTTCAGGCTGTGGCCTGCGGCATTTGCAGGATTTGCACACCACCGATACGCCAGCCTTCGGCGGTTTGCTGCATCCGGTAGAGCAACAGATGTGCGACACCTTTGGCATCCGTGATCTGCACCTTTTGCCACAGGGAACCCTGGTATTCCTCCAACTCCAGATAGCGGACATCGGCGGGCCGCCAGACCATGGGATAGCCTGTCGTCACCATGCGTTGGAAATTTTCAGGGCTTTGGAAAAGCTGCTGCAGACTGGGGGTGGCATAGGTAAAGGCCTGCTCAAAGTCATCCGCCTTGAACGCCTCTATCTGGCTGCTGATCGTTTTTTGAATTTCTGACTGCTGTGCTGTTGCACCGCTGGCGATGAGGGCGGCCATAACCATGCCGCCCAGCGCCAGTTTGATTGCCTTGAACATCCTGCCTCTCCCTCTTGCGGATCAGCGTAATGGTAAGTCACACAGGCAAGAGGGCAAGTGGTTCAGCCGGCCAGCAGGTCGCCGGCCAGTGCCGCGTCGATCAGTTGAACCGTTTCATCCACACCGTAAAGCGCGATGAACCCGCCAAAACGCGGACCCTGTGATGCACCCAGCAGCACCTCATAGAGGGCTGTGAACCATTCGCGCAGCGGATCAAAGCGTTCCTTGCCCACGGCAAAAACCATGGTTTGCAGCGCTTCGGCATCCAGACCACCGTCCCAGACCTTGAGGTTGTCGCGCAGCTCTTGCAGCGCTTCGCGCTCCAGCTCAGAGGGGGCGCGGAACACTTTTTGCGGTTTCACAAAGTCATTGTAATAGCGCACCGCATGGCCCGCGGCGGCATCCATGCCGGGATTGTTTTCAGCAGAGGCATCAGGCGCATAGCGCTGGATAAATCCCCAGAGCTGCGATTTATCCTCGGCGCTGGACACAGAAGCGAGGTTCAGCAGCATGGAGAAAGGCACCACCATATCGGAACGGGGCACATCGCCCCCGTGGATATGCCAGACCGGGTTGTTCAACCGCGCCTTGGCGTCTTGGCCCTCATAGGCGCGCAGCTGCTGATGATATTCATCAACCGCCTTGGGGATGACATCAAAATGCATCCGCTTGGCCGTCTTGGGCTTGAGGAACATGAAATACGACAGGCTTTCGGTGCTGGCATAGGTCAGCCATTGATCAATAGAGATGCCGTTGCCCGATGATTTGGAAATCTTCTGGCCGTTCTCGTCCAGAAACAGCTCATAGCTGAAGTGGTTCGGCTTTTTGCCGCCCAGAATCTCGCAGATGCGGTCATAGATCGCCGTGTTGGTGGCATGTTCTTTGCCGTACATTTCAAAATCGACATCCAGCGCGGCCCAGCGTGCGCCGAAATCGGGCTTCCACTGCAGCTTCACGTTGCCGCCGGTGACCGGCAGGGTCATCTCGGTGCCGTCTTCATCGTCAAAGGTGATTGTGCCTTCCTTGGCATTCACCTGCTTGATCGGCACATAGAGCACCCGACCCGTTTCGGGATGGATAGGCAGGAAGATCGAATAGGTCTGCGCACGTTCTTCGCGCAGGGATTTCAGCATCACGGCCATGATATCGTCATAGCGTTCCGCCGCGCGCAGCAGGATCGCGTCAAAGTGGCCCCCACGGTAAAACTCGCGTGCGGAATAAAACTCATAGTCAAAGCCAAAGGTATCCAGGAAACGGCGCAGCATGGCATTGTTGTAATGGCCAAAGCTTTCGTATTCGCCAAACGGGTCCGGCACTGAGGTCAGCGGTTTGTGCATGTGCTCGGCCAGCATATCTTGTTGCGGGACATTGCCCGGCACCTTGCGCATCCCGTCCAGATCGTCCGAGAAACAGATCAGCTTGGTCGGAATATCGGAAATTTCCTCAAAGGCGCGCTTGATCATCGTGGTGCGCAGCACTTCGCCAAAGGTGCCGATATGCGGCAGGCCAGACGGGCCATATCCCGTCTCAAACAGCACATATCCCTTTTCGGGGGGCTGTTTGGCGTAGCGTTTCAATACCGCGCGGGCCTCTTCAAAAGGCCACGCTTTGCTGGTCATCGCCGCTTCCCGCATCTCAGACATGTTCGGATCTTCCATTTTCCGCCGATTCCACGCCCCATGCGGGAAGGCAAGGCCGTACCTATTGCGTCCCCCCCGACGCGTCAATATTCTGCGGAGAAAGGGAATTCCCCACCAAAGGACATCACAATGACAGACAGCCCCTCGTTTTCGCTCAGCGCACAGGATTGTCTGGTTGCCCTGATGGTCGCGGTTTCCGCCTCTGACGAAGATATTCGCACCGCAGAGCTGATCAAGATTCAATCCGCCGTGAACATTCTGCCGATCTTTGCCAATTATGACACCGACAGACTAAGCGTGATCGGCAAAACGGTCTTTGACCTGTTCGAACAAGAGGACGGTCTGGATGCGCTATTCGGGCTGATCCGCGAGGCGCTGCCTGAACGGTTGTTCGAAACGGCCTATGCGCTGGCCTGTGACGTCGCTGCGGCAGACGGCACATTAGAAGAAGCGGAACTGCGCTTGTTGGAAGAAATCCGCTACGAGCTTGAGATCGACCGCCTTCATGCGGCCGCCATTGAGCGCGGCGCGCGGGCGCGACACCTCAGCTGATCAGGCCTCTTTCCTGCCGTACAGCGCATCCCAGCGTTCAATCAGGCCTTGCTGTACGCGTTTGGCTTTTCGGTTCCATGTTTTGGCACCTGGCGGGGATTCGCGTTCTGCCCGGCTGATGCCTGCGCGGGCCTTGGCATCGGCCGCGAAAATGGCAAAGACCATCTCGCGTCCGTCTTTGGCCGTGATGTAGCCGGCAAGCGAGGAGACGAAATTCAGCGTCCCTGTCTTGGCGTCCACGGCGATGTCCTGATCCTTGACCGGACGGCCATTGCTGTCACGAAATCCGAATTCCTTGAGAATGGCGCGAAAATCCTGGTCTTTGACCGCCAGCAGGGCGCGCGCCATATCAATCGCGGTCAGCGCTGAATCGTCGCCCAACCCCGAATGATCGACCAGGGCGGGGGCTTGCATGCCCAGGGCCGCTGTGGCCCAACGGTTCATCTGTGCCGCCGAACCGCGCAGGTCCGCCACCTGGCCCACCCTGCGCTGGCTGGCCGCAAGGCCCACCATTTCTGCGGTCAGATTGGTCGAATATTTCAGCATGTCCTGCAAGATCGGGCGCAATTCATCGCTTTGATGCCGCACGACAACCTCATGCTGCGGCAAGGCGCTGATCACCTCCGGTTTGCCCAGCGCGATCCCATGTGCCCCGGCCATGGTCGCAAAGACCTCGCCGGCATAAAGGGCGGGTTTGCGCACCGGCAGCCAGCGCGCACCGCTGCCGCCCAAGGCACCGCGTGCCACTGTCCATTGATCCCGTCCGTTCTGATCGGCGTAAGTATAGACCGGCATCGTGCGGTCCTCGATCCGCATCGCGGCAAAGGTCACGTCGGGGCGGTATTTCTTGGAACGGCCGTCCATTGTCACCTGATATTTGCCGCTGACCCGCTTCCATTCAAAATGCACGCGGTTGAAATTCAGCGCGATCCCCGTGACCGCAGGGTTATAACCCACCTGATCGGGTTGGCCGGGGTCAATCTGGTGCAGCACAGGCAATGCGCCCTCAAATACCTTCAGTCTTCCCTTGACCCCATGCACCCCGGCTGCCTTGAGGGCGGCGGCCATCTGCGCCAGCGCATCCGTATCCAGGGTCGGATCACCGCCCCCGATCAACAGTACATCGCCCTGCACTTCGCCGGCCACGATCCCACCGGTCGCAGCGATCTGTGTCTCGAACCGATGTGAGGGGCCCAGCACATCCAACGCATAAAGCGCGGTTATCGCCTTGGTCACGCTGGCAGGCGGGGTGCCCAGTGTTCCATTCTCGCATTCCAGCCAGGCCCCTGATGCGGTATCAGCCACCGCAAAAGCCACCTTGCCCGACAGTTTTTGCGCCGAGATAATCTCATCTGCGGCTGGCACCGCGCGTTTGTACAGATCACCGCCCCGCAGCATGGGCCGCAGGGACACAGCAGGCGGCCCCGCAAAAGCAGCCTGCCCCGTGAGGGCAAAGGCCGCCACGGACCCCAGAAAACCACGACGTGAAATTTTGTTAACCATGGTTGAAGTTAAAGCGCACCTCGCGTCGTTCCACAAGCGTCTGACAATCACATTTTCAGGACGCCCGACGCATGTTAGTCAGCGCGATGCAACGCGCCGTTCTGATCATGTTTGTCGCCATGTCGCTGATCCCTGCGGGCGACAGCGCGGGCAAGCTGCTGACCTCCACACTCGGGGTGGCACCGGTCTTTGTGGCATGGTCGCGGTTTGCGCTGGGGGCCCTGATGGTGCTGCCGTTCTTGTCGCGCGGCGCTGTGCGTTTGTTCCGCGATTGGCGTATCTGGCTGCGCGCGGGGATGTTGTCTGGCGGGATCACGGCAATTCAGACTGCCTTGCAAACGGCAGATGTGGCCACCGTGTTTACCGCGTTCTTTATCGGTCCGATGTTCAGCTATTGTCTGGCGGCGGTGTTCCTGCGCGAACCGGTAACACGCCTGCGCAGCATGCTGATTGTCATGGGATTTGGCGGTGTTGTGCTGGTTGTGCGCCCCGGTGCTGTGCCCGATCCCGGAGTCCTTTGGGCAGTTACTGCGGGCCTGTTCTATGGGGCCTTCCTGACCATGTCGCGCTGGCTGACCGGGGTGGGCACCCCCATTGCCTTGACCCTGAGCCAATTGTCGATCTCGGCGCTGTTCCTGCTGCCCTTCGGTTTGGCCCACCTGCCACCGGCGTCACTGCCTGTGGCCGCGCTTACCTTGGCCTCGGCGCTGTGTTCGATGTTGGGCAACCTGTTGCTTTTGTATGCCTACAGGATCGCGTCCGCGACCAAACTGGCGCCGCTGATCTATTTTCAGCTGATCGCCGCTGTTGGCTTTGGCTGGGCTGTCTTTGGTGATTTGCCCGACGTCTATACCTGGGCCGGACTGGCGGTGATCATTGCGACCGGGCTGGCGTCAACCCGGCTGCGTTGACCAGGCACCGCTGGCGCGGATCGCCGTTGAGGAACTGCTGTTCATCGGCACGTTCACGAAACACCATGCGGGCGCTGTTGCACGGCCCAGCAGATGGCCAAAACGGCCCGGTATCCGGTAGGGCGCATAAAGTGCGGCAGCCCTGCTCAAACGTGCCGATATCCGCTCTCCGGGGCGGGCCAGCACACCGACCGGGACGCTTTGCATGATCCCGCGCCAGTCCTGCCAGAGATGGAATTGCGCCATGTTGTCGGCACCCATCAGCCATACAAACCGCACCTGCGGGTACATCTGCTGCAACCTCGCGATGGTCTGGGCGGTATATCGTGTCCCAAGGCGTGCCTCGATATCGGTTACCTCGACCCGAGGATGGCGCATCACATTTTGCGCATGTTTCATCCGGTCGGCCAGCGGCGCGGGCCCGCGCGCCTTGAGCGGATTACCCGGAGACACCAGCCACCAGACACGGTCCAACCCAAAGCGTTTCAATGCCTCACGGGTGATATGCGCGTGACCTGAATGGGCCGGATCAAATGATCCGCCCAACAACCCCACCACCTGACCCGATGATGCATATGGAAACTGATGGCGCAGCAAAACGGCCCCCAAAGAACTAAGAGCCGTTCAAACGGACATCAGAGTGTTTTGTCAATCACCGTTCAGCCCGGTCCGCCCTGCGGTCAATGCGGATGGTTGGCCGGACCCATGCCGGTTTTCCCCCCACCCGTCGTGTCATTCGCCAGTTTCGCGACAGAGGCCCTGCCCGCTTCGACAACGCCCTCAATCTGCTTGGTGATTTCCTTGGCCTGATTTGACAATGCCCGGATTTCCATCGCCACCACCCCAAAGCCACGGCCCATGTCACCCGCGCGCGCGGCCTCGATAGAGGCATTGACCGACAGCAGATTGGTCTGCTGGGCAATCGTGTTGATCGAATTCGTCAACTGGCCGATCTGGTTCAGCAAATCCTTGATCAATCCCAAGGTGTCATCGGACAATTGCTGCTGATCTGAAACATCGGTCAAAAAGGCGGTGTAGTTCTTGCTGACACCGTCCATTGGAATTTGGCGCAGGGACAGCCGCGCATAGCCAACTGTGCCATCCTTGCGATGCACCGGCACCTGGCGGCTGGTGCCCACGATCTTGTCTTCGCCGGTGTCACGGTGATGACCGACATAGCCGTCGTGATGTTCTTGCATGGTGGGGGGCACCAGCATCTTTACATTTCGACCTACGACTTCGGCACTTTCATAGCCCCAAAGCCGCTCAGCCGCGTCGTTGAAAAAGGTGATCAGGTTGTCCTTGTCGATGCTGACCACTGCATCAATCGTCTGGGCCAACATCTGTTCCATCGCGAGGCGGTTGGCCCGTTCCGACGTCACGTCGCGCACCATGGCGATATAGTTTGACTTGCCCGCCTCATCAGACATCTGGGACAGGCCCAGCGACACCCAGACATGGGTGCCATCACTGCGCTCTGCCTGCACTTCGCGTGATGATCCGACAATCCTGTCGCTGCCATCGCGACGGTGCCGATTGACCCAGCTGTCGTGATCTGACCGCATGTGGCGGGGAATCAATATCTTGACGTTTTGGCCAATCACATCGGCACTGCGATAGCCCCACAGCTTTTCCGCCGCCGTGTTAAAAAAGATCACCTCGTTTGACGGTCCGATGATGATCACGGGATCTATCATCTTGCCCAAGGCTTCTTGAAGGTTCAGGCGGCCAGCGGCCAAATTTTGCGTATCAAGCATAGCAGTCTCCCAACTTGCGGCTTACATAGACTGCAAATTCTGAAGAAACCGTTTGTGCCCGGTGGGGGGCCAACGCTGCGCATTGCCCCTCCCTGCCAAGACGTCTATTCAGACCCAAACTTATTTAGGGGATCACCCATGGCTGCTTATCAATTCGTGTATCACATGTCCGGCGTTTCCAAGACCTACCCCGGCGGCAAGAAGACCTTCGAAAACATCCACCTGAATTTCTTGCCGGGTGTGAAGATCGGTGTCGTGGGTGTGAACGGCGCGGGTAAGTCCACGCTGTTGAAAATCATGGCCGGTCTGGACAAGGATTTCTCGGGCGAGGCATGGGCCGCGGAAGGTGCCAAAGTGGGTTACCTGCCGCAGGAACCCAAGCTGGACGAAAGCCTGACCGTGCGCGAGAACGTCATGCTGGGCGTTGCCGAGAAAAAGGCGATACTCGACCGCTACAACGAACTGGCGATGAATTATTCGGATGAGACGGCCGATGAAATGGCCGCCCTGCAAGATGACATTGACGCGCAGAACCTGTGGGACCTGGACAGCCAGATCGACGTCTCCATGGAAGCGCTGCGCTGCCCGCCCGACGACGCCAAGATCAGCGATCTGTCAGGCGGTGAAGCCCGCCGTGTCGCCCTGTGCAAACTGCTGCTCGAAGCGCCGGACATGCTGCTGCTGGACGAACCGACCAACCACCTTGATGCCGAGACAATCGCCTGGCTGCAGCAGCACCTGATCGACTACAAGGGCACCATCCTGATCGTCACCCACGACCGCTATTTCCTGGATGACATCACCAGCTGGATCCTGGAACTCGACCGGGGTCGCGGCGTGCCCTACGAAGGCAATTATTCGGACTGGCTGGAGCAGAAAGCCAAGCGTCTGGCCCAGGAAGCCCGCGAAGACAAATCCAAACAGCAAACGCTGGAGCGCGAACTGGAGTGGATGCGTCAGGGGGCCAAGGCCCGTCAGGCGAAATCCAAGGCGCGTATCAACGCCTATAACGAAATGGCCGAAAGCTCTGAGCGCGAAAAACTCACCCGCGCACAGATCGTCATCCCCAACGGTCCACGCCTTGGCAACAAGGTGATCGAGGTGAATGGCCTGAAGAAAGCCATGGGCGACAAGCTGTTGGTCGAAGGGCTGAACTTTTCTCTGCCGCCCGGTGGTATCGTGGGCGTGATCGGCCCCAACGGCGCCGGTAAATCGACACTGTTCAAGATGCTGACCAGCCAGGAAAAACCCGACGAAGGCACGATCGAATACGGCGAAACGGTGGATTTGTCCTATGTCGACCAATCCCGTGACGACCTGAAACATGACGATACCGTCTGGCAGGCGATCACCGGTGGCGCGGAACTGATCAAACTCGGTGATGCCGAGGTGAACTCCCGCGCCTATTGCTCTTCGTTCAACTTCAAGGGCGGCGACCAGCAGAAAAAGGTGGGCCTGCTGTCCGGCGGTGAGCGTAACCGCGTCCACATGGCACGCTTGCTGAAAGAGGGCGGCAACGTGCTGCTGCTCGACGAACCGACCAACGATCTGGACGTCGAAACCCTGCGCGCGCTCGAAGACGCGCTGGTCGATTTCGCAGGCTGCGCGGTGGTCATCTCTCACGACCGTTTCTTCCTTGACCGGATTTGTACGCATATGCTGGCCTTCGAAGGGGACGCACATGTGGAATGGTTCGAGGGTGGTTTCACCGACTACGAAGAAGACAAAAAGCGCCGTCTGGGTGCAGATGCGCTTGAGCCAAAGCGGATGAAGCACAAGAAATTCGTGCGGTAAGGCACCAGGGCGAAGTTTTCCGCGCCCAAGGACAGATCATGTGACACGGGCGGGACCAGTCCCGCCCAACCCAAAAACGCGGGCAACCGGCAGCCAAACCACACCACTTGCGCGAATCTCGTGCATCTGTTATTTGCTGATTTGCTAACGTTTATCTATTTCGACCCACTGTCTCCCTCATACGGCGCAGATCGATCTCAGACCGACCACGCCAAGCCATCGCACACCGCGGATGGCACACTACTCTAGGAGACTACGGAATGGCTACTGGCACCGTAAAATGGTTTAACACAACTAAAGGCTTCGGCTTTATCGCACCCGATGGCGGCAGCAAGGACGTTTTCGTCCATATTTCTGCTGTTGAGCGCGCAGGCCTGACCGGTCTGGCCGACAACCAGAAAGTGACCTTCGACATCGAAGCAGGCCGTGATGGCCGCGAGTCGGCGACGAACATCTCTCTGGCCTAAATGGCCCTGACGCAAGGGGCGGCACGCATACGCAGTGCCGCATCCTTTGCGAGCAGACAAAAGATGCGACACTGTCGTATTGTGCAGGCGGTCCTCGGACCGCCTGTTTTCGTCTGGAGGGACGTATTCTTTGGATCTTCGGGGCGTGTTAGTCACGTCTCAAAACGCGTTAGCCCGCCTCAGTGTCAAACCGGTCAAACAGGCGTTCTTCGGGCTGCGGTTCCATCTGGGCAAAGACATCACGGTTGTTCAGGTTCTGGCGGAAAAAATCGCTGGCGGATCTGCCTGTCCAGAGCCGTTGTTCAGACAGGGGCGTGACGCGCAAGGCAGGCGGCATCGGCACTTCGGTTGCATGACCGTCCCATGTCGCCGTCAGCTTGGCATTGATCTGGGTCAGCAGGTCCTCGCGGTTCGGGCGTTTGCGGTCCATGACCACAGCCGCAAACCGGCCGCAGCCCGCATAGGACAGTTTCCAGGGTTTACCGTTCAACGCCGCCGCTGTCGCCTTGGCAACCTGGTCCAGATGGTGCCGGAACGCTCGTCCAGTCACCGCCTTGTGAATGCCGCGCAGCCCCATGACATCAATCCAGAACAGATGCATCGGATAGATGCCAGCAGGCAGCCGCAACAGATCATTTTCCATGCTCAGCAGGTCTGTGACCCCTGGCACGTCCAGCGCAATCGGTTCCTCAAAGCGGATCTTGGTCTTTTCCGTCAGCTCTGCCAGGGAATGATAGGCCTGCCGCTCGCGCAGCAGACTGTCGTTCAGCATGCCCGCCGCATTGATCCGCGCGCCCAGCTCAACACCATTCAGCGGCTTGGTCACAAAATCAGTGGCCCCGGCATAAAACGCCCGTGTCATCAGATCCGGTTCCCGGCTGGCCGTGATCATGATGATCGGCGCTGACCGGTATTCCTTGGTCTGGCGGACCGCATCGCAAAGTTCGATCCCGTCCACACCCGGCAGCATGATGTCCAACAAGAAACAATCGAACCCACGGACAGAGCTTTCCAGCACCGCCAGCGCTTCTTCGGCAGAGGAGGCACAGACCAGATCATAGTCTTCATGGCGCAACAGCGCGTCTTGCAGCAGATCAAGAATGACCGGATCGTCATCAACGGCCAATATTCGCATTTTCTTTCCTCTTCATCACAAAAAAGGCGTGTGGGTGGCAGCACGCAAACTATTACCCCTTCGACAAGCCCGCGATTGGCGGCAAGATTGGGGCAAATTCAGGACATTTCCGCGACCGGAAGTTTTTTCGTGTTAACCATGGCGACAATGTGCAGATCGCGCCCCAGCAACTGGCAGAACGCCATTTTCTCTTCCTGATTGCGGCAAGTTCTCGAACGAATTGCGCAGATGACGCCGTGACGCATTAACGATGATGTACGGATTCGCCCCTTGCCCCTGCCCTTGCTTGATCTTCCAAAGAATGTCCAAAAACCTGATTCTCAGCCGTGCAATTCCCATGGGACCAAGGGCACGCCAACCAATCACACGCGAAGTTGACCGGCGGGACGGCAACACTGGTCCGTTTTCTGCCGCAAAAGGGTTGATAATAGAAAGCGGTTTCGCAGAATGAAGGCTCTGCAATTTTCATGATGGAGCATTTCATGCACCGCCGCACATTCCTTGCCAGCACGCTGGCCGCTGCCGCCCTTCCACAGGTCCTATCCGCCAAAACCGCCGTGTTTGACCCGACACCACAAGAGGTGTCCATCAAGCGCCAATTTGAAACCGGCCAGCTGCTGATCCTGCCGCGCAGCCATTACCTGTATTTCGTGACCGCCCCCGGCAAGGCGATGCGCTATGGCGTTGGTGTTGGCAAGGCAGGGCTGGAATTCACCGGCACAGCGACCATCGCAGTCAAGAAAGAATGGCCCACATGGCGCCCAACAGATGAGATGATCGAACGGGACCCGAAGGCCTACAAACGCTTTATCGGCAATACCGAAGCCCAGCCCGGCGGCCCCGACAACCCCTTGGGGGCCCGCGCGCTCTATCTGTTCCAAAACGGCAAGGACACCTATTTCCGCATCCATGGCACGACCCAGCCCAACACGATTGGGCGTTCGGTTTCAAACGGCTGCATCCGGATGATCAATGAACATGTGATTGACCTGTACAACCGGGTGCCAGTGGGGACAGTCGTCACCGTTCTGTAACCGGTATCGCAAACCGCTAAAACAACAAAGGCCGGTGCAGATTGCACCGGCCTTTGCTTTTGTCTCTGGCATTCCGAAAAACGCCCATTAGCGTTTCACAAAAACGCTTAGTTCAGCGCCTTGTCGGTGATCGCATGTGTCCATGCCCCTTCTGGTGCCTTGGTGATCACCGGATCAGAGCCCCCCGCCAGCAGCGACGCCACCGTACGATCAAAGTCGGCCGGATCAAGCGCGCCGTTGCTGCCCGCTGTCAGCTTGGCGATCTCACCCATCATCCGCACCTGTGCGGCCTCGGTCTGTGCGCCCGTCTCGTCATTGTCGAGCACGATACCGGCCGCTTCTTCAGGATTGGCCTCGGCGTATTTCCAGCCCTTCATGGAGGCGCGCACGAAACGCACCATCTTGTCCTCGAACACCGGATCGGCAAGGTTCTCTTCCAGCACGTAAATGCCGTCCTCCAGGGTCGCAACGCCCTGCTCTTCATATTTGAAGGTGACCAATTCATCAGGGTTCACACCTGCATCCAGCACCTGGCCATATTCGTTATACGTCATGGTCGAGATGCAATCGGCCTCGCGCTGCAGCAGCGGATCGACGTTGAAACCCTGCTTGAGCACGGTCACGCCATCCTCGCCCCCATCGGTCGAAATACCTTCCTGCGACATCCATGACAGGAACGGATATTCATTGCCAAAGAACCAGACGCCGATGGTCTTGCCTTTGAAATCCTGCGGACCGGTGATGCCGGTGTCCTTCCAACAGGTCAGCATCAGACCGGATGATTTGAACGGCTGGGCGATGTTCACAACCGGCAGACCCTTTTCGCGTGCCGCCAGCGCCGATGGCATCCAGTTCAGCATGGCATCGGCACCACCCCCCGCCAAAACCTGTGGCGGCGCAATATCAGGGCCACCGGCCAGGATTTTCACATCCAGTCCTTCTTCTTCGTAAAACCCCTTGTCCAGGGCCACGTAATAGCCTGCAAACTGCGCCTGGGTGACCCATTGCAGCTGCAGTGTCACCGAATTGGCGTGCCCGTCAGCAAAGGCAGGTGCACCGCCCAGGCCCGTGGCAAGCGCCGCGGCCATCATCATTTTCTTCATCATAGGAATACCCTCCAGGTTGGTTGTCGTTGTCATAAGCGCCCCCTTCATGCGGGGTCGTCCTTATCTTTGTGACGGATGCCAAAAGGTCATCCGTTTCTCAATCAATGTCATCACGCCATAAAACGTGCTGCCGGCCAGTGCCGCAATCACAATCTCGGCCCAGACCATATCCAGCGCAAGCTGGCCAAAGCTGGTCGAGATGCGAAACCCCATACCCACCGTGGGTGAGCCGAAAAATTCAGCAACAATCGCCCCGATCAAGGCCAGCGTGGTCGCGATCTTCAGCCCGTTAAAGACAAACGGCATCGCCGCAGGCAGGCGCAGTTTGAACAACGTCGGCCAATAGCCCGCCCCATAGGTCCGCATCAGATCACGCTGCATCACGGTGGTATCACGCAATCCCGCGACAGTGTTGACGAGTATCGGGAAAAACACCATCACCGCAACCACCGCCGCCTTGCTCTCCCAATCGCTGCCCAGCCATTTCACAAAAATCGGTGCCGTGCCCACGATCGGCAAAGCGGCCATGAAACTACCCACCGGCAAGATGCCCCGCGTCAGGAAATCAGAGCGGTCAGCCAGGACAGCGACGCAAAAGGCAGCCAAGCCGCCAATCACATAGCCCGACATCGCGCCCTTGATGATGGTCTGGTGAAAATCAGCCCACAGCCGGGGCCCTTCAACCAGCAGGCGCTCAAGGATGGCCGAAGGGGCCGGCAGGATCACGGGATTGACCTCGAAACCCTGCACCAACAGCTCCCAGATCACCACCACCGTCAGACCAAAGATCGCGGGCACCAGTATCTTGACCACTGTGCTGTCCGCCGACGGACCATTGGCCAGCCGCACATTGATCCACCATCCGGCGGCCCATACCACAAGCGCTGCAAATACCAAACTCATGCCGCAGACATCCCCATCCGCTTCAGCGTGATCCGCTCGATCATGCTGAACAATCCCACCAATGCCGCCGCGGTCAAGGCAGCGGCAAAAAGCGCGGCCCAAGACACCAGGGGCTGCCCATACTGGTCCCCCACCAGCATCCGCGCACCAAATCCGGCCCGTGCCCCTGTTGGCAATTCCGCCACGATCGTCCCCACCAGTGACGCCGAAATCCCGATCTTTAATGACGCAAACAAATAAGGCGTCGAGGCGGGCAATCTCAGCGCCCAAAACCCCTGCGCCCCCGAGGCATGATAGGTCCGCAGCAAATCCAGCTGCATCGCATCGGGCGCGCGCAACCCCTTCACCATGCCCACAACCACCGGAAAGAAACTCAAATAGGCCGCAATCAAGGATTTGGGAAACAGCCCCTGTATCCCCATCGACCCCAGCACGACAATCACCATCGGGGCCAGCGCCAGAATGGGAATGGTCTGGCTGACAATCGCCCAGGGCATCACGGAACGGTCCATCACCCGCGAATAGACAATCCCCACCGCCAGCATGATCCCCAGCGATGTGCCAATCACAAACCCCAGCAACGTCGGGGCCAGCGTCACCCAACCATGATAGACCAGCGACCGCTTGGAGGTGATCTTCTTGTCAAAGATCGTATCGTACATCTCTGACGCAACCTGCTGCGGGCTGGGCAATCTGGGACGTACGAAATCATAGGTCAGTGGCACCAAGTGCAGGTTGCGCAAACTCAGCCCGATGCCGCCATATTCCTGTCGTTCCACGGGCGTCTCTGGCATCACGACCAATCCGTCGCGCTGCGCCTGATCTGCCACCAGATGCATGTTCATCGGCACCACGGCCGCCAACCAGAACAACACGATCGCCCCGATTACCGTCAGTACGGGCAAAACAGATTTCACGCCCTACCCTCCAGCTTCATCTTGCCCCCTAAACTCATCCGCGCTGTCCGCGCGCACGCATGCTCACTCATCCAGATGCCCCGCCCGCAATCCTTCACGCACCCGGTGCGCGATCTCCAGAAACTCCGGCGTTTCCCTGATCTCCAGGGGTCTTTCCCGGGGCAGCGGGCTTTCAATCACATCCGTGATCCGCCCCGGTCGGGGGGACATCACGACAATCTTGGTGCTCAGATAGACCGCCTCGGGTATGGAATGGGTCACAAAGGCAATCGTCTTCTGCGTCCGCGCCCACAGGCTCAACAGCTGCTCGTTCAAGTGATCGCGCACAATTTCGTCCAGCGCCCCGAAAGGCTCGTCCATCAGCAAAATATCCGCGTCAAAGGACAAAGCCCGCGCAATGCTGGCCCGCTGCTGCATGCCCCCCGACAATTGCCAGGGAAACTTGCGCTCAAACCCGGCCAGATCAACCAGCTCCAGCACTCGTTTGACCCGGTCGGCCTGCTCGGCTTTCGATATGCCCATGATCTCCAGCGGCAGGCGGACATTCCCGCCGATCGTCCGCCAGGGATACAGGCCTGCCGCCTGAAACACATAGCCATAGGCGCGGGCTTTGCGCGCCGCCTCGGGGCTGACCCCGTTCACCGTCACAATGCCACCCGTCGGCTGCTCCAGATCCGCCATCACCCGCAGGAATGTCGTCTTGCCACAGCCCGACGGCCCGATAAAGCTGACAAAATCACCCGCCTCAATCTCCAGGTTCACATCGCTAAGCGCGTGAACCGGCCCGTCATTGGTCTGGAACGTCAGATCAAGGTTCTTGGCGCTGATCACGCTCTTTTCACTCCGCACTTGGTCTTCTCCCCCTGCGCAGGCTCAGATGCCGGCCGGAATATTCAATGGATCGCGCTTGATCATCTTCGGGCTGGTCAGCGCCTTCCACTTCGAAAGCGCCACATTCGCCGATGGGAAGGCAGGGCGCGGAATGAATTTGCCCCGTCCCGGCTGGGGCTGGCTGTTTTGCCCCCATGACCAGATCACATCGCCCCGGCTCAACGTATAGCGCGCATTGGCGGTGACCTCGAACCCCTCAAAGACGTTGTAGTCCAGAATGGAATGATGCGTGGCCGGTGAAATCGTCTTGCTGATCTTTGGATCCCAGACCACGATATCCGCATCCGCCCCCTCAACAATCGCTCCCTTGCGCGGGTAGATGTTCAAGATTTTCGCCACATTGGTCGAGGTCGCGGCAACAAATTCATTCGGCGTCAAACGCCCGGTCTCCACCCCTGTCGTCCACAATACACCCAGACGCTCTTCCAGCCCATTCGACCCGTTGGGGATGATCCGGAAATCATCACGTCCCGCCCGCTTTTGCGCGGTGCTGAACGCTGCGTGATCCGTGGCCACCACCTGCAGGGACCCCGCCTGCAAACCGGCCCACAGACTGTCCTGATGCTCTTTGGACCGGAACGGCGGCGACATCACCCGCCGTGCGGCATGATCCCAATCCTTGTTGAAATATTCGCTCTCATCCAGCGTCAGGAACTGGATCAACGGCTCACCATATACCCGCATGCCCTTTTGGCGCGCCCGCCGGATGGCCTCGTGGGATTGCTCGCAGGACACATGCACGATGTACAATGGCACGCCCGCCGCATCCGCAATCGTGATGGCGCGGTTGGCCGCTTCGCCTTCCACTTGCGGTGGACGCGAATAGGCATGACCCTCAGGCCCGGTGATGCCCTCGTTGAAATATTTCTCCTGCAAGGCCGCCACCAGGTCGCCATTCTCCGCATGCACCATGGGCAAGGCCCCCAATTCCGCACAGCGCTGGAAAGAGGCGAACATCTCATCGTCCTCCACCATCAAGGCCCCCTTGTAGGCCATGAAATGCTTGAAGGAATTGACACCCATCTCAACGGCATCCTTCATCTCGTCAAAGACATTCTCGTTCCAGCCGGTGATCGCCATATGGTAACCCACATCCGAACAGATCTGCGGTGCCGATTTGCGATGCCATTCGTTGATCGCATTCTTGATCGACCCATCCGCACCGGGCAGACAGAAATCCACAATCATCGTGGTTCCGCCACAGGCCGCAGCCCAGGTGCCGGTCTCGAATGTCTCGGCGGCCGTGGTCCCCATGAATGGCATCTCAAGATGCGTATGGGGGTCAATCCCGCCGGGGATCACATAGGCCCCAGAGGCGTCAATATATTCATCCCCCTTCAGGTCCTCGCCAATCTTGACGATCTTCTCGCCCTCGATCAACACATCCGCTTCCCAGGTCCGGTCTGCCGTGCAAACCTGCCCGCCCTTGATCACCTTGCTCACGAAAGATCTCCCTTCTTCATCTTGCCATTAAACTCCGGGGTCTGGGGCAGAGCCCCAGTCATAACCGTCCAGTCGAACCCGTCCAGTCAAACCCGTCCAGTCAAACCCGTCCAGTCAGACCCGTCCATCACACCGATCCAAAACACCCCAGTGCCGGCCCATGCACACCAATGTCCAAGGGCCCGAAATCACTCTCCACACAGAGCGAAAAATACCCCGCCGTCGGCAGAAACACGACCCGATATGTCCCGTCGCCGCTGCTCACCGACCAGCAGCGCTGGGTGATGCCACCGGCAAAATTCACCTCGATCTGGCGCGGCCTGCGCCGGGTCTGCTCAAACGCCCGCGCCGTGCGCCGCGTCACCCGATCGACCGAGGCCAACGCCTCTTGCACCTCGGCATCCAGCAGGGCATCGATCCGCTGCGCAACAGAAAGCGCCGGTGCAATCAAATGCGCCCCGATGCTGCCGCGAACATCCCCCCGGCTTGCCTGACCACGTCGTTCACCCCACAACCTCCGCCGTTTCCACGACAGCATGCATCAGAACATCCGCGCCCGCCATGGCCCATTCCTTGGAAATTTCCTCGGCCTCGTTATGGCTCAGCCCGTCCACGCAGGGGCACATCACCATGGCTGTCGGTGCCACCTTGTTGATCCAGCAGGCGTCATGGCCCGCACCGGAAATCAGGTTCATATGGCTGTAGCCCAGCCTCTCGGCCGCATTGCGCACCGCCGTTACACAGCCCTCGTCAAAGGTCACCGGATCGAAACCGCCCACTTTTTCAAAGGCGATACCCAGTCCCATGTCATCGGCGATCTTCTGGCCTTCGACGCGCAGACGCGCCTCCATGTCCTGGATCACCGCCAGGTCAGGCGACCGGAAATCAACGGTAAAGACCACCTTGCCCGGGATCACATTGCGCGAGTTGGGATAGACATCGATATGCCCCGCCGCGCCCACCGCATGCGGCGCATGGGACCAGGCAATCTCTTCGACCTTCTCAAGGATCCGCGCCATGCCCAATCCGGCATTCTTGCGCATCGGCATGGGGGTTGATCCGGTATGGCTGTCCTTGCCGGTCACGGTCACCTGGGTCCAGGACAACCCCTGCCCATGGGTCACGACACCGATATCCTTGCCCTCGGCCTCCAATATCGGGCCCTGTTCGATATGCAGTTCAAAAAAGGCATGCATCTTGCGCGCGCCCACTTCTTCCTCGCCGCGCCAGCCGATCCGCTTCAGCTCATCGCCAAAGGTCTTGCCCTCCGCATCCACCCGCGCATAGGCCCAGTCCTGCGTGTGAATTCCCGCAAAGACCCCTGACGACAGCATCGCCGGCGCATAGCGCGTGCCTTCTTCGTTGGTGAAATTCGTAACCACAATCGGGTGTTTGGTCTTGATCCCCAGATCATTCAGGGTGCGGATAATCTCCAATCCTCCCAGAACGCCAAGAATACCGTCGTACTTGCCGCCCGTCGGCTGGGTGTCCAGATGCGATCCCACATAGACCGGCAGCGCGTCAGGGTCCTGCCCCTCGCGACGGGCAAACATATTGCCCATCTGGTCCAACCCCATGGTACAGCCCGCAGCCTCGCACCAGGACTGGAACAGCGCGCGGCCCTCGCCGTCTTCGTCGGTCAGGGTCTGGCGGTTGTTGCCACCCGCCACGCCGGGCCCGATCTTGGCCATCTCCATCAGACTGTCCCACAAACGATCCGGGTTGATCTTCAGGTTCTCTCCAGGTGCGGGCATGGGCTGGCTCCTTTGGCAGTCAGTCGTCAAAAATTTTTACCATTTGGTAAAGCCAAGATTGCGGTTAGACTGGCCTCTGTCAAGAACTGGTTTTATGAGTAGACCAAGGTCACATGTACAATGCCTGCAAATCAGGCACATCGGAGAAGAACCCTTTGCCTGAAAAGACCCAAAAGAAACCAAGCCGCATCCAACAACGCAATCGTCGCCTGATTCTGGATGCCGCACTAGAGGTTTTTTCGCGGCACGGCTTCAGGGGGGCCACCCTTGACCAGATCGCGGCAGAGGCGGGGCTGAGCAAACCGAACATTCTGTATTACTTCGATGGCAAGGAAGACATCCATCTGACCCTGCTCAGCCAGTTGATGGAAAACTGGCTTGACCCTCTGGTTGAAATGAACCCCGCCGGCGACCCGGTTAAGGAAATCCTCGCCTATGTCCAGCGCAAGCTCAACATGGCCCGCGAACTGCCGCGTGAAAGCCGGCTGTTCGCGGGGGAAATTCTGCAAGGGGCACCGCGAATCCGCCCGGAACTTGAGCATCATCTGAAACCGCTTTTCGATGAAAAATGCGCCCTGATCGCCCGTTGGGTCGACGAAGGCCGCCTGCCGCCCTTGGATCCGCGTCATCTGATCTTTTCTATCTGGGCCACCACCCAGCACTACGCCGATTTCGAAAGCCAGGTCAGCCTGTTGATGGACGCTGCGGATGATACCTATGCCAGTGCCGCCAGACATCTGGAAACCATGTTCACACGTCTGCTCACAGCCTAAAGCGTTCCTTGAAGCGCCTGAAATACCTTTAAGACATTGTAATATAATCTTTAAGGCTGCGTTTTTCCGGCCCGCAATTTGCGAAATCGCCCACAGGCCCTGCGCGCAGCCCTGCCGCATGCCACGCCATTAACCATCCCAGCAGTAAACCCAGCCGTTTAAGACTTCGTTCATAACTTGGGTACATCTTTCTCAAGGGTGGCGGGCTCCAGATGTATCGAATGGAGCACAGATGAGTTCTATCTTACTAACAAACCCGTTTCCGGCCCAGACCCAGGCACCGTCGTCAAACGTGCTGCAACAATTTGCGGCAATGACCTTAGGTCCGGCACCTGTTCAGCAGCTACAGTCCGCTGCCAATGCGGGCGATTCCAAAGGGTTCAGCGGTTCTGGCGCAGGCAGCAGCAACCAACAGGAAAATGTGGCCCTGTTTCAGTCGAAAAGCACCGAACGATGGGCGCGCCCGGCCAATGCAACAGGCGGGTCGGTCATCGGGGCACAGGCCCGTGAGAGTGAGGAGGTCAACCTCTTTGGCATCAATCTGCCAAAGGTGGAGATGCCGAACCCATTGCCGACATCTCCGTTCTTGAAGGGGGCCGAAGACAGCGCCGCCTGATCCCGGCGCGTTTTCACAAAGCCCTGACGCGCGTTATTCAGCCGCCTTTGCGGACGGGTTGTTGGGATGCGTTGTCCAGTTGGCATACTCCGGCTGGACAACCGTTCCCGTGCGCGGGTCAATCAACCCCGGTGCCATGGCCTCCATGGTGATACAATCCTCCACGGGGCAGACGTTCACACATAGGTTGCAGGCCACGCATTCCTCATCCACCACGCTAAAGGTGCGATCCTCTGACATGGCAATCGCCTGATGGCTGGTGTCCTCGCAGGCCGCAAAGCAACGCCCGCAAGAGATGCACAGATCCTGGTTGATCTTGGCCTTTGCCACGTAATTCAGGTTCAGCTGGTTCCAGTCGGTGACATTGGGCACCGCACGGCCCACCAGGTCATCAACCGACGTCATGCCCTTGTCATCCATATATTCAGACAGGCCCGAGATCATCTCTTGCACAACCTTGAACCCATAGGTCATGGCCGCCGTGCAGACCTGCACATTGCCCGCGCCCAGCGCCAGAAACTCAGCCGCATCCCGCCAGGTGGTCACACCGCCAATGCCGCTGATCGGCAACCCGCGCAGCTCAGGATCACGGGCAATCTCAGCCACCATGTTCAAGGCGATGGGTTTGACCGCCGGACCACAATAGCCGCCATGGGCACCTTTGCCGTCAATCGTCGGCTCGGGCGCAAAGAGGTCCAGATCGACGGATGTGATCGAATTGATCGTATTGATCAGCGATACCGCATCCGCCCCGCCCGTCATGGCCGCCGCTGCCGGTTTGCGAATATCCGCAATATTGGGCGTCAGTTTGACGATGACCGGCATGCGCGTATGGGACTTCACCCAGCGCGTGACCATCTCGATATATTCCGGCACCTGCCCCACGGCAGCCCCCATGCCGCGCTCTGACATGCCGTGCGGACAGCCAAAGTTCAGCTCAACACCATCGGCCCCCGTGTCTTCCACCAGCGGCAGGATGAACTTCCACGGTTCTTCCTCACAGGGCACCATCAAGGACACCACCATCGCCCGATCAGGATAGTCACGCTTGACCGCCTTGATCTCATCCAGGTTGGTTTGCAGCGGGCGGTCTGTGATCAATTCGATGTTATTGAGCCCCAACAGCCGCCGGTCCGCGCCGTAAATCGCGCCGTATCGCGGGCCGTTCACATTGACCACATGTGGGTCTAACCCGAGGGTTTTCCACACAACACCGCCCCATCCGGCCTCATAGGCGCGGCGCACGTTGTATTCCTTGTCCGTCGGTGGCGCGCTTGCCAGCCAGAACGGGTTCGGGGATTTGATCCCCACAAATTCGCTTCTCAGATCAGCCATTTTCTATCTCCCGTAGGGTGGGTTTCAACCCACCAACACCCCATGAATATCCATCGCCGCATCACGGCCCTCTGCCACGGCCGTCACCGTCAGGTCATCCCCGCCCGAGGCGCAATCCCCGCCGGCCCAGACGCCTGAAACGCTGGTGCGCCCGCTGTCGGACACTTTGATCTTGCGTCCCTCCAATTCGGGCAGGCCCTCGCCCTGCAGGGTCTGGCCAATGGCCTTGAACACCTGATCCGCAGCAAGGCGCAGCATCTGGCCTGTGCCCTTCATCGCATCATCGACATATTCAAACTCAATCTCGCGCACCCCGCCGTTGCCATGGACAGCCACGGGCACCGCATGGGTCACGATCCGCACGCCCTTGGAGGCCGCCAAATCCTGTTCATAAGGGCTGGCGTTCATCCGGTCGCGCCCGCGCCGGTAGACCAGCGTGACATTCAGCGCGCCCAGCAGCTTGGCCTGCACGGCCGCATCCACCGCTGTCATGCCGCCGCCAATCACCACAACATCACGCCCGATGGGCACAGCGGCCATATCGCCCGCCTGCCGCAGCTCCGCGATGAAATCCACCGCGTCCAGCACGCCATCCTTGTCTTCACCTTCCGCCCCCAGCGCGTTCACACCGCCCAGACCCATGCCCAGGAAGACCGCATCATAGTCAGCCTTCAGACTGTCCAGCGTCACCGCACCGCCCAAGGCGGTCTCATATTCTATGGTGATCCCGCCAATCTGCAGCAGCCAATCCACTTCGGCCTGCGCATAGCCGCCGGTGGTCTTATAGGCCGCAATGCCGAACTCATTCAGCCCGCCGGGCTTGGCCCGCGCATCCATGACAACCACGTCATGCCCCAACATCGCCAAACGATGCGCACAAGACAGACCCGCAGGCCCCGCCCCCACAACCGCAACACGCTTGCCCGTGCTGGCGGCGCGGGTGAAAGGATGCAGCCCCTGCTCTTGCAAATGATCCGTCGCATAGCGCTGCAGCTGGCCAATCAGCACCGGCTTGCCCTCGGCCGCTTCGCGTACACAGGCCTGTTCACACAGCGTTTCCGTGGGGCAGACCCGGGCGCACATACCGCCCATGATGTTCTGGCTCAGGATCGTCTTGGCCGCCGCATCCGGCGTGCCCGTGGCGATCTGGCGGATGAACAACGGAATGTCGATATCCGTAGGACAGGCCGTGATACAGGGCGCATCATGGCAGAAATAACAGCGGTCCGCAGCGACCAGCGCCTCATGCCCGTCAAGGCGAGGATGCAAATCCGAAAACTGCGCCTCATAGGCATCTGGGGCCAGGCGGCCTGCGCTGATCCCCGGTTGAAAGACATCTGATCCCATCTGGCTCACCCTTGTCGTTTGCTGGATTGGGAGAATGCTCACATAGATTAATTTTTTTATCAACTGGTAAAATTATTTCAAACGAATGAAATTTTGCGCGCGTTTCCGCGCCAGACTCGCGGGCAAACGGCGAATCATTTGATTTTTTATTCAACTTTTCCATTATCAAAGGCGCTAAACGAAAGACTTTCGACCCGATCCGCCTTCTTACGGCCTTGGACAGCGCAAGTATTCGTCCCAGCCGAAGTGCCGCATATCGCGGGCACACTTAAAGAAGGAGACTGCGTCATGGCGACTGGCACAGTAAAATGGTTCAACACGACAAAGGGCTACGGCTTTATCGCACCGGATGGCGGTGGCAAGGACATCTTCGTCCATATTTCAGCGGTGGAACGCGCGGGGCTGACGGGCCTTGCCGACAATCAAAAGGTCACATTCGATATTGAGGCCGGCCGCGATGGCCGCGAAAGCGCCAGCAACATCGCTTTGGCATAGCGGGTTTGCATGACTTCAGGGGCGGGTGCCACGGCCCCCGCCCTAATCCGTTGCGTCAGCCTCAGTCAGACGTGCTCTGCGTGATCAGGGCCAAAACCTCCGGCCCCATCCGCTCGACGATCCTTGCGACGCCTTCCGCATTTGGATGAATGCCGTCCGCCTGAAAATAGGGGCGCAGGGCCGCAGGTTCGGGGATTACCCCGTCATCTTGTGCAAATCCCGCGAAAAAGCTGTCCAGAAACAGGCTGCCGAATTCATCGGCCAGTTCGGGATAGATCGCATCGAACTGCGCCTTGTAATCGGGTCCGTAATTTCCCGGCGCATCCATGCCCACCAGCAAAACCTCGACATCCGCTGTCTTGGCCGCTTGCAGGATGCCCGATATGTTGGACCGCGCCTGCGCCGGGTCCAGCCCGCGCAGCAGGTCATTACCGCCCAATGTGACAATCATCGCATCCACCTCGGGCGTCAGCGTCCATCCCACGCGCGACAGCCCGCCGGCGGTGGTATCGCCCGACACGCCTGCATTGATCAGCCGCGCCTCGACCCCCTGCGCATCCAGCCAGGCCTGCAGCTGCGGCACGAAACCTTGCTCTGCGGGCAGACCGTAGCCTTGCGTCAAACTGTCCCCAAGGGCCGCAATCACGACCTCGTCGGCCTGTGCCGCGCCCGCTAATCCCAGAACAATACCAATCACTGCCTTGCGCATTCGCCTTGCCACTCCATATCCAAAGAGACCCCAACAAGAGGCCTCTTATGTCTGATCCAGTTTTCCACCTTTCAAATGTGATGCTTTCGCTGAAGGGCAATGCCGGATCTGTCGATATCTTGCGCGGCATTTCGCTGGATGTGCAAGCAGGCGAGACGATTGCCCTGATTGGTCCCTCTGGTTCGGGCAAATCTTCCTTGCTGATGGTGATGGGCGGGCTTGAGCAGGCCACCGGCGGCATGGTGACCGCCTTGGGCCAAAACCTCACGACAATGTCGGAGGATGATCTGGCCCGCTTTCGCCGGGGGCGCATGGGAATCGTGTTTCAGTCCTTCCACCTGATCCCCACCATGACAGCCATTGAAAACGTGGCAACGCCGCTTGAACTTGCCGGTGATCCAGATGCCTTTGCCAAGGCAGAGGCAGCCCTTGGCGTGGTCGGGCTGGGCCATCGCGGCGGGCATTACCCCGCGCAGATGTCAGGGGGCGAACAGCAGCGCGTGGCGCTGGCGCGCGCCTGTGCGCCGCAGCCGCAGATCCTGCTGGCCGATGAACCGACAGGAAACCTCGACAGCACCAATGGGGCGGCCATCATGGACCTGCTGTTTGATCTGCGCGATCAATTCGGCTCCACCCTCGTTCTGGTGACCCATGACCCCAAACTGGCCGAACGTTGCGACCGGTCCATTGCCCTTGCGGACGGGAAAGTCGCATGAGCCTATCTCTTGCGACACGTTTCGCGCGCCGCGAAATGCGCGGCGGCTTGCGCGGCTTCAGGCTGCTGCTGGCCTGTCTGGCACTGGGTGTGGCGGCCATCGCTGCCGTGGGCTCCGTACGCGCCGCGATCGAGGCTGGCCTGACCCGCGAAGGGTCTGCCCTGCTGGGCGGCGATGCCGAACTTGATTTCACCTACCGCATGGCCACACAGGCCGAACAGGACTGGATGCAGGCCCGCGCCCGCCGTGTGTCCGAAATTGTCGAATTCCGCTCCATGGCCGTGCTGGGCGATGAACGCGCCCTGACGCAGATCAAGGCGGTGGATGACCTCTACCCATTGGTCGGCAGCTTTGCCCTCGCCCCTGACATGCCGCTGGCGCAGGCGCTTGCCACCACCGCTGACATCCCCGGTGCGGTGATGGAACGCGCCCTGTCCGACCGTCTGGGGCTGACCGCAGGCGATACATTTCAACTGGGCACAAAGACATTCCGCCTGACCGCGCTGATCCTGCGCGAACCAGATGCCGCCGCCAGCGGTTTTGCCCTGGGCCCCCGGACCCTGGTGAAAACCACGGCACTTGCAGGTTCCGGCCTGCTGGCACCGGGCACGCTCTACAACAGCAAATACCGGCTTGATCTGGCTCCGGACACCGACCTTGATACCTTGAAATCCGCGGCAGAGGCCGAATTTTCCAACAGCGGCATGCGCTGGACCGATGCCCGAAATGGCGCGCCGGGTGTGGCGCGTTTTGTCGAACGGCTCGGGGCTTTCTTGATCCTTGTGGGGCTGTCGGGCCTTGCGGTGGGCGGTGTAGGTGTCTCTGCAGCGGTGCGTGCCTATCTGAACGGCAAGACCGGCGTGATCGCAACGCTGCGCGCGCTGGGTGCCGACCGCGCGACGATCTTTCAGACCTATTTCATCCAGATTGGCGCATTGTCGTTGCTGGGCATCGCCATCGGCCTGCTGCTGGGGGCCTTCGTGCCCTTGCTGCTGTCGCCGGTGATCGAAGCCCGCCTGCCCATTCCAACAGCCTTTTCCTTCTATCCCGCCCCCCTGATCGAAGCGGCGGCCTACGGGATCCTTACGGCACTGGCCTTTACACTCTGGCCGCTGGCGCGCAGCGAAGATGTGCGCGCGGCCACGCTTTTCCGTGATGCCTGGTCGGGCGGGCGTCGCCTGCCCGCGCCGCGTTATCTGGTGGTGATTGCCGGGCTGACCTGTGCGCTGGTGGGGCTGGCAGGGTGGTTCAACGGCTCTTGGTGGCTGACACTGTGGACGCTGGGCGGCATCGCGGGGGCGCTGTTGATCCTGGCTCTTGCGGCGGCTCTTGTGCGCCTGATCGCGCGCAGAACAGCAGGGCTGGCCCGGGGGCGGCCGCGGCTTCGCTGGGCGCTGGCCGCGATTTCGGGCACCGGTGAAGGGGCCGGTGCCGTGGTGCTGTCGCTGGGTCTGGGCCTGTCGGTTCTGGCGGCGGTGGGCCAGATCGACGGGAACCTGCGCCAGGCCATTTCGGGCAACCTGCCCGATGTTGCCCCGTCATATTTCTTTGTTGATATCCAGAAAGACCAGATCGACGGCTATACAGAACGGCTGGAAAATGATCCGGCCGTGTCACGCATCGACAGCGCGCCCATGCTGCGCGGCGTTGTGACCCAGATCAACGGCATCCCGGCCCAGGAGGTCGCGGGCGACCACTGGGTCGTGCGCGGCGACCGTGGCCTTACCTATGCCGCCCAGCCCGCCGCCAATACCCAGATCACCGCAGGCGCTTGGTGGCCCGAAGATTACACCGGCCCCCCCCAGATCAGTTTCGCCGCCGAAGAGGCCGAGGAAATCGGCCTGTCGCTGGGCGACACCCTCACGATGAACGTGCTGGGCCGTGACATCACCGGCACCATCACCTCCTTCCGCGAGGTGGATTTTTCCAACGCCGGGATCGGCTTTATCCTGACGATGAACCCCGCCGCCCTTGCGGGGGCACCGCATACGTTCATCTCGACCGTCTATGCCGACGAAGCGGCAGAGGCCGCCATTCTGCGGGATCTGGCCACCGCCTATCCCAACATTACCGCGATCCGGGTGCGCGACGCGATTGACCGGGTCTCATCGGTGCTGGCCAGCCTTGCCGCTGCCACCTCCTATGGTGCGCTGGCGACACTTTTGACCGGCTTTATCGTGCTGATCGGTGCCGCCGCCGCCGGGGCAGAGGCGCGCACATTTGAGGCCGCCGTGCTGAAAACCCTCGGGGCCTCGCGTGCCCAGATCGCCCTCAGCTTTGTGCTGCGCGCGGTTCTGCTGGGGCTTTTCGCGGGCATCGTGGCGCTTTTTGCCGGGGCCTTGGGCGGCTGGGCTGTCAGCACTTATGTCATGGAAACCGACTTTACCCTGATCTGGCCATCCGCGTTGATGATCATCGCAGGCGGCATTGCGGCCACGGTCTTGGCAGGGCTGGGTTTCGCCCTTACATCTCTTAATGCGCGCCCGGCACAGGTGCTGCGCGCCAGAGAATGAAGCAAAAGAATAGAACCAGAGGATAGGAAACCCGGTGACGCCCATGTCCAACACTCTGCCCTCGACACTACCGGCCCCGGTCAGCCCGGCGCAGCAGCAACATGTGCTGAACATCGCCCGCCGCACTGCCCGCACAGAGATCCTGCCGCGCTTTCGCAGCCTCTCTGCTGCGGATATCCAGACCAAGGCGCATGCCGATGATCTGGTCACCGCCGCCGACATCGCCGCCGAGCAGATGATCGCCCGTGCCCTGCGCATCGCCTTTCCCGACGCCCTGATCGTCGGCGAAGAGGCCACCTCTGGCGATCCCGCCTTGCTGGATCAAATCGCCGATGCGCCTGTGGCCTTCCTCATCGACCCCATCGACGGCACCTGGAACTTTGCCCACGGCCTTGCGGTCTTTGGTCTGATCTTGGCCGTCACACAGTTCGGGCGGCCTGCCTTTGGGCTGATCTATGATCCCATCGCAGACGATTGGGCCATTGCAGATGATGAAAACCCCGCCCGGCTGGAACGCGCCACGGGCACTGCCTTGCCGCTCAAGGCTGCCATGGGCAAACCGATCGAGGCCCTGTCAGGCTACGTGCCGCTGCATATGTTCACAGGCGACAGTCGGACCCGGCTCGCCGCCACCCTGCCCAGCTTCAAACGGACAGGCTGCCTGCGCTGTTCTGCGCATGAATACCGCATGATCGCCCAAGGCCACGCTGATTTCCTGCTGACCCGGTCCCTGCACCCCTGGGACCATGCCGCAGGCGCGCTGATCTGCGAGAAATCAGGCTGTCACGTGGAAATGCTTGATGGGGGGCCCTATTCGGCAAGCCGCCATGAGGGCCACCTGCTGGTGGCCCCTGACCGCACGACCTGGAACAAGCTCAAGAAAGTATTCGGTTTTCTGGTGCAATAACCGCGAAAGCTGGGTTGAAAACCCACCCTACACCAGCGCGGGTCAGATGGCTGTGCACGCCACCTGAGCCCAACCAGTTTCTACTCTGCCGCCTCAACATAATCGGTGAGCGGTGGACAGGTGCAGATCAGGTTCCGATCCCCGTGCACATTGTCGACCCGGTTCACCGGCGGCCAGTATTTATCCACCCGAAAGGCCCCCGGAGGGAAACAGCCCTGCTCGCGGGTATAGGGCCGCTCGCCCCATTCCAGCACCAGATCCTCAACCGTATGTGGCGCGTTTTTCAGCGGATTGTTTTCGCGCGGCATGTCCCCGCGCTCAATCGCGTCGATCTCGGCACGGATGGCCAGCATCGCGTCACAAAAGCGGTCCAGCTCTGCCTTGGTCTCGCTCTCTGTCGGCTCCACCATCAGTGTACCCGCCACCGGCCAGGACATCGTCGGCGCATGGAAACCACAGTCGATCAACCGCTTGGCGATATCATCCACCGTCACGCCTGCGCTGTCCTCAAAGGGGCGCACATCAATGATGCATTCATGCGCCACACGCCCCGTCGGCCCTTTGTAAAGAACGTCAAACGCCCCTTCCAGCCGCTTGGCAATGTAGTTGGCATTCAAGATCGCGACGCGCGTCGCCTGCGTCAGCCCCTCGCCCCCCATCATCAGACAATAGGCCCAGGAAATCGGCAGCAACGACGGTGACCCATAGGCCGCAGCCGATACCGCAGCGCCCCCGGCATTCGGATCCCCGGGCAAATAGGGGATCAAATGCGCCTTGACCCCGATTGGCCCCATGCCCGGGCCACCGCCCCCATGGGGAATGCAAAAGGTCTTGTGCAGGTTCAGGTGGCTCACATCCCCACCCAGATCACCGGGCCGCGACAGCCCCACCATGGCGTTCATATTGGCCCCGTCAATATAGACCTGACCGCCATGCTCATGGGTGATACGGGTCACTTCCGTCACGGTTTGCTCAAACACGCCATGGGTCGACGGATAGGTGATCATACATCCGGCCAGGTTCTCGCTGTGCAGTTCCGCCTTGGCGCGGAAATCATCCAGATCAATATCGCCATTCTGTGCCGATTTGATCACAACCACCTTCCATCCGACCATCTGCGCGCTTGCCGGGTTGGTGCCATGGGCCGACACCGGGATCAGGCAGACATTGCGATGTTCATCCCCATTGGCACGGTGATAGCCCGCAATGCTCAGCAACCCCGCATATTCCCCCTGCGCGCCCGAATTGGGCTGCATTGATATCGCATCATAGCCGGTAATGTCACACAGCTTGGCCGAAAGATCCTCGATCATCTCGGCATAGCCCGCCGCCTGGTCCGCCGGCACAAACGGGTGGATCTGCGAAAACTCGCGCCAGCTCACCGGCATCATCTCGGCCGCCGAATTCAACTTCATCGTGCAAGACCCCAGCGGGATCATCGCCCGGTCCAGCGCCAGATCCCGGTCCGCCAGACGCCGCATATAGCGCATCATCTCGGTCTCGGCCCGGTTCATGTGGAAAATCGGATGGGTCAGATAAGATGTCTGGCGAACCAGCTTTTCCGGCATGTGGTAATGCGGCGTGTAATCCTTGTCCGCCCGGTCAATGCCAAAGGCCCGCCAGACCGCCTCGATCGTCTCAGGTGTCGTGCGCTCGTCCAGGGTGATGCCCACGCGGTTGTCGCCCACGCGCCGCAGGTTGATCCCCTCGTCCACCGCGCGTTTCATCACAGCGGCCTGCAAGGGGCCCACCTCGACGGTGATCGTGTCAAAAAACGTCGCCGGGCGCACGTCAAAGCCCGCCATCTTCAGACCTTCGGCCAGACGAACCGCCTTGCGATGGATCCGCTGCGCAATCGCCTTCAACCCTTCGGGCCCATGGAACACCGCATACATGGAGGCCATGACCGCCAGCAGGGCCTGTGCAGTGCATACGTTTGAGGTCGCCTTCTCGCGGCGGATATGCTGCTCGCGGGTTTGCAGGCTCAACCGGTAGGCGCGGTTGCCATGGGCATCAATCGACACCCCCACAATCCGCCCCGGCATGGACCGCTTATAGGCGTCCCGGCAGGCCATATAGGCCGCATGCGGGCCCCCGTAGCCCTCGGGCACACCAAAACGCTGGGTCGATCCGACAGCAATATCAGCCCCCATCTCACCGGGTTCTTTCAACAGGGTCAGCGCCAGCGGATCGGCAGTAATGATCCCGATCCCCTTCGCCCCATGCAGCGCCTCGATATGACGCGTGAAATCCCGAACATGCCCATATGTCCCCGGATACTGGAAAATCGCACCAAAGACCTTTTCCGCCTCCATCGCATCGGGATCACCGACAATCACCTCGATGCCCAATGGGGCCGCGCGTGTCTTGATCACCGCAATGTTCTGCGGATGACAATCCTGGTCGACGAAAAACGCCGTCATCTTCGATTTGGCCACCCGCTGCGCCATGGTCATGGCCTCGGCACAGGCGGTGGCCTCGTCCAGCAGCGACGCATTGGCAACCTCAAGCCCGGTCAGATCCGAAACCATGGTCTGGAAATTCAACAAGGCCTCAAGCCTGCCTTGCGAAATCTCCGGCTGATAGGGCGTATAGGCGGTATACCAGGCCGGGTTCTCCAGGATGTTGCGCTGGATCGCCGGGGGCGTCACCGTCCCGTGATATCCCTGCCCGATCAGACTGGTCAGCACCTTGTTTCTTGACGCAACCACCCGCATATGCTCCAGCACCTCGCGCTCGGACATGGCCTTGCCAAAATCCAGATGCCCCTCCATCCGAATGGCGCGCGGCAATGTGTCGTCAATCAATGCCGCCAGAGAGGTCACCCCAACCGCTTTCAACATATCCGACATCTCGGCCGGAGAGGGGCCGATATGGCGCCGGTTGGCAAAGTCATAAGGCAAATATTCAGTTGGCTTGAAAGTCATCTCTTCGTCCTAATCCAATGGACCATCCCGGCCCCGGCTATACCAAAGCACAAACAGCAGCACTCACGCGCATACCGCCAGCTTCATCTTGCCAATAAACTCAATCCCGCAGGCAGCGCCGCGCGCTACCCGATGAACTTCTGATAGGCAGCTTCATCCATGAAATCCGCCATCTGCTCGGGATCGCTGATCTTCATCTAGAAAAAC